>WNGK01008517.1_pt1 | contig 17506 bp, 16 predicted proteins | sample 5400601 | NCBI WGS metagenome assembly WNGK01 (sample SAMN13153376, study PRJNA577476) | soil metagenome | isolation source: 60 cm soil or saprolite under Garry oak tree replicate 1 | place: USA:California | collected 2016-06-15
GTGCAGATGAGCGCCTTGAGTCCACCTGCCTGAAACTCTTTCTCCGCCTCCTCTCTAAGCTCCCGTGACAAGGAACCGTGGTGGACCCTGACGCTGGTGGTGCCGAGAGCCTTCAGTTGGGACGCGAGAGCCTCAGCGTGCTCTCTAGTATTAGTGAATACAAGGGTCGATTTGTGAGCCCCGATGAGTTCCTGTAGCTTTCTCGCGCGCGCAACGGTGGAAGCTGGAAGGCCAAGCCCGGAAGCGTCTTCCTGATCCTTGCGGGTCGGTGAGACAGAGCCTACACTGATCTCCAATCCTCGCACCTCATCGGAGCGGAGGATGCTGATCTTGCGATTCGTGCCGGCGAGGAACTGTGCGATCCTCTCCGGCTCGCCTATCGTCGCTGAGAGGCCTATCCTCTGAAACTCCGTCTTCGTGAGCTCCAAGAGCCGCTCAAGTGCAACAGAAAGCTGGACCCCACGCTCGTCTGTTGCTAGCTCGTGCACTTCGTCAACGACTATCCATCTCACAGCCCGGAGATGCTCCTTCATCTTCTTCCCAACAAGAATCGACTGCAGCGTCTCAGGAGTTGTGATGAGCATGTCGGGCGGGCTCCTAGCCTGTTGGGACCTCGCACTCATCGACGTGTCTCCGTGGCGGACCTGGATCTTCACATCAAGATCCCGGCCCATTTCTTCGAGCCTCCGCAGAAGATCTCTGTTGAGCGCGCGGAGCGGTGTGATGTAGAGAATTGAGATGCCGTGCAGTTTCTCCGAGGATCGCTTTTCAAGAAACTCGTCTAGAACTGGAAGAATCGCTGCCAGGGTCTTGCCTGTTCCTGTTGGCGCAATAAGGAGAACATTCTCTCCTCTCAGAATTGCCGGGATGGAGAGCTGTTGTATCGGACTAGCTTCCAGGAAGCCCTCTTTCTCCAGCCTTTCCAGTACCGGGGGCTTTAGAACTGAGAAGGCCGAGCTAGGCATCTACAACTGTACTCGTGGCGCGAGGGACTCTTAAACCCTAGAGGACGGGTTAGTCTTCTTCTTCGTCTTTCTTCTTCTTCTCCGCTGGCCTCTCGCTGGCAATGTAGACGAAGATTAGGACAAGTGTCACGAAGCTGAAAACGTAGAGTATCAGCTGGAGAAGCGAATACGTACTATCAGGAGAGAGGGGGCTGTATGACACGACAGCTCTACCATATCAAAAAGGGAGCGTGCGGAAAGCGGCTACAAAAACTTTCAGCTACGCCTCGAACCGGCACGCAGGCTCCATTTTGACGCAAGTTCAGAATATCGAGAATCCGCCAATTCCGACACGTCAAACATTCCCAACGCTTCAGCGATCTGCTGGGCAACCAAGTGGTAGCATAGTTGTTTCTTGTTGTCCATGACTCGGAAGTAGTAGTCGTCACAGGTGCAGAACATACTCTCAGGCATCACTTGGTAGTCGCTTTTCCGGCCCTTGACGATCCAGACGGTTCTGCCGCTCGGCTTGAACCGATAGCTCCTAACGTTTCTCGCCTCAACCAGTGCGAGCGCTGTGGGAAGACGCTTCTCGAAGACCTTCGAAAGAGTCTGCCTTTGTTCTTCAGACAAGAAATGGGTGCGGCGTAACTCTTCGGACACTTGTTTCAGAACAATATCTTCACCAGGTCCCGGAGTCACAATAGTCGCTGAAGTGATCTAGTGGAGGCTGATATGATAGGGTTTCCTACGATCGTAGGATAGTCCTTCGAGAACAACCTGTTAGAGAATGCGGATCGGTGCGTATCTCATCCCGATGCTGGCCCTACTCTCAGAGCTTCGTCCCTCTGCCGTGGTGGAATAGTCTCGCAGATAGTTCCAGAACCGTTCTCCGTCAAGCCGGATAGGTCCTGTGATCGGTTTGATCTCGATGTTTCTGAAGAACTGGTCGTAGATGGTGGACCTTTCATGTTGTAAGGGTGGGGTACAATAGCAAGTCTCAGACCATTCCGCTCGCCCTCCGGCGATGACGGCGCGCTTCATGGAAGCGACGATTTCTTCCCCGTCAGGTGTCTGCTCCTCTACGGTGCCATCGTTTAGGATCTTCCAGAATCTCGGAATCGACTCTATTCTGGGATGAGCCCTAACAAAGTATCTCATCGCTGTAAACCTCGATATTTTGTGCATATCTGAAGGTTAGCTTTTGCCCCTATCGGATCTGGGAACGCAGGTTTGCTGATTGAGCGTTGCCCCGTACTGCTTCCAATGAAGGACTGGCGCTTCTCACGGCCTTCCTTCGCGTCTCAAAGGCCGGAGCGCTCATGCATTCTATGCAGACAGTTCCCTGTCGTGGTTTGTGGATTGTCTGAATCATCCCTTGAGAGTTGGGTGGCTGGCCTTGGCCCCCAAATCCAGACTCACATCACTCAAACTCATGTTTCATTACACAAACGGTGATCCCCGGACATGGAAGAGAAGATACAACAGCTCGAAGGAATAGACTTCATAGGAAAAAACCAATCCAGGTTCAAGTGCAGAACCCTAAGAAGAACTGACGAGTCCATCGAGAGTTACGCAATAGTCCAAAAAACTTGCGCTCTAGAGCCCTAATAGAATGGATTCGATCCTCCGTCCCTTCTTGCACTTAGGGCGAACTTTGCGGTAGCAAAGGAAAGCATCATTCGACCCTAGTCGGTTACAACAAGGGAATGTTCTCGGAAACACAATGATAGGTTGGAAAGACCTTGTCACCAATGTCAAAGAGGATAGCCTTCGCCCTCTCATTCTTGCTGCTCCTCCCTGCTATAGCTACAGTTGCCGCCCCAGCACATCCAACCATTAGCACGCCTACCATCTCCCCCGCGTCACCCGTTGCAGGCAACGTCGTCACCGTAAACATGACCGTCACAGCAAACGCGGGCATTCAAAACGTGACAGTTCACTATACAACAGACAACTGGAAGACAAACACGACCGTCACAGCATCGTACAACTCTACAACTCACATAGCGCTCGCCCATATACCCCCACTATACAGTGGTGGAGAGGTACAATATTTCATCGTAGCTTATGACAACAACGGCAACAAATCCACCAATGATAACGGCGGGAGCTACTACACGTACAATGTCCCAGCACCAACACTCAGCACATTGTCCAGCATGTGGGTTGAAATCGCAATAGTCATGGTCGTGGTAGGAGCCGCAGCCTCGATCGGAATCTACGCGTTCCGACACAAAACGGCAACGGCAAACCATTAGACACCCTACACCCCAAAAGTCAACCCAATCGGGGGACAGCTGTCGCAGGAGTGGGAGCATTGACCCCAGTTTTTTTCGGCGCTAAATCCTCGGATTCCTACAGTCGATTTTAAGGGGAAACGATACAGCGAGAAATTGAGACATAGACACTGTCTGAAACAATAGTCAAACCAGTTGCGGATCAGCCCGCGCTACTACTCGAGAGGCAAGCTGAGAGGGTGCTTGTCGTCGCAGATCTCCACCTCGGCTGGGAAGTATCATTATCCCACCAGGGAATACATGTACCCTCCCAGGTTCCCCGACTACTAGACAAGCTCCGCAAGATAGTGAATGACGTTCATCCTAGACAGCTGATCCTACTGGGCGATGTGAAACATGCCGTCGCCAAGGTCGAGCTGGAAGAGTGGAAGTATGTGCCAGAATTTTTCGAGGGTCTAGTCGAGATCATCCCTGACGTTCAAGTCGTGCCTGGAAACCATGATGGAAACCTGGAGCCGCTCACACCTCCCAGCGTAAAGATCAGCACCTCCGAGGGAATCTCGCTCTGGAACACCGTCGGCCTATTCCACGGCCACGCATGGCCCTCACCACCGCTGCTAGGATGCAGATTCCTAGTCATGGGACACTTACATCCGGTGGTTGTCTTCAAAGACCCGCTGGGGTTCCGGATAACCCGTCAAGCGTGGGTCCGCGCAAAAAGCAACGGCCAAAAGCTCGCAGAGGGAGTCTTGAAACATGACTCTGTCAAATACGAAGGCGACCCGTTACAGGAGTATTCGAAAAAGTACGGGGTCAAGGTTGTAGACGCAGACTGCGTGATAATGCCCAGCTTCAACGACTATCTAGGTGGACAACCGATCAACCGAGCATTCGCAGAAGGCTGGACTGATCTCTACAAGGAGTACATGGGACCAGTGTTGAGATCAGGCGCGGTAGACTTCGAGAACGGGGAAGCGTATCTCTTCGATGGGACGTATCTTGGAAGGATCGAGGATTTGAGAAAATTGGATCAGTAGAGTGCTAGTTCGACTCGTCTCGCGGCGCCATCTTTGCAAGTAGAGAGCTGAGGTTCGTACCGTTCAGCTTTGCAATATCCCGGAGCAGGTCGTAGTAGGATCGAACGTGACGTTTGCCGTCCCGAGCGTGGTAGAGGCTAAAGTTGGCGTACATCGTCGGAGCAATCTCATGGTTGTACATGGGGTACTGGGTCTCGGCCAAGCCGAGCTCTATCAGCTGCTGGGAGATGACTCCCTCGCGCAGCTCCCCAGTCTTCCGGCTCTTTCTCTTTCGGAGCCGAGCTTTCAGCCGGTTGCCCTCCATTCTGCAGTCAGCGCTACAGTATTTTTCGCTGAACCAGCCTAGAAACTTGCGTTTGCAGACGAGGCATGTCTTCAGAACCTTCTGGTCTCTTGCTTCCAGCGCTTGTTCCCTTGCCGTGTGCTATTCTCTTACCGCGTCCTATCATGCATAGGCACTGGTATAAAATCCAGTTGCATCGACACCGCAAGAACCAGACTGGCGGAAGATTGTCTTTGCCTAGTTTCCCTGTTGATAATCGTGATAGTAAGAGCTAAAGCGATACCGGTTCAACCCGCGCTCTAAGGGGCTGTCGGCTAGCCAGGTCTAGAAGGCTTATCATTCATAGCCTGGATTGGCCGCGTGGCTTGGGAGCCTAATCAGGGCCGCGAACCCACGAAATCGCCGGTTCAAATCCGGCCAGCCCCACCAATGAACTGAAAGTGAAGTTGAGATCGTCGTGAGATGGCATCGACTGGAGATATTCTGTGAGAACGCTCACCTGGGACAGCTCATACCAGACCGGCTGATGGCGGGAAGTTTCAACAGACCCAGAGAGCCTTTCGCACCACCAGACATGTGCGTTGTTGATCAACATTTCGAACGTTCTGGTATTGGGCAATAGATCCTATGGAGCTGGCTTCAGGCTTCCGCTGCTCTGGATCTTTCAAAAGCTAAAATCGCGGGACTCAGCTTTACGATCGGTCTGTCTGGGGTCTTTGATGGCCGAGTTTGCCCGAAAAAACATTCTAGACCCTGGCGTCGAATGGATTCTTCAATCAGACGATCCATCGGTCCGGTTCTTCGCGCTTACGTGCTTCTTTCTGGACAACACCCGGATGGAGGCTTCGGGGTCCACCCGTATCAGAAGTGGACCGGCGCCCACTGGCGTCTAGTCTCGCTTGTCGAACTAGGGGTTCCAACGGGATTTCGGCCAGCGGTCAAGGCGACAGACCTGGTCCTCAAATGGCTACTCGGCCAGGCTCACCTTGCCAATGTGCCACGAATCAGTGGGCTCTATCGAAGATGCGCGTCCCAGGAGGGAAACGCGCTCGCCGTATGTAGCCTTCTAGGAATGGCCCAGGACCCGCGAGTGAGCCAACTAGCAGATTCGCTGGTCGAGTGGCAGTGGCCTGATGGTGGCTGGAACTGTGACCGTAGGGAAGAGGCCTGGCATTCCTCGTTCAACGAGAGTCTCTCGCCCCTCTGGGGACTAGTCGAATATCACAAAGCTACGAACGATGGAAGAGTTGGAGAGTCGATGGAGAAAGCTGGTGAATTCTTCCTGAAGCACCGTATCTTCCGCTCCTGCCGGACGGAGGACCCTCGTCCGGCTGAGACGTTTCATGGAAAGGTTCGTCGGGGAATCCACTTAATTACTGAGCTCCACTATCCTTTGTACTGGCACTACGATATTCTCCAAGCTCTCATGGTCCTCGACAGAGCGGGCAGGCTAGAAGACCCGCGTACTAGTGATGCTATCGATCTGGTTGAATCGAAACGTGGAGAGGACGGCAGATGGAGACCCGAAGGCTACTATTGGAGCCTGAAACGGAAAACGAAGTCCAAGGTAGCAGTGTCGAATGTTGAAGTTGTCGACTGGGGCCGGCACGGTCCGAATGAGATGATCACTCTGAATGCTCTGCGTATACTCAAGGCGGCACGTCGACTGAAGATCTAGATCATTCGGGCGACGCTCTGGAAGTATTTCACGCCTTTCTTCCCGTTAGTCGCAAAATCAAGCGCCTTCTCCACCGCCTCACGCGGGCTGGATGCTGCAAGAACCTTCACGGTCTTCCTGTCGTCTAGGAAGGTGTCAGCGATCTTGTCCGCAGTACCTCCCGTCCCAGTGAGAGCAACTATCGGCTTTCCTTTCTGATAGGCGACACAAGCCTCGATGAAAGTTCCCGCTCCTCCACCGACAACTATGCATGTGTCCGCTGAGTAGGCGGTGATAAAGTTCCGCGCAAATCCTATTCCGGTTGGGATGATGATGTCGCAGAACGGATTTGCATAACTCATATCATCATGGGGAATAATCCCGACAACCATTCCGCCCTTCTCCTTCGCGCCCCTACACGCGGCTTCCATGACCCCTCCAAGCCCGCCTGTGACGGTGATGGCGCTCTTGGATGCTATCTGCGCGCCCACTTCTCTCGCCGCGTTATAGGTTGTCTCTGTGCAATGATCACCATCGGACCCGATAACTAGTACCTGAACTAGTCGCTTGTAGTTGGACTGGGCTGTCCTAGATTGTACTCCTCTAAACAACGCCTAGAATCACAACTCTGACTCTGTAGAGGGTCGCTCAACATTCACCGCGCATAATGAGGCTGATGTAACTGCCAATCGTCCGGACAAGGTTTTAATCAGAACCCAGCCCGCCGGCTCCGTACACTGACATCACAGGCGGTATCATGTCAAGCTTCAAGCCAGGAAAGGTCGAACGAGTAGCCGGCCCCGTCATCGTCGCCAGCGGCATGCTTGGCGCCGAAATGTATGAGGTCGTCCGAGTCGGCGACCAGGGACTGATCGGGGAGATCATCAAGATCGAACAAGACAGAGCTACGGTCCAAGTCTACGAGGAGACGGCGGGCATCAGGCCTGGAGAAAAAGTAGAACGCAGCGGCAAACCATTGTCCGTTGAACTGTCCCCAGGAATCACCGGCCAGATCTATGATGGAATCCAGCGCCCCCTCACCGTCCTCTTCGAGAAGACAGGCCCCTTCGTCAAACGAGGCCTGACTCTTCCCCCGATCGACAAGAGCAAAAAGTGGCACTTCGTCCCAACCACCAAACCAGGCGCGACCGTGACCGCGGGAGACATTATCGGCCAAGTCAAGGAAACCAGCCTGATCACACAGCAGATAATGATCCCGCCCAACCAGTCAGGCAAGATCTCATCCATCGTCAAGGAGGGCGACTATACTGTCACCGAACCGGTCGGCGAACTAGAATCACCCAACGGTCCCGTCACACTGTTCATGCTGAACACGTGGCCCGTGCGAGCGGCGAGAAGCTTCAAACGAAAACTGCCCAGCAACACACCACTACTGACCGGACAACGAATAATCGACTTCTTCTTCCCAATCGCAAAAGGAGGCACCGCAACCATCCCCGGCGCGTTCGGCACTGGAAAGTGCGTCCACCCTGACACGCCAGTTCTCCTCGCTGATGGCCGGCTCAGAAGAATCCGCGAACTTGTAGGAAACGACAACTCTCATGTCATTGAAGAGGACGCCAACGAGACGATATATCAGTACAAAGATCCGCTTAGGCTAGTTTCCCTCTCGAACCCCGAATTCAACGAGGCGGAGGCTCCGGTCGGCTTCAAGGGACATTCCGGAGAACTAGTTCATATCACAACCCGCAGTGGCAGAACGGTCAAGATCACACCAGTCCACCAGCTCCACCAACTCCGCCCGGACGGTCTAGTCGTTGAAACTCCCGCGGGGAAGCTCAAGCCCGGCGACTTCCTAGTGGCACCTCGAAAGATCCCACTTGAATTGAAAGTTCAGACCATTGACCCTTACAAACACCTCCCTGAACGGCTGAGGATCAGAGACGCTAAGACCATTGAACTAATGGTCAAGACTATCGAGAGACTCAACCGAACAACGACCCTGAAAAACCTCAGTCGCCAACTCCAGACGAGCTACCCAGCACTCCTCAACTATTACCTCAAGAGAGCACGCCCGACAGTTGGGTTCCTCGCTCAGCTGTCCCGCTTATCCAAGGAAAAGATCCTGATCACAAGCGCGGAGGCAGAGAGACATGGAAAGTGCATTAGGATTCCAGCAGAGATGAGCGCCGAATTTGCGGAGTTTCTCGGTCTCATTCTCTCGGATGGAACCATTCGCGCCATGGGAAGCGTTGTCCTATTCAACAACGATCCAAAGGTCCTAGAACGTTTCAGCAAACTCTCCCGCCAGCTCTTCGAGACAGAAGCAAAGCCTGGGACGCACCGTGGCGGACGACTCATGATCATAGACAGCACTGCACTCGCCAACTTCCTAGTAAGGCTTGGCGTGCCTCCGGGCAAGAAGTCTAGAACCGTCAGGATTCCTGACATGGTTTGTATGTCCCCAGATAACGTGATAGGAAGCTTCCTAGCCGGATACATTGCGGGAGACGGATCGTTCCGAGAGTTCTGGCTCGAAATCGCGACAGCGAGTCAAGAAATGGCACTGGGACTGTCATATATCCTAACCCGGCTGGGCATTCTGCACCGGTCGCGCCAGAGAAGAATTGCCGATCACACTTACCACCGTATAAACATCGAAGGAAAACGGGCAATTGCTCAGCTGAGAAGTCATCTTCCAAGGAACCTGCCCTATCCATTCCTAGGGAGAATTGAAACGTATCTCAACGATGAGAAGAGGGGCTACAACTCAATCGACACTGTGCCTCTCGACCCGTCCGTCTACAGGAAGACGGTCGAACTCTCCAGTCTGTCGATAAAGAAACTCGAACAGAATAGAATCTGGATACGGAACTATACTGATCTAGACCAGAAGCCAGGGATTGATGTGCTGAAGCGTCTGGTCTCCCTCGCTAAAGAAGAGCTGAACGATAAGGAGAAGATACCCGGGCTCATTCGAGACTTAGAGCACGTGGTGCAACTCTCCGAGCATACGTTTTTCGACGAAGTAGTCGACATCAAACGCGTCCAGTACTCCGGAGAAGTACTCGATGTTGCTGTCCCGGGTTACGAGAATTTTGTTGGAGGTTGGGGCCCAATGATATGCCACAACACAATGGCGCAGCAGCAGCTCGCGAAATGGGCTGACGCCTCGGTAATCGTCTACGTGGGATGCGGGGAGAGGGGTAACGAGATGGCGGAGGTCCTTGAGACGTTTCCTAAGCTTGTCGACCCTAGAAGCGGCGAGCCGATAATGAACAGGACAGTCTTGATTGCTAACACCTCTAACATGCCTATCGCTGCTAGGGAGGCGAGCGTTTACACTGGAATCACGATAGCGGAATATTTCCGCGACATGGGCTACGATGTGGCGTTGATGGCGGACTCGACCAGCCGCTGGGCTGAGGCTATGCGCGAAATATCCGGACGACTGGAAGAGATGCCTGGCGAAGAGGGATATCCCGCGTATCTGGCCTCCAGGCTTGCAGAGTTCTACGAACGATCCGGCAGAGTGGAAGTCTTAGGGTCAGACACTCGCGTCGGCTCAATCTCCATCGTCGGCGCCGTCTCCCCGCCTGGAGGAGACTTTTCCGAACCGGTGACGCAGAACACGCTGAGAATCGCCAAGGTCTTCTGGTCTCTTGATACAGACCTGGCATCGCGACGGCATTTTCCAGCAATCAACTGGCTGACCAGCTACTCGTTGTACTTGGATAGCCTTGACGAGTGGTATCGGAAGAACATCTCGCCGGACTGGACCAGTATGCGAAAGGAGGCGATGAACCTCCTCCAGCGCGACGACGAGCTACGAGAAATCGTGATGCTCGTGGGTCCCGACGCTCTCTCGGAGAGCCAGCGCGTCACTCTAGAGGTTGCTCGAATGATCAAAGAAGACTTTCTTATGCAGCAGGCCTACAACCCGGCCGACACTTACTGCGACAAGCAGAAGATCTACCAGATGATCAAACTCATACTCGACTACCACAAGATCATGCAGAAAGCCGTCGACGAAAACATACCGTTACAGAAGGTCCTCGAGCTGCCAGTCAAGATCGAAATCGACAGGATGCGGCTCACGCCTGCAGACAAGTTCTCCAGCTTCGCACAAAACATCGACGAAGAGATAAACCAGCAATTCCGAACAATCGGAGGCAAATAACTGACCATGGCGCTAGCCGGACTAGAGTACACGACTATCAGAGAAATCTCGGGACCTCTCCTCTTCGTAGAATCAGTCCGCGGAGTCGGCTACGGGGAACTCGCACGCATCAGGACACCAAGCGGCGAGGAGAGGAGAGGCCAGGTCCTAGAAATCGGCGGAGGAGTCGCCGTCGTACAAGTCTTCGAAGGAACCACAGGGCTAGACGTCGCAAAGACCAGCATACGGTTCACAGGCGAAACGGTCAAACTATCAGTCTCGAATGACATGCTGGGAAGAATCTTTGACGGCAGCGGACGCCCCATCGACGGCGGACCTCGAATAATCCCCGATGATTATCTTGATGTGAACGGTAATCCGATCAATCCGTTTGCTAGAGAGTATCCCCGCGAGTTCATCCAGACAGGCATTTCGACGATTGACGGGATGAACACGCTTGTCAGGGGACAGAAGCTTCCATTATTCTCCGCGTCGGGTCTACCACACAACGCGGTCGCCGCGCAGATTGCGCGACAGGCCAAGGTGGTGGGATCGGACGAGCCGTTTACTACGATCTTCGCTGCGATGGGAATCACTGCTGACGAGCTCCGGTTTTTCCGGGACGACTTTGAGGAACAGGGCGCGTTCGACCATGTGACCATGTTCGTCAACCTTGCGGACGACCCTGCAATCGAGCGAATACTCACCCCCAGACTGGCACTGACAGCAGCCGAGTACTTTGCCATCAAACAGGGCAACCACGTGCTGGTCATCTTGACCGACATGACAAACTATGCAGAATCACTACGTGAGATATCCGCTGCCCGAGAAGAGGTCCCGGGACGCAGAGGCTATCCGGGATACATGTACACGGATCTTGCCACCATCTACGAGCGAGCAGGTAGGCTAAAGGGCTCAAAGGGTAGCATCACTCAGATGCCCATCCTCACTATGCCTGGAGACGATAAGACGCATCCCGTTCCAGATCTGACGGGTTACATCACCGAGGGTCAGTTGATGGTCGACAGGTCGCTCCATCGTAAAGGAATCTATCCCCCAATCGACCCCGCTCCAAGCCTCTCTCGGTTGATGAAAGAGGGAATTGGCAAGGACAAGACCCGGGAGGATCACCGGGAGGTTTCGGACCAGCTCTACTACGCCTTCGCCGAGGGACGCAGCTTCCGAGACCTTGTCGCGGTCGTCGGAGAGGAGGCGCTTTCGGCGCGGGACAAGTTATACCTCCAATTCGCGGACGAGTTCGAGAGGAAATTCATCAACCAAGGATCCTATGAGAATAGGGATATCGACTCGACACTCGACCTCGGCTGGAACCTGCTCAGCGTCCTACCGGATAACGAGCTGAAACGGATAGACCCGGCAACGATCAAAAAGTGGCATCCCAGATACCGTGGGAAGAACAACTAGAAGATGCCGGACATCATTCCGGGCGCCCGTCCAACCCGGATGGAGCTCATCGCTCTACGGAAGAGACGCAACATTGCGCAGCGAGGAGAAGATCTTCTCCGAGAGAAGCTTGACGCGTTGATGATCGAGTTTTTCCAGTTCGCCCGCGAAATAACAGCGCTGAGAGCGAAGACCCAGGATCTTCTCAACCAGACATACCTCCGTTTCGCAGAGGCACAGATGCTGATGGGAGCGACTAGGCTCGAAGAGACGTCTCTCACGGCTCAAGACCGGTTTGACGTGGATGCATCGACGAGGAACGTGATTGGAGTCTCGATACCTGACGTAGAGGTTAAGGTGAGACCCCTCGAAGGCTATCCTTACGCGATGATAGGAACCTCGGCGAAGCTGGACGAGGCTGTTGCTTTGATGACAGAGGCTGTAAAGAACGTAGTCGAACTGTCAGCCGCTGAAGCCGCGATACGGAGGCTAGCTGAAGCTATAGCTGCCACTAAGAGGCGGGTCAACAGTTTAGAGTACATCGTGATCCCGCGCATTCTGAATACGATCCGGTACATTGAGATGAGCCTTCAGGAGCGGGCTAGAGAGGACTTTTTCCGGCTCAAACGCATCAAAACGCGCCTGGAAGAGGAGCAGGAAGAAGAAATGGTCGTACAGCCGCTTACGACCTAGCGGAAACGTCTAGTGTACGCTTGTCCATTCATTGGTGCAAGTGTCGCATCTGTACGTCTTCGTCTTCCCGGACCGGCCTTCGCGGGACGAGATGGTGACGCTCGTGGACCCACACTTTGGACACATTGTATGATAGAGATTGGTCTTCAACATGTCCACGATGTAACAGGTTTTCGAGTTGTCGTTCCAGAACATGCAGAGGTCTCGAACGCAAACAGACGCCATCAAGGGACAGATCATCTGGTTGAACTTGCTTGTCGCTGCCCGAAGAATCCGTCTGAAGGTCGGGTCTCGCATATCCAAGAATGGGTCTATCGTCGCTTCAACCGGAGAGTCTCCTCGAGCCTTATTCTCCGCTTCGCCCTCGGCCATGCTTTGGAGACTCCGCTCTACCCCATGCTACGCTGGCCGCATGCTAAGGCTGGTGTTTCCATGAAGAACTGCTCAGGGGCACAGTGCAACCCTGAACGACGTAAGAGCATGAACAAGGCCGGCGGGAAGCTGGACCCTGCCCGGACTCATGGCAGTAATTCATTTAGCCGGCCACGTTCACTAGCATCCCTGGAGCGCTTTCGAGTGCGCGTTCAGCTTGTCAGCTTCGAACCGGACCTAGAACGAGTATGCGCTGCTGCTATGCGCTCATGCTACTCGCCCCATCCCGGCTACGAGCTGTTCGCCTACACCTCACCCGACAAGGCATTAGAGGGAGAGAAGGTCTTCGACCGCGAACGAATAGCTGGACTGCTGAAACGGTCTCTGGAACTGGGACACTATGACATACTAGAGCATAACAGCATTACATGGCTAGTCGAGGCTGGCGAAAAGGATATTCTCTCCCTCTTGAACTCGTCCAAATTCTTCGAAACAAGCAGAATCGACGAGGACAGATGGATCGTCACCACAAACCTGAGAGTGCTCGTCGAACTGGCACGATCCCCCAACCCAACACTGCTTAACAAGGAGCTTGTGGCGACTCTCAGCACAGCAGCACCGGATATCGCCTCAGTACTCACTCCAGCAGTCAAGAGTTGAGATAGACGACCAGCAAGATCATCCTATTCAGCTATACGAACTATCCGAGCCTCGTTGCCAACCTTGAGAAACAGGGCATCAAGATGAGCCAGGATGACCTGTTGCGACATGGAAGCTTCACGTTCGACCTCGAGGGAGTCAGCAGAGCTGCGAGTCACCAAATAGTCCGGCACAGGATAGCCTCTTTCTCGCAGCAAAGTCAGCGTTACGTGAAGATAACCCGAAGCTACGGCTATCTCAAACCCTCGGGAATCCCAGAAGACCTCAGGGTCCCGGTCGAAGTCCACGGTCAGAAGATCGAGCTGAATTTTGCGGATGTCATGGACTTGACGCGTCAGGCGGAAGAGGGTCTTGTCGCTAAAGGTATCAAGGCGGAAGACAGCAGGTATGTTCGACCCAACGCTGCAACAACGAACATTGTGATGAGCATGAGTCCTCGACAGCTGATCCACTTTTTCAATCTGCGATGCGCTCCCGACGCTCAGTGGGAGATACGCGACTTGTCTTGGTCAATGTACGCGGCGGTCAGTTTTGCTGCGCCTCAAGTGTTCGGTTCCCTTCCGGCAGCAGACGAGAGCGATTATGTGAAGAAAAGGGTCTCGCTTGTCAGTGAGCTGGTAGAGAAGCAGAGAGCTTCCTTTGAGCAGACGCCGTCAGGAGAGCTGTTCCACTTGGAACTATCCCCATACCTCGACCTTGCGCACCCGGTTGATAGTTTCGTGCGAAGATACTAGCCCATGACTCCTAGAGAACGGGAGCTTCTGACCGGCATGGGCAACTGCTATGCTGCCTGTCACGCCAGCTTCGAAGAGACGATTGAGATGGTTGGGAACGCTCGTGGACTGAGCGCTGAAGAGGTGAAGGGTATACTAGCGAGAGTAAGAGAGAAGGAGGGTTCAGAGGACGACTACAAGAAGCTCAGAGGCAGACTGCCTCAAGAATTTCCGATTTAGACTGGTCGCGTTAAGGATATGACCAAATGTCCTTGCTGTAGAACTCGATTCAAACCTCATGACCTTGAAGGATTAGGGACTCATTTCTACGCTGAGGCGTTGAGGAGTGATGCTGGACATGTCATGTGGCTGAACAGGAACATAACGAAGACGAAGACTGAGGCGAAAGATCTATCGAGACTCTTAGGGAGATTCTTTGAAGTGGGAAAGGATGGTCTTCAAGGCTGGGTAAAGCAGCGGTTTATTGAGAAATTCTACGGGGTGCGACCGCATCCATTCGTTTTGGCTCTCCAGCACCCCAGTCGCGGGATACTGTTGGGTTATGTTGTGGAGCATCAGCATTTTCTCCGCCAGTGGGTACGATCATGCGCGTTCATAATGGCCCGGACCGATGCCACTGATGTGGTCATGTACGAGCTGGACAATATCAACACAGAATTTGGAGGCTCGGGTCCCGATCGACCTAGCCACTATGAACTCTTGCTGAGGATGGGTGAGAGCTTAGGCCTTGACAGAAGGAAAGTGCTAGGGATGTTGCCGCTACCCGACACGAGCGATGCAATTCGGCTGTGGGACAATATCTGTCGAGAAGACCACTGGGTGGAAGCAATGGTAGCCATGCACGGATTGGAGCTGATTGCCAACAGAAATCTGAGCAAAGATGGAGCGTCAGTCCACTATTTCGACCCCGCAATCTTGAAGACAAACCGGGTGACGGAGGCGACGAAGGCTTTCCTGCGTGAGGGCTACGAGGCCGATGTTGGACATTCTGAGGAGGCGTTGGAGCTTGCGGCAAAGTATGCTAGTCAGCTGGATATTGTCGAGGACGTTCAAGCTACCTTCATGAGATCGATTGATGCTTTCGACCGTTACTTGCTAGCTAGGCTGGAGAGGGGTAGACAGTTTGAGAGTGCCTGAGAAAGGCTGCGCGTTATGCGAGGCAACGTGGGGAGACTACTGGGAAGAGGTCGAGGAGCAGAGAATGTTCTTCTGCTGCGACATCTGCGCTATCGAGTTCAAGAACATGGTCCGAGAAGTCAAGACCCGTACTGGATGGAAGAGTATTGACGGGATCAATATGACTGGAGACTATCGGGGTCGAGACTGCACGGCGGTCAGCGGCGGCAAGAAGTATGCTTTCTTCATCAGATTCGACTCGAAGGGCGAAGTTCAGGCCTTCAATGAGCGTTCTCCGACTGCCTGACTAACGCTTTTTTCCAGGAAGGGCCCTTTTCAGCTACTGCCGCTTGGCCGGCTGTTTAGGCCAGATTTTCTTAGCGCTTATCAAGAATCTTCCGCCAAACGTCAACAGGATGCTCTCAAAGTTGGACAAGAGGGCTGGTACACCAAAGAACGTGGTGAAGCTCACAAGCAGGTCTGCCGAAGCAATCGAGTTGAAGAAAGCGAAACGCCCTAGGAATCCGACCGCCCCCTTTCTACCCCTGAACACCAACGCCTCGTTCATCAGAAAATTGACCAAGACTGCGGCCTCGCTGCTAATGACGGCATAGACGAGAAAGACGGAGCTTCCGAATACAGTTCCTATCGTGTTGCCTACAGCGGTAATCCCGCTTAGGAGGTACATGATGTAGACGTTCAGAAAAAGTCCTAGTCCTCCGACGAAGCCGAACTTGAAGACCAGCCATGCGCCGGGTCTCAAGCGACTGGGTTTGACAATGGGAGGATACATTCCGAAGCCCGACGAGTAGTGAGCGTCGGCGAATGCCGCCCGGTAGAGAGCGGCTTGATTGTACTGCCTTCGCACGAGTGTTTCGGCAAACGGGTTGCGGAGGCGATCTTCTACCGTCAAGATAGTATCCGAGCGCGATGAGGAGAATATTCCTGAACCGTCTTATAACCGATACTCCTTCAGTCGACTCTCAGAGCTAGAGTCATGTGGAATGATCTACCACCGTTCGTAGCTAGAAGAGTCGTTGATTGTCGATCGTTCTTGCTGTAGAAAAGATCGGAAAAAGCTAGGAAAGCTAGGATGCGAGTACGGGAATCTCAGGCAAAGGAGGAGTGGAGCTTATGAGCTGTTCAAATTCCCGTCTTGCCTTCTCCATCTTTGGATAGATCACTTCTCTGAAACCTGTAACGGCAAACTCGTTCTGTCGGTAGGGGTCGTTAATAACGCGGAGTCCGCGCAAAGCAAGCTCGTAGTTCTTTCCAGCTGTCTTCAAGAAGAACCCTACCACTTCGTCGTTGTACCAGTCTCGGAAGCCCATCTCCTTCTTGTGCCAGCCCCATCTGGCTAAGAGTCCGCGCGTGAACTTTGCGTGTTTGAACATGTTCATGAGCCAGTTGTGGGCTAGCCATTGTGGAAGATTGAATCTTACTTGTTTTCCGAAGACTTCGAACTCGGGACGGTTCAGGTGGACGTACTTGATCTTGTCCCCGTTCTTCTCATCAATATTGTATCGTATCTTGTCTCTTTCCAGCTTCTCATCGTCGGTCAGGAGGAAGGGAGTGTAAATCTCGTCTTTTATCGCCATGACTTTGGCAAGGTTCAAGATTACTGCCTTGGTGGCGGCATATGCCTTGTCCGGCCGGTCGAGCTGAAACACTTCTAGGACCCTGTCGACGTATTTCTTGGCGTAGTCGAGTCCTCCCCACATAGTGAGATCATAGACGCGCCTTGCAAGGTTCCTGTTCGTCTCCTCGTCAAGTCCCATCCTGGCGACCGCTTCCTCAACCATCCGCCGATATTCATTGCTTGCGGGTCTTCCTTTCCAGAACATCCAATAAGAGTGGGCCACCGCGTCTGCTTTCCGGTCGAGAAGCTGCGCGTAAGTCTCCTTTGAGCCGAACAGACGCAGTATTTTCTCGTCGGCGACGATGTTCTTGAACTCTAACAGGTCGGGCTCAGCGACCAGCTTTCGTCCGAGCCGGAACGCTTCCATGTTCCTGTTTCTCTGGCTCGGACTAACCGTCTCCATGATCGCTTCAACCAGGTTCTTCTCGCTGACTGGTATGGCTCCTCTCTGGAACGCCATTCCCAGCAGAATTATGTTGGTGAACAATTTGTTTCCGTAAAACAGCTCGGAGATTTCTCCTATTCTTCCACTGGTGTACTCGTCGATGTTAGTATGCTTCCGAATATTATCCTCGACATCTGAGGGGTAGTTCATCATCCCGGCGAG
>WNGK01010015.1_pt1 | contig 17503 bp, 18 predicted proteins | sample 5400601 | NCBI WGS metagenome assembly WNGK01 (sample SAMN13153376, study PRJNA577476) | soil metagenome | isolation source: 60 cm soil or saprolite under Garry oak tree replicate 1 | place: USA:California | collected 2016-06-15
CGGGAGCGCAAGGTCAACTGACGCGGCGGCCCGCGCGCCGTTCGAGGGCGCGAAGCAGCGTCCGGAGCGCCGGGTTTTCCGGCTTGTCGCGCCGCTTGATGATGCCGAGCCGGCGAGCGAGGGGCGGGGAGAGCGGGATAACCCGCAGCTCGCCCTCGCGGACCTCGGCCCTGACCGATGCCCACGACGTGATGGACGGGCCGAGCCCGGCGCAAACCAGCTCCTTGATCGCCTCGCTGTTGCCCAGCTCCATGGCCACGCGCGGCGTCACCCGGCCGCGCTTGAACCAGCCCTCGATGACCTGGCGAATGGTGCCGCCCCGCTCGTAGAGGATGAGCGGCTCTGCCGCGAGGTCGGCGGGGGTGAGGGAGCGCCGCCTGCCCCTGCCCGGCGGCCGGCCGCGGCCCCGCCGGGTCCGCCACGGCCATTCCCGTGGCGCGATGGCCACGAGCCGGTCCGTGTAGAACGGCGTCACCACGAGCTGGCGCGGACGCACGGGCAGGGTGACCACGCCGACGTCCAGGGAGTTCTCGGCCACCGCCTTGGCGATGTCCGACGTATTGCCGGTGACGATGACCAGCTCGACCTCCGGGTACCGGGCCCGGAGCCGGCGAAGGATGGGCGGCAGGAGATAGATGCTCGCGGTGGCCCCCGTGCCCAGCCGGACCCGTCCGGCCACCACTCCCCGGAGCGCGTGGATGCTCGCCGCCGCCGCGTCCAGGGCCTCGAGGGCGCGGCCGGCGCGCTCGAGAAGGAGCGCCCCGGCCCGTGTCGTCTCCGCGCGCTTGCCCACGCGTTCGAGAAGGGGCATGCGGAAAGCTTGTTCGAGCTGGCGGACGTGCAGGCTCACCGCGGGCTGGCTCAGGTGGAGGGCCTCGGCGGCCCGCGAGAAGCTCTGGAGCCTCGCGATCTCGTGAAGGGTGCGCAGGTGGACGGGGTTGATGGACATGTCCATCAGAATTTCTCATGGAAGTTATAATTACAATCTATTTTACTTATGGATGTCCTCAGGCGATCATGGGGGCGGGAGGAATCACTTCATGGAGCTCATCGCCGTCCGTTTCGCCTCGCTCGTCGATGCCGCCGCCATCTGCACGATCTACAATCAGGGCATTGAAGACCGTGTGGCCACCCTGGAGACCGAGCTGCGCGATCCCGACGAGCGTCGCCGCTGGCTGGGCTCGCGGGGCCCGCGCTATCCCGTGGTGGTGGCGGAGGCGGGGGGCCAGATCGTGGCCTGGGCCAGCCTCAATTCCTTCAACCCTCGCCATTGCTACGACCACGTGGCCGACATCTCGGTCTACGTGGAGCGGGGCCAGCGGGGCAAGGGGATCGGCCGCATTCTCTTCGCCCGTCTCATCGAGCTCGGCCGGAGCCTCGCCTTCCACAAGCTCGTGCTCGCGTGCTTCCCCACCAACAAAGCCGGCGTCGCGCTCTACGAGCGGATGGGCTTCGTCCCCGTCGGCGTCTATCGGGAGCAGGGTCGCCTCGACGGCCAATGGGTGGACGTGCTCATCATGGAGCAGCTCCTCTAGCGTGGATTCCTTGTGGATGCATCACCCACCCTCACCCCGGCCCTCTCCCTCAGTGAGGGAGAGAGAGGTTCGATTCCTTCGCCCCCCGAAGGGGGAGAGGGCAGGGTGAGGGGCGGTAGGAGTGCGACGGGCGCTCGTAAGGAGCGTCGCATCGGCGGGCTGAGGCCCCACATATAGGGCCACCTTGACACTCGAGCCCGACAGAGCGTAACGTGTGGCCGCAATGCTCTCCGTCGCCCTAGGGGCCGATCATGCCGGCTGGGAGCTCAAGGAAGCGCTCAAGAGCTGGCTCCTGGAAGGGGAGTACCAGGTCCTCGACTTCGGTACCCACTCGCCCGGCTCCGTGGACTATCCCGATTACGCGCAGCAGGTAGGCGAATCAGTGGCCGTGGGCAAGGTCGATCGCGGTGTCCTCGTCTGCGGGACCGGCATCGGCATGGCCATGGCCGCCAACAAGGTTCCGGGCGTGCGGGCCGCCCTCTGCGGCGATACGTTCACCGCGCGCATGAGCCGCGAGCACAATGACGCCAATGTCCTCGCTCTGGCGGGCCGGTTGACCGATGCCGAGATGGGACGGGCCATCCTTAAGGTCTGGCTGGAGACGGACTTCGCGGGCGGACGTCATGCCCGGCGCATCGACAAGATCACGGAGATGGACACCCGCCGCAGCGCGCGCGAGACCGGCCGATGAGCCGGCTCGAGCAGGTCGATCCCGAGATCGCCAAGGTCATTCACGACGAGACGGTCCGCCAGTCGCGCAACCTCGAGCTCATCGCGTCGGAAAACTTCGTCTCCGAGGCGGTGCTGGAGGCGGTGGGCTCGGTGATGACGAACAAGTACGCGGAAGGGTATCCGGGCAAGCGCTATTACGGCGGCTGCGAGATCGTGGACATCGCCGAGGACCTCGCCATCAGCCGGGCCAAAGAGCTCTTCGGCGCCGAGCACGTCAACGTTCAGCCCCACTCGGGCTCGCAGGCCAACATGGCGGTGTATTTCACCCTCCTCAAGCCGGGCGACACCGTGCTCGGGCCGAACCTGGCGCACGGCGGGCATCTCACGGCGGGCAGCCCGATCAACTTCTCCGGCCGCTTCTACACGATCGTCCCCTACGGCGTCACCAAGGACACCGAGCGCATCGATCTCGACCAGGTGCGGGATCTCGCAAAGCAGCACCGGCCCAAGCTCGTGATCGCGGGCGGCTCCGCGTTCCCCCGCGCCATCGACTTCAAGCCCTTTCGCGAGATCGCGGACGAGGTGGGCGCGGCGCTCCTCGCCGATATCGCCCATCCCGCGGGGCTCGTGGCGGCGGGGCTGCATCCCTCCCCGCTGCCCTACGCCGACTTCGTCACCACGACCACGCACAAAACCCTGCGTGGCCCGCGGGGCGGCATGGTCATGTGCCGGGACCGCTACGCCAAGGACCTCGACCGGACCGTGCTCCCCGGGATACAGGGAGGGCCACTGATGCACGTCATCGCGGCCAAGGCGGTGGCGTTTCGCGAGGCACAAACGCCGGAGTGGCGGTCGTACCAGGGGCAAATCGTGAGAAACGCGAGAGCGCTGGCGGACGCCATGCTCGCGCGCGGCTACCGGCTCGTCTCGGGGGGCACGGACACTCATCTCCTCCTCGTGGATCTGACGGCCAAGGGCATCACGGGCAAGGACGCCCAGGAGGCGCTCGACCGGGCCTGGATCACCGTCAACAAGAACGGCATCCCGTTCGACACGAAGGGCCCCATGGTCACGAGCGGCGGGCGCATCGGGACGCCGGCCGTCACCACCCGCGGCATGGCCGAGGCAGAAATGGTCCAGATCGCCACCCTCATGGACCGCGTCCTCACCAATCTCGGCAATGGCTCGGTGGAAGCCGCGGTGCGCGGCGACGTGCAGGAGCTCACCAGCCGCTTTCCGCTCTACCCGGAGCGCCTGAAATGAAATGCCCGTTTTGCGGCCACACTGAGGACCGCGTGGTGGACTCGCGCGTGGGTCGGGAAGGGGAGTTCATCCGGCGCCGCCGGGAATGCCTCAAATGCCACCGGCGCTACACGACCTACGAGTACATCGAGGACGTGCTCCCCCACGTGGTCAAGCGCGACGGCCGGCGCGAGCCCTTCGACCGGCAGAAGCTCCGCGGCTCCATCCTCAAGGCCTGCGAGAAGCGCTCAGTCGGCGTCCAGGCCGTGGACGACGTGGTGGCCGACATCGAGGCCAAACTGCACGAGCGGGCGGAGAAGGAGATCACGAGCCTCGAGCTGGGCGAAGTGCTCATGGAGCATCTCCAGAAGCTCGATCAGGTCGCCTACGTGCGCTTCGCCTCCGTGTACCGGCAGTTCAAGGACATCAATCAGTTCATGGACGAGGTCAAGGGGCTGATCAAGGACGGCGACAAGTCCAAGGGCGGTAAGCCCGCTCCGAAGCCCGCGGCCAAGAAGTAACGCGGGGCTCACCCCGCGCGATAGACGCTGACCTCGACCGACTTTCCCTTCACCCGGACCGCGGGAAGCGATTCCAGGGCGGCCTCGTCCTGGAGCCGCGTTCGCGTGGCGTCGCTGACCAGGATCTCCGTGCCGAGCTCCTTGTTGAGCGCCTGGATGCGCGAGGCGAGGTTGACCGCGTCGCCGACCAGGGCATAGCTCGACCGCTCGGCGCTGCCGATACTCCCCGCGAGCACCGTGCCCGTGTGAATGCCGATGCCGTTCCTGAGCGGCGGCTTGCCTACCGCCGCGCGCCGCGAATTCAGGCGCTCCAGGCGGGCGCGCATCTTGAGGGCGGCGGCGAGGGCACGGTCGGCATGGTCGGAGGCGCGGAGGGGGGCTCCGAACACCGCCTCGATCTCGTCACCGATGTACTGCAGCACGAGGCCGCGCTCGGAGCGGATGGCCGCCTCCATCTCCGTGAAGTACTCGTTGAGGTCGCGGACCACTTCGCGCGGCTCCGTCCGCTCGACCCACGGCGTGAAGTCCCGCAGATCCGCGAAGAGTATGGTCACCTCCTCGAGCTGCCCCTCGAAGCTGGCGCGCCCGGCGAGGATCTCGTCGCGGATCTCGCGGGTCACGTAGCGGCCGAAGGTCTCCCGGATGCGCTCGCGCTCCCGCAGCCCCCCGAGCATGCGATTGAAGCCCTCGGCGACCGCGCCGATCTCGTCGTTGGCGAGCACGGGGCATCCCGTCTCCAGCTCGCCCCGCCCCACCGCGGCCATGGCCTCTCCCACGCGCTTGAGGGGGGCGGCCACGCTGTTGGCGGCGAAGAGCGCGAGCCCGATCGCGGCCAGGATGCCTACGGCCACGATGAACAGGATGAGGGGGCCCAGGCCGCCGACGATGACGACCGCGCGCGCAGGATCGGCGTGGAGCAGGGCCTGGGCCCGGTTGTAGGCGAGGATGCCGAGGATGGTGAGGGGAATGATGCTGATGAGGAGGAAGATGCCGAGTAGGCGCAGGCGCACGGGCAGCCGGAGGGCGCCTGACACGTCGCTCACGTCCCCGCGGGGAAAGAAGACGGGCATGGCGCGCCGCCAGTAGTGCTCCGCGGCGAGGAAGGAGAACACGGTGGCGACACTGCCCGCGAGGCCCGTGATGCCGAAAAAGAGGCGAAGCGAGAGGCGCGGGTCGAATACGCGGCCGCTCACGGTGGGCCAGAGCACACCCCAGATGAGACCAGCGAGCACCCACCCGGCAAGGGTGAGGCAGGCGAACATGTACGGTACCTGGAGCGCGCGGCGCCGAACCAGCGTCGATGCGGCGGCCAGTCCGTTACCGTCGAAATCCACGAGGGGCAAGGTCCATCGCCGCCCCAAGGAATAGCCGATACCCACGAGCGCGCCAAAAGCCGCCACGGAGATCGCGATGTCCCTGACGCCGACGGCGCCCGCGGTGGCCGACGCCAAGGCAGGACCGGGACTTTCATCAGTCGATTCTAGCTCTAGAAATGGATCGGCCCTGTCGGGATGGGGCCGACAGGGCCGAGCGCCAGAAGAGCGCCTTACTTCTTCTTCTTCTTGGCCGCCTTCTTCTTCTTCGCCATTGTTTCACCCCCTCCCGCACCGCGCGTCCCGCGGTTGGCTCGGTCTTTCGCGACTCTACGGGGTGGCCGAAAGAAGTGTCAAGGGAAAAATACACTCTGCGGGGGTTTTGACCGGCCTCAGACCCTACATCTAGGGGGCCAGGGCCACCGCGTCTCTTCGGAGGGAGGTCAGTCCTGTTCGCGCACCGACGACGGCTTGCGATGCTCACGACGGCGCACGAATTCCTGATTGAGGGCCATGCCCTTCTTGCACATCGGGCATTGCTCGGGTGGATACGTCGGGAAGTCCCGGCTCACGAGGCTGAAGATCTCCTTGCCGCCGATCTCGGCCTTCTTGGTGCGCCGCCACAGGGCGCCGATGCCCACCACCTGGCCCCCCAGCTCTTCCACGAGATCGCTCAGGAGCTTGACCGTGCTGCCCGAGCTGACGAGATCCTCTACGATCAGGACCTTGGTGCTCGGTCGGATCAGCCGGTGGAACTCCACGGGGAGTGTCACCTTGCGCTTGCCCGCGCTCACGCCCTTGGTCCCATACATGAGGGTCGGACGCGACGGATGCGCTCTGGCCACGCAGTGGGAGAGGATGAGGGCGCCCGGTCCCGTCGAGAGGACGACATCGATCGGCCACGGCGCGAAGTGCTTGGCGATGACCGCGCCCAGCCCTTCCGTGAACGAGGCCTCCGTGGTGACGAGCGTCTTCTCGATGTACTCGCTGGTGTGCTGGCCGGAGGGCAGGAGGATGTGGTCGTTGGCGTGGTACGCACCCGTGCGCTTCAGGATTTCCAGGTGGATCTTCTCGCGCACCTCCGCGTCCATGCGAGCATTGTCCTTCGCGGTCGGCGGGGCCATGGACGTCTAGGATGACGGCGGGGGCGCGGGGTTGTCAATGCCAAAGATGCCTTCGGGACCGCGTGGTAGACTTTGCGAGCCATGAAGCTGCTCGCCGTCGAGAGCGCGACGCTGTCGGGCGGGGCCGCGATTCTGGACGGGGACCGCCTGCTCGGCGAGATCACGCTGAACATCGCCATCACGCACTCGGAGCGCCTGCTCTCCGCCGTGGACCGTCTCCTTGCCGACTGTGGCCTGGCCCCTGCTGATCTGGAGGGTCTTGCCGTGTCGGTGGGGCCGGGCTCTTTCACCGGACTCCGCGTCGGCCTCGCCACTGTGAAGGGTCTCGCCATGGCCCTCGACCTGCCCGTGGCCCCCGTGCCCACCCTCGATGCCCTCGCGGCGCGCCTGCCCTTCGCCGACGCGCCCGTCTGCCCCATCCTCGACGCACGCAAGGGTGAGGTGTACTTCTCGCTCTACCGGTGGCGCGGCGATCGCATGCACCGCGACCGGGACTACCTGGCCCTTTCCCCCGAGTTCGCCGCGGCGGAGCTCAGCGCGCCCGTGATTCTCCTCGGCGACGGTATCGAGGCTTGCCGCCCCTGGCTCGGCCGGCTGGGCGAGGAGGTGCGCATCGCGCCGGCCGCCCAGCGGCTGCCTTCGGCCGCCACCGTCGCCGGGCTCGGCCATGCCGTCCTCGCCGCGGGCGGCGGAGTCAATGCGGAGGCCCTCGTGCCGCTCTACCTCCGCCCCTCCGAGGCTGAGCTCAAGGCGCGGCGAGGCTGAGTGACGTGGAGCAAGAGCTGACGGCTACGCCGATGGCGGCGGCCGACCTCGATCAGGTGCTCGCCATCGAGCGGGCGTCTTTCATAACACCGTGGACCCGCGCTGCCTTCTGCTACGAGATCCAGCAGAACAAGGTCGCCCGATGCACGACCATGCGATCGGCAGGCCATATCGTCGGTTATCTGTGCCTGTGGGAGATCGGCCACGAGATCCACATCACCAACCTGGCCGTGCATCCCGAGTTACGGCGGCAGGGCGTCGGGCGCAGGCTCCTCGCCCTCGCCATGGCCGAAGGGGCGGCCCGGGGGGTGACCCTCGCCTTCCTCGAGGTGAGGCCGACCAATGCGCAGGCACTCAAGCTCTACGAGAGCCTTGGCTTCCAAGTGATCGGCCGGCGCACAGGGTACTACTTCGACACCGGAGAGGATGCGCTCGTCATGGAAGCACGTCTGGGTGGTGAAGAGGCACGGGCGGTGGCGGGGAACCGCACCACGGGCTCCTGAGTTTGTATTGCAACGCGCCAGCCTTCCCGCCGGACCCCCTATCCCACAAGGAGACACGGACGATGCGACGACTCTCACTTGGCGTGCTCGCCCTGATGGTGGCTTCGACCGTGCACGGCGCGGCCTTCGCCGAACCGATGAACTTCAAGATGCTCTCCAACCAGTCGCGCGCCACGTTCAAGACGGACGCCCCCCTCGAGACCATCGTGGGGACCACGGCCGGCCCTGGGGTCAGCGGCACCCTGACCGTCGACCCTGCGAAGCCCGCGGAGGGGACAGGCACGATCAAGGTGGATCTGACCACGCTCACTAGTGGCGTGGCCAAGCGCGATCAGGACATGCAGCAGCCCCAGTATCTGGATACGGCCAACGAGGCCAACAGGTTCGCCGTTTTCGAGATCAAGAGCATCGAGATCGCGGGCCCCCTCGAGGCGGGCAAGGAAGTGCCCGCCAAGGTCAAAGGTGTCCTCACCATCAAGCAGAAGCCGGTGGACGTGGTGGCCGACGCCCGCGTCACCTACATCAAGCTCACCCCCGAGCAGGCCGAGGCGCAGAAGCGCTTCGGCTTCACCAGCGACAACATCAAGGTGCGCACCAAGTTCGGGACGCTCTTCAGCAATCACAACATCACCATCCCGCAGCTCATGTCCCTCAAAGTGTCGAACGAGATTCAGCTCGAGAGCGATCTGACCTTCGTGAAGCAGTAGCATCAAATCTGCTAAAATCCCGCCGTGCCAGCCCTTTCCCCCCGGACGTCCGCGTGATCTCACTCGTCGAACGCATGCTCGCCGGCGATCGACTGGCCCTCGCCCGCCTCATCACGCGTGTCGAAAACCGCATGCCGGGCGTGGCGGAGATCATGCGTGGGGTACAGCCGCATCTGGGGCGGGCTCACGTGCTCGGCATCACCGGGCCGCCGGGGGCGGGAAAATCGACGCTGGTGGACAGGCTGACCGCGCGTCTGCGCGCCGCGGGCGAGCGGGTGGGCATCATCGCCGTCGATCCGTCGAGCCCGTTCACGGGCGGAGCCGTTCTGGGCGATCGCATCCGGATGCAGGCGCATACCCTCGACCCGGATGTCTTCATCCGCAGCATGGCCACCCGCGGAAGTCTCGGCGGCCTGGCCGCCGCCACCGGCGATGTCATCAAGCTCATGGACGCCGCCGGCTTCCCGTGGATCCTCATCGAGACGGTGGGGGTGGGGCAGACGGAGCTGGACATCATCAAGCAGGCGGACACCACCGTGGTCATCCTCGTGCCGGAGTCGGGCGATTCCGTGCAGGCCATGAAGGCGGGACTCATGGAGGTGGCAGACATCTTCGTGGTCAACAAGGCCGATCGCGACGGTGCCCACGCCCTCATGGCCGAGCTGCGCTTCTCCGTGCACCTGCACTACTCGAGCAGCGTGTCGCCCAAGGACATCGACTGGGAGATCCCCGTCCTCGCCGCCCAGGCCACCAACGACGTCGGGGTGGGGGAGCTTCTCGCGGAGATCAAGCGTCACCGGCGCGTGCTCGACCAGACGGGCGCGCTGGAGAAGCGCCGCCGCGCGCGCCGGCGCGCGGACCTGCGCACTCTCCTCGTCGAGGAATTCGCGGGGCGCGTGACGACTTCCGTGGAGGCGGATCCGGAGCTGGTGGCCACCATGGACGCGGTGGCGGAAGGCAAGCTGGACACATATACGGGCGTGGAGCGCATTCTGGCCCGTCTCCTCCGCCGGCCTTGACAACGACGAGACCACACGCAAAGGTGGGCATCGATCATGACTGAGCTGGTGGCGAGCGGCATTCCCTACCGCGACACCTTCTGGAACATTCCCATGTGGGCGCGCGTCTTCGTCTACGTGGGGGGTACCGCGGCCATCGCCGTCTTCGCGTGGGGGTGCTGGCAACGCGTCGCCCTCTGGCGCGAGGGCACGCCCGAGCGACGCACGGATCGCATTCCCGAGCGCATAGTGCTCGTGCTGACCCAGGCGCTGGGGCAGGCGCGCATCCTCTCCCAGGCCTACCCCGGGGTCATGCACGCCATCGTCTTTTGGGGCTTCCTCGCCCTCTTCATCGGCACCGTGCTCGCCACCATCGACTACGACATCACCGTGCCCCTCCTCCACGTCAAGCTGCTCAAGGGAACCTTCTATCTCCTCTACGAGCTCGTCCTCGACATGTTCGGGCTCTTCTTCGTGGTTGGCCTCGGCATGGCCTGCTGGCGCCGCTTCGTCACACGGCCGGCCCGTGTCGATCCCACGCCGAGATTCGCCTATGCCCTTCTCATTCTCTTTGTGATCAACGCCACGGGCTTCGTCATGGAGGCCTGCCGGCTCGCCGTGGTCAAGCCGGCGTGGGCGGCGTGGTCACCCGTCGGCTACGCGCTGGGGCAGGCCATGCGGGGCGTGGGGATGGGGGAGGGCGTGCTCCGCGCCATTCACCTCTCCGTGTGGGTCTTCCACGCCGCCATCGCCTTCGTGTTCATCGCCCTCATCCCCCAGTCGTACTTCATGCATCTCGTCACCACCCCCCTCAACATTTTCTTTTCCAAGCTCCGCCCGCGGGGCGAGCTCGCCAAGATCGAGAACATCGAGGAGGCGGAGAATCTCGGCGTGAGCAAGTTCGAGGAGTTTTCCTGGAAGCGGCGCCTCGACTTCGACGCCTGCGTCGAGTGCGGGCGCTGCCAGGACGCGTGCCCCGCCTATATCTCCGGCAGCGCCCTCAATCCGAAGCGCATCATCGTCAAGCTCAAGCGCTACATGCTGGACGGCGACACGCGGCCGATCCACGGCGAGGTGATACAGGCCGACGAGCTCTGGGCCTGCACCACCTGCATGGCCTGTGTCCAGGAATGCCCCGCCTACATCGACATCGTGGACACCATCGTGGATCTCCGTCGCTTTCTCGCCCTGTCCGAGGGTGCCCTGCCCTCCACGGCCCCCCTCGCGCTGCAGAACATCCAGCGGGCGGGCAACCCGTGGGGCCTAGCGCCCGCCGAGCGGCTCAAGTGGGCGGAGGGGCTTGACGTCCCCGTGCTGGAGGAAGGCAAGCGCGTCGAGTACCTCTACTGGGTCGGCTGCTCCGCCTCCTACGACCGGCGCAATCAGAACATCGCCCGCTCGGTGGTGAAGATCCTCAAGAAGGCGGGCGTGTCCTTCGCGGTCATGGCCGAGGAGCGCTGTCACGGCGAGGTCGCCCGCCGCCTGGGCGAAGAGTACCTCTACCAGACGGTGACCACGGAGAACGTGGAGAACATCAAGAAGTACTCGTTCGACAAGGTCATCACCCATTGCCCGCACTGCTTCAACACCATCAAGAACGAGTATCCGCAGTTCGAGGGTAACTTCGAGGTGCTGCACCACTCGGTGGTCATCGCCTCCCTAGTAAAGAGCGGCCGCATCAAGCCGACCAAGGCCACCGACCAGACGGTGGCCTTCCACGACTCCTGTTACCTCGGCCGCTACAACGGCATCTTCGAGGCTCCGCGCGAGACGGCCCGCTCCGTGCCGGGACTGCGGCTCATCGAGATGCCCCGTAATCGCGAGCGGGGTCTCTGCTGCGGGGGAGGGGGCGGACAGATGTGGATGGAGACGCCGGCCAAGAAGCGTGTGAACGTCATCCGCGTCGAGGAAGCGCTCGATTCCAAGCCCGACGTCGTGGGTGTGGCCTGCCCTTTTTGCCTCGCCATGGTCGACCTCGGGCGCAAGGTCGCGGGCGCCGAGGAGACGCTCCAGGTCAAGGACATCTCCGAGCTCGTCGCCGAGAGCCTCGAGTAGGCGCGCGGTGGACCCCGCCTACCGGGAGATCATCACGCGGCGCCTGGAGCTGCCGCTCCACCAGGGACCCGACAAGCGCGCGAGACCCGAGAAGGCGGTCCGATTCCCTTGAAGGAGGCTCTAGACCATGCTCGAGGCAGACAAGACCAGTTTGCCTCGGCATTTTTCATCGGCCGCTGATTTCAGGGTAAATTTGCGGGCGTGCCGCAAGCGCGTTCGGGCCTTCGGTTCGGCCGACCGATGAACAGCAAAAGCCGGCGCCGATTTCGGATCGCGGGTGGGATCGTTGCCGTGCTCGCCAGCGTAGCGGCGTCGCCGGTTCCGGCGCCCCTCGAGACGGCGCGCGCGCTCCTGCACGACTTCCGGGCGGATCCGACCCGTATCGACCGTGCCCGTGATCTGCTGGAAGCGGCCGTCGCGCGCGACGAGGCCGGCGACCCGCGGATCTTGGTCACCCTTTCCCGCGCGTGGTTCCTCTACGGGGAGAACCGCGCGGTCACCGAGGAGGCCCGGCTGGCCGCCTACGAACGCGGCCGCGCCGTGGCCGAACGAGCCATCGCCCAGAGGCCGAAGGACGCGGAGGGCCACCTCTGGTACGCGATCAATCTCGGCAGCTGGGCGCAGGTCAAGGGACTGCTCCGCTCCCTGCTGACGCTTCAGACCATCCGGCGTGAAGTGGACACGGTGCTGCGTCTCGATCCCGACAACGTCGACGGGCACGTTATGGCCGGGAGCCTCGACCGCGAGGTACCTGCCATCTTGGGCGGGGACAAGGTCAAGGCCGAGGAGCATTTCAAAACGGCGAGGAGGCTCGCTCCGCATCTCAGCGGCGCCCGGATGGAGCTGGCCAAGCTCTACATCAAAATGGATCGGCTCGCGGAAGCGCGACAGGAGCTTCAGGGCGTGCTCGACGAGCCTGCCCCGACCGATCGCTCCCGCTGGGAGCTCACGGAGGTGCCGCAGGCCCGCGATATGCTTCGATCGCTCGGCCCCGCGCCCTGAGCCGCTCATGGCGAACTTTCCTCAGGTGCCTGACGGCTCGCGGTCTCTCGATCCTGATTGCGTCGGGCGAAGGGAGGGGCGATGACGGCAACGCCCGAGCCTTCGCAACAAGGACAGAAGACGACTTCCCTCACCTCCCTTCTCCTTCGCGCCCGAGTCGCGGCTTCCGGGTCTCGGGCAGGGTGTCCTCCTCTCTACGGACCCCGTGTCGGAACCCCACGTTTTCGCAGAGTGAAGACGTGGCATTCCTGATGCTGAGACTCCGCCCAAGCATGGATCCTTTCAGGGTATCCGGCGAGCCGAGAAGAGGTCGGGCGACCCCGGGAACCGCGGAGCGAACCTCGAAATGGGAGGAAGCCGGCCATGGAGCTCTTGAGACGGATCGGCGTCGGAACCGCGATGATCGTGGGCCTTCTCCTTCCGCATGACGTGGCAATAGCACAGGACCTGACCGGGTCCATTCAGACGGGCCGGATGACGGTGGTGGACATCAATAGAGAGACTCGACGCATCGTCTGCATGAACAGCCTCGGACGGGTTTCCGAGCACAGAGTGACCAATGAGGCCAGGGTGGTCACCGACCACAAGACGGCGACCGACCTGGCTCTCGTCAGTGCTGGTGACGTCATCAGGGCGGAGCTTCGAGCCGGACGGATTCAAAAGATCGTCGTGCTTCGCCATGCCTGGCACGAGACCGCGAGCCCGGAGCAGTAGGGACAGCCGTCACGGCTGGCGTCACGGCTGGCGTTACGGCTGGCCCGATCCTCGTCGGCATCCTCCGGGAGGGTCATCCGACCACATTGTCCTGAGCAACGGCATTGAGATTTTCCTCCTCGATGGCGTGTCCGGCGATCATATTGCTATCGGGAGGAGCTTCACGGCTCACAGCACGCTTCAAGACGGCAAGACGCTGGCGAACGCTATCCAGTTGAATTCCGACGGGCTGCTCGATGCCCTTGCCTCGGTGACCTTCAGCGGCTGAGTGCCAATTCGTCCCGGCATTTCTCACGAGAGCTGTTTTCTATCGTGCTAAATTTGCCCGCATGGGCAGCGGGCAGACGCACAGGTCGACGTGGATGGCGCCGAAGCGGGCCAACTCCACGTTGGACGAGCTCACGTGCTCTCGACTCGTCTTCGCTGAAGGCGGGCGCCATCTGGCTCTGGCCTTGCCATGGCGGGTGCCCGAAGCGGCATAGCGCAGCCATGAGCCAGCTCAGCTCCAGGGACCGGAAGAAGTTGCCCAAGAGCGCCTTCGCCTACGTAGATTCGCGCGGGCGCCGGCGACTGCCGATCCACGACGAGTCGCACGTCCGTAACGCCCTCGCGCGCTTCACGAAGGTGGCCTTCGAGGATGAAGCGGCTCGCGAGCGGGCGCGCAAGAAGCTCCTCGGCGCCGCCAAGAAGTACGGGATTGTGCCCATCGGGTTCATGACCGGCCAGTTGCAGTCTCAGATGAGCGCGGCGACGGCCGGCCGCCTGGTGATCGAGCTTGGGCAGGTCGACACCCCGTCTGAGTTCGAGCGGCGTCTGCGCGTGGCCCTTCGCGATCCCACGCTCTCCGTCCTGCACTGGTCCGATTCGGGCGGCATATACCTCGACGGGACGGGCCGGCCCGCCACGTTGCCTCCCGATGGGGAAGGTCGCGCGGTGACGCTCCTCGAGCGCCACGGCCAAGCCATGACCGCCCTCGTGCACGACCGCGCGGTACTGGACAATCCGGACCTGGTGAAGACGGTCACGGCGGCGGTGAAGCTGGCCGTGGAGAACGAGCGGCTCCGCGGCCAGGTCGAAGCTCAGGCGAGCGAAGCGCGAACCTTGCCCACCGGGCACGTGACGTTCCTTCTCACCGACATCGAAGAGTCCACCAACCTCCTGCAACGGCTGGGCGATCGGTATGCGAGCCTCCTCGCCGATGTTCGCGCCTTGATCCGTCTTTCCGTGAGCCGGGTGGGCGGCCGCGAGGTCGACGCTCGCGCGGACGAATTCTTCGCAGTCTTCGATCGAGCGCCGAAGGCGCTCGAGGCCGCTCTGTCTATCGAACGGGCGGCGGGGGGACGGGCGTGGCCCGACGGTGTCGAGGTCAAGATCCGTATCGGCGTTCATGCCGGACGCCCCACCCTCACGGATGCCGGGTACGTCGGGCTCGCCGTGCACACCGTCGCCCGCATCTGCTCGGTGGCCCACGGCGGCCAGATTCTGCTCTCGGCCGCGGCCCGCGAGGCGGTGGGCCGTTCCCGGCCGGCCGGCCTACGCTTCCGGAGCCTCGGCTCGCATCGGCTCCGTGGTCTGCGTGAAGCGCAGGCGCTCTTCCAGGTGGAAGCGGCTGACTTGCCGGCGCGCTTCCCTCCGTTACGAATGCCCGCTGCCGCCTCGCCTGGCCAAACCGGCGAGCCCGTGTAAGGAGCCGATCAGGCTCCCTGGGGTCGCACGGGACGTCGCCATTCGGCGCCGCCGGGCCACGGACCCAGTGTCCGATCGGCCTCTTCAGCATCGACCTGGAGGTCGCACCAAGCGCGACAGTCGGTGCAGAACACGCGCCGGATGTCGAGCGTATCCGCTTCGAGCAGAATGGTAGTCCTCGCCGATGTTCGCGCCTTGATCCGTCTTTCCGTGAGCCGGGTGGGCGGCCGCGAGGTCGACGCTCGCGCGGCGTGCAATCGCCGGAGAAAGGCGTTGTCGTGCGCGGTATCCTCGCGCGGGATTCGCCCGCTCGCGAGAACCCAGCGGCTGCCGTCGGGCAGGCGCAGGTATGCCTCGCCTCTCTGGAGCCAGCCGATCTCATCCAGGAGCACCGAGGGAAACACGTTCAGGAGCTCCCCGTTCGGGGCCGTCCGCAGAGCCTCCCAGTCACGCCAGTACGACTCCATGGATTCAGCGCGAATGTCACGGACGGGGAGGGCGGCCATGGATTGGGCTTTGAGCCGGTCCGACTGCTCGGCTGCCGTTACCGGCGCCTTCCATACCGCATCCGGGGTCGTCATGGTCGCCCCGTGGACACGGAATCGGAGAGGGGAGTGCTCTCCGACGAGGGACTCACGTCTTGTCTGGTTGATCTGATCCGGGGGCGGGTGAACCCGACAGCAGCCGGAGCCGCGCTTCCGCGTCGGTAATCGGCGAAGGACCGTGAATCATGGCCCGGGCCATGTCGAGCATCGGATAGCCGTTCTTGGCTTCTTCCTGGAAGCGCCGGGCGAAGCCACCGCTCTTGATGTCTTCCAGGGTCGCCCGGAAGCTGGTCATGATTGCCTCCCTGTCCATCTCGAGGGTACGAATCATGCCGCCGAAGAGGGCGGTCGGCCCGTGATCCTCGGAAGATCGGAAGAAGCCCGCCTCGCGGAAGGAGCGGAAGACGATTTCCATCTCGCCCGACATGTACATCTCGAGGGCCAGGGCCTCGGCGGGGATGCCCGCATCGCGGCCTACCTCGAACGCGGTCATGATGGCCATGCCGAGGACGGCGCCCACCGTCTGCTCCACGAAGAGATCCAGCGACGCTTCGGCCTTGGCGGTCATCTGGACGGCGCCGGCGCGGAGGACGCCCAGGGCCTCCGCGAGGCCCAGCATGCGCTGTTGCGCTCGACCGCTTCGATCCGCTTCCACGCCCACGCAGCCCCAGAAGCCGTTGCCCGCTACATAGCGGGCGCGCGCCGATACTCCGGCCATGCGCGGCGCCACGAGAAGCACGTCGACAGACTCGGGGGGGTGAATGAGATCGAAGGCGAGGCTATATCCCGAGCCAAAGGCGATGGCGCTGCCCGGCCGGAGGGCGGGGGCGACGTCCCGTTCGAAGACCGCGGGGATCACTTCATCCGGGAGGAGCACGAACACAACGTCATCCGACGAGGCGAGGGTCAGCGGGACGACTTCGAATCCCTCGGAGCGGGCGCGCTCGGCATACTCGTCCTCCTGATTGCCGACCCGGACCTTGATCCCCGAGTCGCGGAGATTCAGGGCGGCGGTGCGTCCGAGGTTCCCGTAGCCGAGCACCGCCACCACTTCGCCCGCGAGCGCTCGCGGAGGCGCATCTTCCGCGCGATACACCTTCACCTTCGTCTCTGGTGGGTTCGTCATATTCGAGTAGATCTCACTCCCTCGAGTGGCTTACGGTCCGTGTGGTCCCGCGACGGGCAACTGGCCGTTCAGCACCCCGCGGACCTTACTCACCAGGTCCGCGACCGCGAAAGGCTTGACGACGAAGGACTCGCCGGGGGCGAGCCGAATGCCATAGTTCTCCACTGTCTCGGCGCTGTGCGCAGACATGAACAGCACCTTGATGCCGGGACGGAAGACCCGGAGCCGGCCCGCGAGCTCGCGTCCATTCATGCCCGGCATCACCACATCGGTAAGGAGCAGGTCGAGCGGCTCCTGCCGCGAGCGGGCAATGCGAAGGGCCTCGCGCGGATCCCCCGTCGGCACGATCGTATACCCCTCCCCTCGCAAGATACTGCTCGTCACGCCCAGCACCTCGGGCTCGTCGTCGACTACCAGAATGGTTTCCATGGGCTTGGATCGTGAACCGTCCCCATGAACGTGCACCTCCGCTCGGAGCAGGTGTGCGAGGTCACCCGCCTTCAGGGCGGGCCGTCTCAGGACAGTCGCCGATACTGCCATGCATAATAACCCATATCGAGGAGACGACGGTGTCTGAGGGGAGTGGCCCGCGGCGGTGTGCTACCATTCGCCGAGTGGCGCGTCGCGGGCCGGCCACGCGGAGACACTACACTCGTCAATCAGGTGGAGGAGAATGCATGATCGGATGCGGCAGACGCGTCGCTCTATTCGTGCTCGCGGGTCTCATGGTGACGGTTCCGCAGCCGGGTGCGGCCCAGCCCTACATTTATCCGGATCGCGGCCAGAGCTACCCGCAGCAGGAATCAGACAAGGGGCAGTGTTACGGCTGGGCGGTACAGCAGACCGGCTTCGACCCCGCGAATCCCCAGGTGGCCATGGCTCAGCCCCCTCCTCCACAGTATTACGGTCAGCCCCAGGCCCCTCAGGGCGGCATGCTCCGGGGCGCCGCGGGCGGCGCCGCTCTGGGAGCGGTCGGAGGCGCCATCGGCGGTGAC
>WNGK01007108.1_pt1 | contig 17502 bp, 10 predicted proteins | sample 5400601 | NCBI WGS metagenome assembly WNGK01 (sample SAMN13153376, study PRJNA577476) | soil metagenome | isolation source: 60 cm soil or saprolite under Garry oak tree replicate 1 | place: USA:California | collected 2016-06-15
CTTTTCTGCTGGCTCTGCCATTTGCGTAATCGGTTCGCCCTGGTCGATCGCTTCGAACTGAGGCTCCCCTACCGGCTCAATGACGGGTGTTACAGCGCTCTCAGCGACCACAGGGATTTCGCTCGACTTTTCTGCTGGCTCTGCCATTTGCGTAATCGGTTCGCCCTGGTCGATCGCTTCGAACTGAGGCTCCCCTACCGGCTCAATGACGGGTGTTACAGCGCTCTCAGCGACCACAGGGATTTGGTTCGGCTTTGGCGCTTGTGGGATACTGGGCCATGAAATCCCGGGCGTTTGTGCGACAACTAAACCGGTTGGGGTCCCAAGGACCGGCTTGGCTACTGGCAGTGCCTGGCGATCTGCTTCCGCGTGTTGATAAGCCGGGGCTTCTGAGACTATGCCTCTCAAATCCGCTAAACCATCAAAGGCACCGCGCGATTGTGCTAAACGCAAGGCCGTGCGCTGCAACAAAGGTTTCGACGCCGTTAATTGTAACGAAACCTGGCGGGGTCCGGCCAAAAAGCCATTGCCCAACGCAACGCCCTTTTCCGAGAGCGCTATGTTGGGTTTAAGCGTGCGCGACCCAATCAGAGATCCGTTCGGCGAGTAACTCGGCACACTGAACGTGTAGCGTCGACGCTGGGAGACAACCACCCCAGCTAACAGAAAGATGCCGACTAACAGCAACCCACCGACAAGCCACGTTCGCTGACTCGCTAATCCGACAATGCCGGGCTGTAAGATTTTGGCCGGCCCGAGTTTTGTGGCGGGAGTTGTGGCGACAACGGTGGTCCCGGATGGATTTGTTTGGCTAGCGGCTGGCTGATCATTTTGCCCTTGAGGGGCGGGTGAAGCGATCGGCGTCTCGGCAGGCGCGGTCGCCGCCGCTGTCGATCCTCCACCAGAAGACGATCCCGTAACGGCAGCTGCAGACGCTTCTGGGAGCCCGCTTAATCCCGCTGCACTCGGCTCTTTCGTCGCAGAAACGGGAGGCTGTTGAGCGGTTCCCTGCCCACTCTCAGATTCCGTCCCGGCAACTGGTGGGCTTGCCGCAGGGGCCAAAGAAGTAAGAGATTCGCCTTTCGATGTTCCTGTTTGCTTGTTTGCAGCAAAAACGCTGGCAGGAATAGGACTCGGCTCAACCGCTGGGCTGCCTTCCGCCTGCGATGCAATGGCGCTAGCTGTGTCGAACGCAGGAGCTGGGGCAGCAGCAACTTCTGGGCTTTGCATCCAGCCAACGTCATAGAAAGCGTCAGCAAAAACGTTGTTGAGCGCTGGCGAATAAATCTTTTTAGCCGAGGCGGTCCAGTCGGCCGCCTTCTCCGGATTGTTATGCTTAAATTCCCACGCGGCCTGGGCATAGTACAGAGCTGGCGTATCCCCTGTGAACTGGAACTGATCCATCATCGTCTGCGCGCGACTCTCCTTCCCCTCGAGCAAAAGCGTCATGTAAATTTTGAACTTAATGAGTTCTGCCGCCTGATTTTTGTCGCCTCCTGGCGTTTGTTTATACAGCGCTTCGAAACGCTCCCGCGCCTTCGCGTAGTCTTTCTTCTTAAATGGAATTTGCGCGAGGTTATATTGCGCCTCACGGAATTTCGGATCCAGCTTGGCTGCCTTTTTGAATGCCGTTTCGGCTTCCTCAAACTCCTTCTGCTCCATCAGAATCTCGCCACGCAGATTGAGGGTCGCTGCCTGATTCGGTTCCGCCTGATCCGCTTCATCGATTAATTTACGGGCTGCCACGAAATCGCGCTGCCGAAGCGCCTGCTGCGCTTGCTCGAATTTTGAACGCGCCAGGGCCTTCGTTTTTTCGGCGCGCTCGGCGGCTGTCATTAACGGCAATGAAGGCCGCGCCGCGCCAGCCGGTTTTTCAAGCCACCCGACTTCGTACAGTGATTCTCCGAAAAGTTTGTTCAGTTGCGGTGAAAAACTCTTCTCCGCTGCGCCTATCCAATCTTTGGCCTCCTTTTGATTCTTATGTTGCAGCGCGACGGCTGCTTTAACATAGTCAACAGCAGGCGTATCAGGCGAAAGCTCCAACTTGGCCAGGATAGAATCGACCATGTTTTCTTTCCCCTCCAGCAGGTAAGTCAAAAGAATCTTGTAATTAATAAGTTGCGAAGCTTCGCTTGCCAGATCGGATCCACTGCTGGAAAGCAGCTGCTGAAAACGATTCCGCGCCTCCATCCAATCTTTCTTGAGAAACGGGATTTCCGCAAGGTTGAAGCGCGCATTCCAAAACTTGGGATCGATCCGAGCCGCTTCGAGCAATGCTGCTTCCGCCTTGTCGTAGTTGCCCTGCCGCATCAGAATGACGCCGCGCAAATTTTGCGACGCGGCGAGATCGGGTTGCCGCGCATCGATGGCGTCGAGGTCCTTTAACGCTTCCGGAAAATTGTTCGCATCGAACGCCCGGAACGCCTTGTTGTACATTTCCTCCAGTTCCGATTTGGTCGGAGCGACATTGTCTGCTGCAAACGAACTGAGCGCCAGTGCTGTAACCGCTGCGATTTTCCAGATTCTCATGAAGTAAGGACTGAAGCTTTGTTCACCCTTCCTGACAAGTCCAAAGTTGCACTGGAGGCAGTAATTTTCAGCCTAATTCGAAAAAAATCTGAATCGGCACCAACTAGACAGCCACGCTTCCGCGCGCCAAATCATCAATTCAAATTCGCGACGATCCGCAGTCCTTCCAGAGTCAGGTGCGGACGAATCACACCGATTTCCGGCAACCGCCCCGCGATCAGTTGTGCGTAGCCGCCTGTTGCTACGATATAAACTTTTTTGCGCGGAAACTGCTCTGCCTTGATCCGCCCAAGGATTTCGCGGACCAGCCCACGATAACCAAATACGGCACCGGACAACATTGCCTCGATTGTCGATTTACCGATTGTGCGTCGTGGCTCTTTCAAAGAGAGCTTCGGCAATAGCGCCGTTCGTTGATAAAGAAAATTTGTCATCGCTTCGAGCCCCGGCGCGATCACGCCCCCGATATAATTCTTTTGCTCCGAAATGATGTCGAACGTCACGGCGGTACCAAAATCAACCACGATCGCCGGCCATCCATAAAGCGCCGCGACCGCGACTGCATTGGCCAGTCGGTCCGCGCCAATGCTCTTCGGAGCTGGATAATCGATTCCAACGCCGAGCTCGAGCCGCGGACCCAACCAAAGCACCTTTGTTTTCCGTGCCGCTTTTCTCACTTCTCGATTCTTCGCCGGCACAACCGAAGAAACAACAAACATGTCGATCTTTCGCGTTTTCAGAGCCCGGCGAAGAAAGGCGGCGGTAAGATTGGCCGTCGCAATGCGGGTCGGTTTGGCCATTTGCGTCCGCGAAGAAAAGGCGAATTTTGTGAACGAGTTGCTGATGTCGATCAAGAAATAGTTCGTCACACGGATTATGAGAATGCCAACGCGCATTGGCGCGGAGAATTTTCTTTATAGTTGAGGTTCCTCCCGATACGGACGATTGGCGCGAAACCAAGTCAATAAGTTCTCACTCAACGCGGCGACGTTATCATTGCCGGCTAGTCGCGCCAAAGAAAGCGCTTCCTCACCTTTGTTGATCGCGTCGGAAAATCTTCCAGTCTCGGCATAGGCCGCAGCCAACGTGCTGAGAAGTGTCGGGTTCGCGCCGCCGGTCAGCGCACACCCGTGTTCAGCGAAACGGACCGCATTCTGTCCGTCGCGCACCGCCGCATCGGGATGGGTGGCCAGCAACCAAGCCAAATCATTAAGTATGATGGGTGAATCAGGCGCCAAGGAAACCACATCTTGAAGATGCTTTGATCCATCTGCGGTATTCGCCAGCAAGACAAGGGCCACGCGAAGTTTGGCCCGTGCCTCACTCCAATCAGGTCGAAGCAAAAGTGCATAAGCAAACTGATTTACGACCCGGAGCAAATCGCCTTTTCGCGCCACTGCCAGACCTAACCTGTAATGCGTCTCGGCACTAAAGGGAGATACGGTTAGTGCGTCAGCCGCGGCCTCAACCGCATCTTGGTCCCGCTGCGATTGGGCCAGGCAAGGTATCAGCACATTATAGGCAAACGCGTTCTCCGGCCCCAGCTCGATCGCGCGGCGGGCTTCGTTAATCGCGCGCTCCAGTTGCCCTTGCTTGGCCGCAATTTCAGCCAATTGCCCATGACATGCGCTATCAGTCGGATTCAACTCCACCGCTCGCTCAGCCTGGTGGAACGCTTCAGTTGTGCGATTCAAGCTGTCCAAAACCAATGCGAAAAATCGCCTTGCCATGGCATTGGTTGGATCAGAATCGACTGCCTTAGCCATTTCTGAAGCAGCTGCATCGTACTTCTGTTCGACTGCTAACCGGATGCCGAGCCAAAGCTGCTGAGCGGCAGAATGGCGAATCCAAACCGACGCGAAACTATTCATCGTCCAGACGAGCAAAATTATACCAAGCGCGAATTGCAACCGGCGGCGACCGCGGGTCGAGACTTGCCAACCAAGCGCGCCGAAGAAACAGAGCGGCACTAACACGGACAATCCATAGAACGCTTTCACTTGCGCATAGGAGGCTACCCTTAACGTCATGAAAATCAGGCCGAGCGTCACCGCCCCGCAAATACCGAGTAATACAAACCAGTTGATCGAAGGTTTCTGGACAAATCGACCGACCGCAACCGCCGCGCCCACCACAATCATTGCGGTCGGCACCAACGCGAGGAGGTAGCCGGCCACCATCAGATCGTAGTTCCACGGCAACCTCGAACTCACATCCGATACGCCGCCGCACAAGGCATCGCCCCAAAGTGTCGAATAAATACCGTCTTCGAATCCGGCAAAGCCGCTGAAAAGCGGCGCGATGAGTGAGCGACCAAACCGGAAGTAATCGGCGAGCGTGTGATAGCCTGGATCCTGCCACCAGGGAAAGCCGGCAGCCGGATCCCAATTTCCCAGGAACGGCGTGCCGAAGCGGAGCCAAATTCGGATGTAGTACCAGCCGCAAACGGCGAAAGAAATCGGCAGCATCACTCCGAGAGTACGCAGCCAAAGCGCGATCGATGCTCGTTGCATTGCCAGTTTAGTCGCCAGCGCTACGAAAAGAGTCGGCACTAACAAAACCGTTGTTGTCTTGGTGAGAATCGCCGCACCCAGGAGAAATCCGAGCAACGCGTATCCCGAGACCGAACCATTTTCGATCCGGAACAAATGCAGACCGAGATAAACCACTGCGGCGGCCAGCGCCGCAGCCAGCGTCTCGTTGGTCACGAAATGGGCCAGATAAAGCTGCATTGGCAAAAATGCGGCGAGCACGAGGCCGATTAACTGTGGCCCAACTTCAGTCTGGAATAACAGCCGCAAACTCAGGAAAACGAGTGTGAAATGGGCAATGCCAAAAAACATCGTCATCCAACGCAGAGTGAGGATCGCCGCCGCATCGTTGGTCGTCAGACCGCACGCGGAGAGCGTCGCGGCGGACAAAACATAATAGAGAGGTGGCTGGAACATCTCGTAACCTTCGTTTGGCAAAGGCAGTGCTCGGCGTTCCTGAATGTACTTGATGTACTCGACGTGAGGTCGCACATCGAAACCGACGTGGAAGGGTAATAGTCCTGTATTGTTCCAGAACAGGATGACCCAAAAGCAAGCAAGGATGAAGAGCACGGCGCCCGCTTGCCAACGTGACAATCCCCGAGACATCAGCGCGTTTAGGTTTCGCGAACGACGTAGCCAGTAACATCCAGCCGACCAGATACCGAGTGCGATCCCGCCGAAAGCCAGCCAGATTGGCCAAATTTTTGCGACGGAATCGAAAGTTCGCTCGGCTCCTGCGATCAGATTTCCAGCGCGCGGCAGCCTTGATGCCGAGGCAAGAACCGCACCGCGCCAGGCGGAGCCAGTAAAAGATGCTTCCCACATCTGGTCGCTACGCAATGTCACCTGGTCTGTGCGCAAACTCAGCCAAAGGGCCGGGGGCGCATCGGCGTTAAAGACCCTTGCTTCAATTGTATTTGTGCCGGTGCGTAATAAGGCGAGCACGTCGGCGGTCGAAACCTTCTTCCAATTACTACTCGGACCAAGCTGCACCTGAACGCCGTTAATTTTTAAATCGATGCGTTTGGCCGCGCGCACAGTCAATTGCGCCGCGCGCGGCTGATTATCCAATGTAAAGACGCGCCGAAAGAGAGTGTCCAAATTGACAATGCCGTGGGCGCGCGCTTGCAGAGCGGACGGGAACAGGATCCACTCCGCTCGTCTATCCCGGCGTAGAAAGCTGATGCCAGGATCGTGCACAACCAGCCAACCCAGAAAGGCAACTCCCAAGCCGGCGCAAACGACCATTAACGCAGCACGATGCCAGGTTTTCAAAAGAAGCATTGATGTTTTACCCCGAAAGCGAAAGAGGCTCTGCTTTCAACGCAGCATCCCTGTGCGACTGTGTCAAGCTTGCGAGAACCTGCGCTGGTGCGTAGCCTGGCCATGTGCGGAAATTAGTAAATCGACCGCGGCGTTTGCGGCGCTCCCCTGCTCTGCGCAATCTCGTGCGGGAAACCAACCTGACCGGGCACGATTTCGTCTTGCCGTTGTTCGTCAGCGAAAAGATCGACAAGCAACGCCCGATCGCGAGCATGCCGGGAGTTTTTCAGCTGTCCGTGAAGGAGATTGTTGATGAAGCGCAGCGCGCTCAGGATTTGGGGCTGCAAGCCGTCCTGCTTTTCGGCATTCCAGAACACAAAGATGAACAGGCCAGCGGCGCCTATGCGGAAAACGGGATTGTTCAAAAAGCGTTGCGCGCCATTAAGTCAAAATGTCCGGACCTTGTTACCATCACTGATGTCTGCTTGTGCGAATACATGAGCCACGGCCACTGCGGCGTCGCGCGCATCGACGGCGACCATTTCCATATTCTCAACGATGAGACCGTCGAGCTTCTCGTCAAAACGGCGATCTCCCACGCGGCGGCAGGCGTGGACATGGTAGCGCCGAGCGACATGATGGACGGTCGCATCGGCGCGATTCGCGAGGCGCTCGATGCCTGCGGCTTCGACCAAACCGGGATCATGAGTTATGCGGCGAAATTTGCGTCGGCCTTTTACGGTCCGTTTCGCGAAGCTGCCGAAAGCCCACCGCAATTTGGGGATCGTTGTTCTTACCAAATGGATTACGCCAACGCGGATGAAGCGCTGCGCGAGGTGGCCCTGGACATCGAAGAAGGAGCGGACATCGTGATGGTAAAGCCAGCCCTACCGTACATCGACGTCCTCTGGCAGGTGCACGAATGTTTTCGGAAACCAACCGCCGTTTATCATGTGAGCGGTGAATACGCGATGGTCAAAGCGGCTGCCGAAAAAGGAATTGTAGACGAACGCGCTGCCGTCCTTGAGATCATGACGGCGCTCAAGCGCGCGGGAGCGGACATTATCGTCACCTATTGGGCACGCGAGCTTGCGAAATGGCTGCGGAAGTAAGACGCGGCCACGGCGAAACCGCGAGGCATGCCAGGCTTAAGCATCTCGCTTTTCTCTGGGCTCAAGCGCATGGCTATTCCGCATGCGCGATGGAGGTGCGTTTGCCTAAATGCCGATATCGCGCCGACGTGGCGGCTTATCGACCGCAACCAAAAAACATTGGATCGACAGCAATCTTTGAGTGCAAGCAAGCGCTATGCGATCTGCGAAGGGACAATTGCCACAGTGAAGCCTCGCGCCAACGCCTCGAAGCGATCTGCGAACGCCGCCAAACTCTCGAAACATGTCTGCGCGTGCATTATCCGAGTTTGCGGATTGCTGATTCGCTCTTTCCCGAATTCGATTCGCATGACTTCACGGTGATCGGGCACCGGGGTTACGCGCGCGTGTTGCGCGAGCTCAATGCGCTGCAAAATCGTCTCTATGACTGCACCAAGTTCGAGAAATTGATTCGCTACCGCTGCGCGAATTTATTTTTTCTCATCCTGCCTGGCGAATTATTTCGTGATGCGGAAATTCCGGTCCGCTGGGGCGCGCTTGTGGAATCGAGCGGCGCGCTGACGCTCATGCGCAAACCAGTCTGGCACGAAACAACCGCTGAAGACCGGATTCGCCTTTTGCACCGAATCGCGGCTACCGGGACACGGATGCTGAATCGACAATTGGAAATCACATTTGATGACATAGCCGCAGAGCGTTCTCGATCTTTCTAGTTCGGTTGTCTTTTCTGTGAAACGCTGCGTAATCGCGCTGCCGCAGCTTTTGAAGTCGGTGTACGGCAACGTCGGATGTTTCAGCTGGCAAGTGCAAACCTAAACAGTCCGGCTTACTACGAACCGACCAAAGACTGGATTAGAATTAGTGTATCCGCGTTCCACGGCAAAGTTGAACGCCATCATAATCAATCGCCGGTAATGGTTCCGTGTGATTATCGAGACGTTGAGCGAGCGTAACCAATCGTCGATCTGTGCGCTCGTGATGGTTGCGACTGGATTGCTATCGAATCTTTTGCCAAAAGTCGTCAGGCGAGACCGAAGATCTTCTAAATCAAAGTTTGAAGCGGCCTCCTTTTGCTTTGCGGCAACAAATTCATCAACCAGCTTTGTCGCGGTGCATGACTTCTCATTGGCGGTTAGATGTTGAATGAAAAAGTCTGTCGCATCGCTTATTGTTCTGCCATGGGCGTTAAGCCTGTTCGTGCACTCTAGCACCATACGCGCAGATGCTTGAGCCTCTGTGTCTTGGATTGGATCACATCGAAAATTAGGATTCTCAGTCCGCGCGAACTCGATCGCCTCTTCTTCCGTCTCAAAAGCCTTTTGCTTTCGCTTTCCTTCTTTGCGATAGTTCACGACGAATTTCAGCTGTGGCTGGTTCGCGTCGCTACTCCGGATTTCGATTGTCCGTGCTGTCGGTGCAATTGCGATTGTGGGGGTGGTGGTTGGATACATAAGCGATTTTGTTTCTGGCGGGGTTGAGCTGCAACTGACGCTATGACCGAGTGATTATGAAAAATCTCCACAGGTTGTCAAGCGTTTTTGTTAAGGATTATTGTCAAGAGTTATTTATTAGACCTCCGTTAAAACCGTTCCATACGCTTCTTGAACACGTGGTAGCAGCCATGGTAAAGGCTCAACTTCGAAGACAGCGTTCCGGTAGACCGAAGTAATCAGAGGAAGTGATCGTGATACCACGGAAATTCCAAACGCGATCTGCTCTTAGCCGACTTCCTTTTGTTCTCGGCCTATTTTGGTGCGTGGGTGGGCAGCACGCCATTCCCGCTGTTTCAGCGCGTAATACTTGCGCCAGTATGCGGCCGTGCGTATTCGCGGCCGGCCACGCTTTATTTTCCTACCCATAAAATCAACGGACGGACCGCGGGGCTTCACTTGGGCTTTTCGTTATCAGTATTCATGCCAAATCTCAGCAAGCACAAATCAGATAAATATTCGCTGCGTTTCTCATTAAACGAGAGGCGGTTATGCAGCACGACAGATATCCATCACAGGCAGGAGGCCCTCTCTGCATTTCCATTTTAAGGCCGTCTCGTATCTCTTTTAGGCTAATCGTGCGTTAATTTTGGGCCAGGCTATTGAATCGCGTGCAAGCGTGGAACGAGAGATATCGACCGATTTTTACGTCGTTCTTTTCAGAACAGCAGAGGCGCAATGCTTCGCGTGAGGTATCGGGAGACAACCGCTGACAATCTCGGCAACGCCGGCTCGAGTTGGGGCTGCGTTTCAGGCGTGGGTTCTCGCGGACGAACATGCATGGCGGCGACGAAAAGCATTTCGTTGTTCGTGCGGATGAAAGGCCGCTTTTCTGGAACTTAATAGTGTGAAAAGGCGATGCCGATAATGGAATACAATATTGCTCGCTGGTTTCCGCGCCGGCCCTTGAATCCTTGACTGACGAAAGCCGAACATCGCAGCAACTGGTGAAATGGCATCGCGCCCCAACGGGATTCGAATCCGTTTTCAATATTGCGTGAATTCGCGCGATTCCTGCGGAAACTTGCGGCTATCTGCGCGTTAACTGCGTTCGTTGAGAATTGGAGTTTGCACGATTCGCGCAGAACTACGCAGTTCGAGTGTCCGAAAAACCTGCTGCGCGTCAGGCGCAACGGAAATGGCCGAAATATACCAGCGGCAAAGGAACGACGTGCTGTTGTGTTCGCCCGATCCACTTGACCAGACATCGACGAGCCTGTTGCGAATTGCCTCTGCTCCTCTAATTTGGAACTTGGCGTATGTTGCGCCCGAAATCTACAATTTCTGCTGTTACATCGAAAATCATCTTGCTACTGCTTTCCTGTCTGTGCTTGCTGAGCGCGGCGATTTTCGGACTGGTCGGCAGTTACAGAGTGGATGTACTGCGTGCAGATTTGGCAAATGCGAATATGGCCCGCGATGCGGCTGAACATCGGCGGGTGACTCAGGAGAGAGAACTTAAGACCCGCGAAACCGCCGTGGCAGGCGCAGAAGCGAAAATAGCGGAGGCAGAAAACAAGGCGACCAAAGCTCAAACAGAACTCTTGAAACTGCAAAACGAGAAGGCGGAACTGCAAAGCAAATTAGACGCCAGCCGAAACGAGATTGCTTCCCTGCAAAAGCGCATCGGAGAAGCAGGCCCAGCAGCCAGCCCTTCGCAAAATCCGGACACCGCATCAAAGCCTGAGCAGCAACCGACAACTTCACGACCGTCGGTGCAAATTACACAAGAGCCTGTCAAAGAAGCAACACCTCCTCCTCTGCCGCAACCGAAGCGCCGGAAAATTGCGCCAAGCAAGGCACCACAGGTCGCAAGCACTCCAGAAATCACTTCGTATTCTTCGGCGAAAGCCCTTGCGACTTTCACGCCCCTGCCCAAGTATCCGCCCAAGGTCCGTTCGGACGGCGTTACGGGAAATGGAGTTTGCATTGTGTCGGTCGATCCGGCGAGCGGCCGCGTAACCGCAGCTTCAATGGCGCAAAGTACTGGAGACTCAACCTTGGATAAATCCGCGGTCAATGCGTTCCGGAAGTGGCGATTTAAACCTGGGACCGTCTCGAAGGTTAGAATTCCTATCGAATTTACCACGACCGGGGCCTCGCATTAGCTGAGGCGCGGGATCTCCCTCATCGGACACTGCCGCCACTGAAACCCTAGTGAGGAATTCGGATTTCTAATCTACTGTCTTCGCTCCTACAGCTAACGACTCCCTCGACACGGTGCGAACACGTGCGAAACGAAACGAACAGAAAAGACAGTCATTCTGTGAACGTGCTGTCAACAGCCTCGCGTAAGCCGCAATGGAACTAGCCGTGCCTCAATGCCGATATCGTGCCGACGTGGCCGCTTACCGACCGCAACCAAAAAAAGATTGGATCGACTGCGATCTTTGAATGCAAGCAGGCGCTGTGCGATTTGCGACGGGACAACTGCCACAGCGAGGCCACACGCCAACGCCTCGAAGCGATCTGGGAATGCCGCCAAACTCTCGAAACATGTCTGCGCGTGCATTATCCGAATTCGCGGATTACCGATTCGCTCTTTACAGAATTCAATTCGCATGACTTCACGGCGATCGGTAACTGGGGTTACGCGCGCATGTTACGCGAGCTGAATACGCTGCAGAATCGTCTCTACGGCGGCACCAAGTTTCGAGAAATTGATTCGCTACCGCTGCGCGAATTTGTTTTTTCTCATGCTGCCCAGCGAGTTATTCCCCGATTCGGAAATCCCGATCGGATGAGGGGCTCTTGTGGAATCGAATGGCGCGCTCGTGCTCATGCGCAAACCGATCTAGCATGAAACAGCTGTAGAAAATCGCATTCACGCCGAGCATTGTCGATTCTTCTAACTCGTCGGTCTTTTCTGCGAAACCGGAATGAGCAGGTTGTGCCCGGTCATTTGTTTGGGCTGCGGCAGGCCGAGAAGAAACAAGAGCGTGGGCGCGACGTCGGCCAATATTCCATCTTCGCAGCGAAACTGTGCCGCATCCGTGGCCACATAAATGAAGTGCACAAGGTTAGTCGTGTGCGCCGTGTTTGCCGATCCGTCAGAATTGCGCATCTGCTCGCAATTTCCGTGGTCGGCTGTGACGATGCATTTGCCATCGACATCGAGAAGTTTCGGGATGATGCGGGCGACACATCTGTCCACGGTCTCCACGGCTTTGATTCCCGCATCGAGAACCCCGGTGTGCCCGACCATATCCGGATTGGCAAAGTTGAGAATAATCAAGTCGTAATTCGCCATCCACGCCAGCACCTCTTCGGTCACTTCGCGCGCACTCATTTCTGGCTGAAGATCGTACGTCGCGACTTTTGGCGAAGGCACAAGTTTGCGGTCTTCGCCCGGAAAAGGCCGCTCGATTCCGCCGTTAAAAAAGTACGTCACATGCGCATATTTCTCTGTCTCGGCAATGCGCAGTTGCGATTTGCCAGCCGCGCTCACGACTTCGCCCAAAATGTGCACGAGTTCGGTGGGCGCAAAAATGAATGGTGAAGGATAAGTAACATCGTATTGGGTCAGAGTGACGAAATGAACTTGCGGCCACACTTCGCGATCGAAACCATCGAAGTCCTTCAGCAAAAAGGCTTGGGACAATTGTCTCGCGCGATCGGCGCGGAAATTGAAAAATAAAACAGAATCGCCGTCACGGACGCGCTGTTCATTCGCAAAAGAAAAAATCAGCGGCGGGATGAATTCGTCCGTCTTGCCAAGCGAGTATTGTCGCTGCACCGCTGCGGAGGGCGATGATTTGCAGATTTCCCCGCGCCCGAGAACGATTGCATCCCAGGCTTTTTTCGTGCGATCCCAGCGGCGATCGCGATCCATCGCGAAGTAGCGGCCTACGACCGTGACGATCTGAGAACTGCTCTTCTGGAGTTCCTCCTCGCAAATTTTCAAATAAGCGGAGCCGCCGGTTGGCGACGTATCCCGTCCATCGGTGAAGGCGTGCACGAAAATTTCTGTAACGCCTGCTTCACGGGCTGCATTCGCTAGCGCGATCATGTGTGTGTAGTGGCTGTGAACACCGCCGTCAGAAACTAGTCCGAGCAGATGGAGCCGGTGACCGCGTGCGCCGGAGAACGTTTCCTTCAATACCCGATTGTGCGTAAGTTCGCCCTCCGCGATCGCCTTGTTAATTCGCGTCAGGTCCTGATGAACAATCCTGCCGGCTCCCAGGTTAAGATGACCAACTTCCGAGTTGCCCATCTGTCCATCTGGCAGGCCGACGTCGGCCCCGCTGGCGCTTAATTTAGCGCCTGGATAATCATGATAGAGCTTCTCGTGAAACGGAGTTGACGCGAGCAGCGTTGCGTCACCATTTTCCTTGCGCTTGTCCGGCCCGCCCGGATTGATGCCCCAGCCGTCGCGAATAATGAGCATTACCGGACCCGCCATATGGTCGCACTTTGGCGACGATTGAGAAGATGAACAAGCGGTTCTTTCGTTGACAAGGGATTGGAGGCGCGCCTACATCGGCCTCGTGAAGTGGCGCAACCAGGCGCTGGCGCTTTTTTGTCTGCTCGCCTTTGCCGGGCTCGGTGTTCTTTATTTTCAGCACTGGGTCATTCGGAAGCCTTTCGGTATTGTTTTGTTTATTGGAGAGGGCCTTGCACCCGGGCGACTTGCGCCGACGCGCACATATGCTGGCGGGGCTGCTACGCGCCTGAGTCTGGATTCGATGCCTCATGTCGCCCTGCTGAAGAATTACTCGAAAGATTTCGCCGCTCCGGATCAGGCTGCCGCTGCAACTGCAATTGCGACCGGCGTGAAAGTAACCAATCGCGCTATCGCGATCAACGCCGAGGGGAAGTCTATCACGACCATCATTGAATTAGCGCGAAAATATGGGCGAGCCACCGGTCTAGTGACCGATGCGAAACTGACCGATCCAACCAGCGCCGCCTTTTACGCACATTCGGCCGATCCGAATGATGTCGAACGGATTGCAGCTGAGTTCGTTGATGGTGGAAAGATCGACATCGCGATGGGTGGCGGGATGGCGCAATTTCTTCCCACGACAAAGGGCGGAGAAAGACAGGACGGGCGTGATCTTTTACTCGAACTCCGTGGCAACGGGTTCGATATCATTCGAACGCGTGCCGAGTTAGAAGCGGTTCCCGCATGGCGCCGGCCGAAACTTTTCGGTGCTTTTAGCAATGTGGAACTAGCGTTTGCCAACCAGGTGGAAGAGCGGAGTCAGCAACCGAGCCTTTCGGACATGGTGCGGCGGGCAATTGAATTACTTCAATATAACACTGGCGGATACTTGCTCGTAATCGACGCAGGGCTAATGCGCAAAGCGGCACAGGAAAATAAAGGGGAACGAACGTTCGGCCAAACGGTCGAATTGGATCGCGCAGTTGCCGTCGCACGAAATTATGCGGGACCAAAATCGACAATCATTGTCTGCGGTGACGCTGCGATCGGCGGACTGAACCTGAATGGATTTCCATTTAGCAAGGACAGCGGCATCGCCCTGCTCGGATTTAATTCCGCTGGGGAGCCATGGATTACGTGGGCAACAGGTCCGAATGGCACAAGATCGTACGGAGCTGCGAAAATACCGGGCACGCTGAACGGGAACCGTGGCGAACAACCGGAAGCAGAACAGCGGGAGCCAGCGTCATTCTACACGAAATCCGCGTTGGGCACTGTTGACGACGTCGTTGCGTTTGGCAGCGGACCCGGGACAGAGGCATTGCAAGGCGTCATCGATAGCACAATCGTTTTCAAGATTTTGCGCGACCAACTTTGAAGACTGGCACGCTGGTTGGGCCCCTACTTTGGCCCTTCACGGTAAGGCAAGCTCACTTCATAAAACGGGATTTCTTGCCGCAGCTCCGCCGCCAATGATTTGTCGCCCTGCATCTTTGCCAATTGCAAGGCAGCGTGTGCAGTCTCAGCCGCTTTTGCGAACTGCCTGGTCTCTGCATAGGCTGCGGCCAACGTGCGGACGACAAGCGGGTTGGCGCCGTGCGAAAGTTGATTGGCTTGCACGGCCAGCTCCAGGGCTTTGTCGCCATTTCGCAGTGATGCATCGGAACAGGTGGCCAACAACCAAGCCAGATTGTTCGCAGCGGAAAGAGATCGGGGAGCGATCTCCACGGCCTTTCGGTAATGTGTAATGGCTTCCGCCGTTTGGCCCTTTTCATCAAGAGCGATGGCCAGGTTCGTGTGAGCGTCCGCGTTTTCAGGCTGGATCGATAAGGCGGCGCGAGACTGGACGATTGCAGCGTCGATTTCGCCTTTCTGAAGAAGCGCGTGACTAAGTGTATAGCGGGCGATGAAGTAGTCGGGGCGTATTGCCAGCGCTTTTTCGTAATGAACGATCGCGTCGTCGATTTGTTCCTTTGCAGCGAGAGCGTTGCCGAAAGCCACCTGGGCATCTGGATCATTTGGCTCCATCGCTACGGCTCTGTTACAATAAGCGATTGCCTCGTCCACTTCGCCTTTTATGAGAAGAGCACTGCCGAGATTGTAATCCGCATCCCAAAAATCCGGCTGCATCTGCAAAGTTGTCCGGTAATGGGCGATCGCCTCGTCAATTTCGCCTTTCTGAAAAAGTACGATGCCCAGGTTGTTATGAGCCATCCAGCAACTGGGATTTCTTGCCAGCGTCGTCCGCCAGAGCGCTTCAATGTCTCCGTACATCACGCTTTGCCGCCAAGTCATTACTGCCAAGATCGCAACGATGGACACCGCCGCGCTTAAAACTAATGGGCGGCGCCTGTTATACGCGGCAGCCAGACCGCCCACACCCGCCGAAGCGAGCGCAATTGGTCCGATGGATGCCAGATATTGGTAATGGTCCGCCACAAACGTATAGCGAAATGTGTACAGCATGATAAAGCCTAGTACCGGACTGAGTGTGGCCACGAAAAATAGTGCAGCGACTTCCACGCTGCGCCCCACATAACGCCTCGCGAAGTAAATCACCGCACAGAATGCGACTCCCGCCACCAGCCATGCATAATCCAGCGGATGTGTCGGCGTGATGCTCCATCGCGGATAAATAAAGGTCAGATTCGTCGGCCAGATGAGTTTGCCGAGATAAAACCAAACGGCATGGCTGGCGATGAGGACGCGTTCAATCGGATTCAGGAATGCAAAGAGCGCTCGACTGGTGCCTTGATGATATCGTTCCCACCAGACGGCGACCAACCCCATCCCTAGCCCAAGAAGGAAAAACGGGACGATCTGAAAAATTCTTCGCCAATTGATCGGCTTTTTCTGCAACCACAAAATCAAGAGCAACGCCGCCGGTAGCGTGCAGGCCGTTGTTTTAGCTGAAAGCGCCAGCACGTAAAGAACCAACGCGAGCGCATAAAAGCGCCACGGCTGTTTCGTTCGTTCATCGACAAATGCGACCCAGGCAAGCAGCGTCAGCAAAAAGAAAAAAACCATCAGCACATTCTTGCGCTCTGTGATCCAGGCGACCGATTCCACCTGCACGGGGTGCAGAGCAAAAATCGCTCCCGCAAGCCAGGCCCCCGGCACGTTCAACCGCGCCAGCACCCGCCACACTAACAGCGCGTTCGCAACGTGAAGCAGAAGATTGACCCAATGGTAGCCGGATGGATTCAGTCCCCAAAGTGCGCGCTCGATGCGAAAGGTGGTATAAACCAGCGGGAAGTATTGAGAGGGCGAATCCAGCGAAAACCAAATCCGCCGCAAACCGTCGGATGCAGTCAGCAAATCGTTATTTGTCACGTAAGCGTCGTCGTCCCACAGGAACCCGCCATTCCACGCAGGTCGATACACAAAGATCGTCACGGCGGCCAGAAGGAGGCCGAAAATCCAGGCGCGAATGCGTGGAGAAAAGACGGGTTCAGAAATTTTGCGCAGGATTGCTATATTAGGCGCCATTTCGAAAACACGCAGTGCAATGAAAATCGCTAAGTTGCAAGCCGCCCGTCTCCATCGGAAGAACACGTTTCGTGACGCATGATCAATATTAACAGCAAAGCGTTGCGTCTTGGCTGGTGCGTCCTGGCGGTAATCGTTTTCGGCCTGGTCCTCGCAATCCGGATTCGGCTTCTGGGAATTCCGCTTGAGCGCGACGAAGGCGAATACGCCTATGCTGGCCAACTTATGTTGCAAGGCATCCCTCCATACAAGCTGGCTTACAACATGAAGTTCCCCGGAACCTACGCAGCGTACGCCGTGATCATGGCAATCTTCGGACAAACGACTCCTGGAATTCACTTGGGACTGCTCGTGGTCAATGCCGCCACAACGGCGCTGATGTTCTTCCTCGGGCGACGCCTCATTAATTGGACGGCAGGCGCTGCCGCAGCAATGAGCTACGCAGTTCTTTCTGTTAGCCCGGGCGTGTTAGGATTCGCTGCTCACGCGACGCATTTTGTGCTGCTCCCAGTGTTGATCGGGACATTCCTCCTGTTGAACGCAACAGATCGACCGGCGTTTGGACGTCTACTCGCGAGCGGGTTGCTCTTCGGGCTTAGCCTGTTAATGAAACAGCCGGCGGTTTTTTTCGCTTTGTTTGGAACGATTTACCTTATCTCGAGCGATCTTCATCGCCGATTCCGACTTAAAACAATTATTTT
>WNGK01005376.1_pt1 | contig 17494 bp, 16 predicted proteins | sample 5400601 | NCBI WGS metagenome assembly WNGK01 (sample SAMN13153376, study PRJNA577476) | soil metagenome | isolation source: 60 cm soil or saprolite under Garry oak tree replicate 1 | place: USA:California | collected 2016-06-15
CGACGCCGGCTTGCGCGAGTTTGCGAATCCCGACGGGGCCGATTGGGTCTCGCGCCGCATCACGGACGTCATCTTTCAGGCGCCGGATGACACGGAAGTGGTGCTCGCCGATTGCGGCCTCGGCTGGATCCTCGACCGGACGCGCTTCGACGCCTTTCTGGCCGCGCAGGCGGCGGCGGAGGGTGCCACCGTCCTCGTCGGCGCGGAAGCGACCGCCATGGCGCGCAACGGCGACCAGCGCTGGCACGTGCGGGTGAAGGAGCGCGGCCGCGACGACGTGTATCGTGCCCGAGTGGTGATCGGCGCCGACGGCGTCGAAACGATGGTGGGCCGTTGGGCGGGGCTCGACACCCGCGTGCCGGCGCGGGACATGGAATCCTGCGCGCAGTACGTGCTCCAGGGCATCGACTTCAATCCTGACGCGATCTACCTGCAGTTCAGCAACGCGATCGCCCCGGGTGGGTATGCGTGGATTTTTCCCAAGGGGGTCGGCATCGCGAACGTGGGACTGGGAGTCGTCGCCCTGCAATCGGATGGCCGCAACGCGCGCCAGTATCTCGACGATTGGGTCACGCGGCGTTTTCCCGGCAGCACGCGCACCGGCTACACCGTCGGCGGTGTCATCGTCCATACCACGATCAAGAAGACGTACGCCGATGGCGTCCTGGTCGCGGGAGATGCCGCGCACATGATCAATCCATTGTCGGGCGGTGGGATCACGAACGCCATGAAAGCGGGACGTCTGGCGGGCAAGACCGCCGCCGCCGCGATCTGCGCCGGCGATACGAGCGAACGCCGCCTGGCGGCTTATCACCACGCCTGGATGGAGCTACTCGGCGACGATCACCTCAAGTACTACCGGATCAAGCAGGCGCTCGAAGGTGTGGACGACGCGTCCTTCAACAAACTCGCGCGCACCGTCAACAACATCGCGCCTGGCAAACGGACCATAGGAAGGGTCTTCACCCACGCGCTGATCAGACATCCACAGCTGATTCCGGTAGCAGCGAGATTCTTCGTTTAGGTGTCTGGTGTCAGGTGTCTGGTTTCTGGTCTGACACCAGACACCAGAGACCAGACACCTTTGATTACCGGCGTCCCCACAGCACACCGATTCGCTGCGTGCGCAACGAATCTCCCTAGTGATCCGAGTGCATCAGTTCGTAGCCCGAACGGCACATCGCCCGCATCCCAGAAATAGACGGGCACGCGCCGCAACTGCAGCGGATTCCCGCCTCCCCTCACCCCGCCAAACCCCAGCGCATATCCCACCCGTTGGGCGATCCCGAGCACCAGTGGATTCACCGCCCCGAACGGATAGGCGACTGCCCGACCGGCTTGGGGCCCGAGTCGCGCCGTCAGCGTCTCGCGCGAACGCCGCAGCTCGGCCTCAATCGACGCCTCATCCAACCACGTGAGGCGCCGATGTGTCGCGCCGTGGGAAGCGAATTCAAAGCCGCGCGCCCGCCACTGCTCGATCTGGGGCCACCCCAGATGTTGGAGGCGATTCCAGGTGTATTGGACGTCCCACGTATTCGTCTTCCCGACGTAGTCGGTAATAAGGAACGTGGTGGCGGAGAAGCCGAGGTCGGCGAGGATCGGGTAGGCGGAGCCCGCGAGGGAGGCGTAGCCGTCGTCGAAGGTCAATAAAAACGTGCGCGGTGCGCCGTACGCCGTGCGCCGGTAAGCAAATTCGTCCAGCGTGAGCGTCCGCCATCCGGCACGCGCCAATGCGGTCATTTGCCGCGCAAAGACGGACCGGTGTCCTCGGAAAAGAGCCGGTACTCTCGCCGTTGCGCCTCCCAGTAGATGCTGTCCCGGTAGACTGGTTCGTCCTCCGCGCGACCCGAAGGCATGATCTCCGTAAAGAAGCGCCGAAAGCCTCCCTGGGTACCGTCGAACCCTTTGTACACGATGACCGAGATGCTGAAGAACGAATCACTGGGAACGTGAAACGACCACGCGAACAGATCCTGGCGTTCCCCCAGCATCTCGCGGACTGCGTTCTGCATGCCGGTGTCAGGCGCAAAGCGCGGACCGGGTAGCGGGATGACGAAGCCGAAGGATGGATGTCGCAGCGCGGTGTTTGCGAACAGCAACCCGCCCCGCTCGGCATCCGTGAGGGCGGATTGTTGTGCCCCGCCGGGCACGACACCGATGCTTGCCACCAGGGTGCTCACCACCGTCACGCGCGTGACGAGTGCGGCGAAAGCACCCAGCAGACGCACCAGAGTCGGGCCAAGATACTTCCACTTATTCCCCACGATCGCCCGAACGTCTCGCTCGAGCAGCTCGTGGTACGGTTGTGCCTGTCGCCACCGCGCGGTCGAGTCCCGCAGCCGGGACACCAACGCAGTTGCTCCGTCGAGCGTGGCAGGTTGAACGATCGCTGCCAGGCGCGTCTGGGCAATCTGAGCGTTGTGGCGCGCGACTGTCTCGGGAAGTCCGACATCCCAGGCGAGAAACTCGCGATGGTTAGTCGGGGGCTGTGCGGTCGCCGTACTCGTGGCGCCACGGCCGGTGAGGAAGAAAGTGTCCCCCTCGGCTTCCGAAAAGAGCATCATCACCGGCTTGTTGCGCACGACGCCGAACCACCCGCAAATCGTCCAGTTTGCGTCGCTGAACCACCGCGAGATGCCCGCATCACCCTCCGGACCGACCTCCATGAGGTCGCCGAGCACGGTGAATCCGGCAGCCGTGAGCTCCCGCTGCGCGGCGTCGAAGCGCGGCGCGGCATCCCCAGGAAGCGACTCACCCGGCCTTCTGGGCCTGTAGGTAATCGCTTGCCCGGCGAGTTTCCGCATCGCCTGGATGCCGAGTACGAGCCTTGGCGCCATTCTCCGGTAACTCAGCCGCGTCCAAACATTGACCGCGAGCAGCAGCACGGCCAACGTCGCCGCGCTCATCGCGATGTATGTCAGCAACGGTCGATCAGTGCGGCCATATCCAGGTGAATACGGCGCAGGTGACGAGCGCGAAGATTACGCCGTCGAACGTTGACTTGAGCGTCATCGCCCACGACCGGCGGTACCAGATGGACATCTGCCAGAGCGCCAGCGTGTAGCCGACGAACGCGGTCGTCCCTGCGAAGCGGCAGACGGCAAGAAATGGTGGGGAACCCGGCGGCAACGCGGAGCCCGCTATGAAGGCGGCGAACACGCTGACGACGATGCAGTACACGAACCATTGCACCAGATTTCGGGCCATCGAGCCGGTCCAGGGGGGCAGCACCGTCAGAATCACCGCGGGTCCGCGCTTCATCTTTTCCTGGAACTCGGGCGAGCGCATCTCGGCGGGGTTGGCCGGCCGGGGCATGAGGTAGTCGCCGGGAGGAATGCCGATCGGACGCAACGCGTCCAAGACCCGGTCTTCGCTGCCAAACCGCGGGTAGTCGGTCTTGTGCCACAACGGGGTCATGTGGATGATGGAGCTGACGACAAACACCGCCACCGCCGACACGAGGATCGGCAGCCACAGGGCGGTCAACGCGGTCATTTAGCCTCCCGATTTCAGGGGGGCGTCAATCGTAGCCTCCATCAAGGCGTCGAGCAATGTGTTGGCACCGCCGTCGTACCGGAACTCATTGATGAAAAAGGTCGGGGTGCCGTTGACGCCGCTGCGCACGCCGCTGGCGAAGTCTGCGCGCACGCGCGGCTGAAACCGCTCATCCAGCAGTGCTTGCGTCGCCCACGCCGGATCGATCCCCAACGTTTTGGCGTACACGACCAGCTGCTCGTCTTCGAACGCGTCTTGATGCTCGAACAGCAGGTCGTGCATCTCCCAGAACTTGTTTTGCTCGCCCGCCGCCTCGGCTATCTCCGCCGCGTGCTCTGCATGGGGATGGATTCTGGTCAGCGGGAAATGGCGGTAGGCGAACACCAGTTTCGAACCCATGGCTTGTTGAATCGCTTTGACGATCGGGTATGCCGCGCCGCAATGCGGGCACTCGAAATCGCCATACTCGACCAGCTGGACGATCGCGCGCGGAGATCCTTGCGTGTGGTCGCGCGGGCCCAGCGGCGGTGTCAGGCGGCTCATGGGGCTCCCGCGCCGGCTGGCTGTGACATTTCCTCGAGCGCTGCGAGCACACCATCGGCGCCCGGATTCGTGGCGACATCGGAGAGATAGCTCCAGCGAATTACGCCATCGCCATCCAGGACGAACAGGGCCCGTTCGGAGAAGCCGTCCGGCGCGCGATAGGCGCCGTACTTCCTCGACACTTCTCCCTTCGGCTCGAAATCGGCGAGCAACGGGAACTCGAGGTTGCGGGCCTTCGCGTACGCTTTATGGCACCACACGCCATCGACGGAAATCCCGATCACCTGCGCGCCGTAACGCTGGAATTCGGGGAGAACTTCATTGAATAAGGCGAGCTCATCACCGCACACCGGGCTCCAGTCAGCCGGGTAGAAGACGAGCACAACGGGCCGGCCACGCAACTCCGCCAGGCTGAGCGTCTGGTCAGGGCCTTTCTTGAGTGTGAAATCGGGGGCGTTCGTTCCCGAGGACAGGACCATGGAGGCTCTCCTTTGCCCGCAACCTAGAGAAAGGAGTGACGGAGCCTATCCGTCGAAAGGATTAGGCCGTAGTTTCTGATCATGACGGCCCCTTTCCTCGCCGTTCTCATGGCAGTCCAGTTCGACAGCGTGCCAAAGCCTCGCACCGTCATGGCCATCGGGCAGGTCGCCCTGATCAACACCTTCGTGAATCGCGTCGACGCATGGGTCTTCAAACATGATTGGGCGCGCTCGGGAACGCGGGTCTGGGGTGAGCATCTGCGACTCGGATGGGAATGGGATGAAGACGCTTTTACGACCAACATGTTCGCCCATCCGTATCACGGCGGCCTCTACTTCAACGCGGCCCGCGCCAACGGCATTGGCTTCTTTCAGGCGGTGCCGTACGCTGTTATGGGCTCCTGGACCTGGGAGTACTTCGGCGAGAAGTATCGACCATCATTGAACGACTGGTACATGACCAGCTTCGGCGGCATCACGCTCGGCGAAGTGTTTCATCGTATCACAGCGACGATCCGCGACAACCGCGCCACGGGGCGAGGACGCACCCTGCGTGAGCTAGCCGCCTTACCCATGGATCCCATCGGCAGCCTGAATCGTCTGGTGCGGGGTCAATGGCGGGCGCGCGGCGCCAATCCGCCGGAGCATGACCCGGGTTCATACGTGCTTCGCATCGGAGCAGGGGCGCGCTTCGCGAAGGGATTGATCGCTGACAGCGGCGCCGCCAGGATGGGCGCGATGCTGGTCGACCTGCTGTACGGTGACCCGTTTACCACGGAGTATCGGAGTCCATTCGACCAGTTCGGCGTGCGATTGATGCTGAGCTCCAACGGGGGATTCAGCTCACTCCGTGCCTCCGGCCGAATCTATGGCACCAATCTCAACAATCCGGCGCGGACCGCGCGGCATGTGCTGGCCGTGAATACGCGCTATGACTTCTTCAAGAATCGGGCACAGAGTGTCGGCGGGCAGAGCGTCGAGATTGGCATCAACTCGCGCTGGCCGATCGGCTCGCGAGGGTACGCGTTCCGGACCTCGTTATTCGTCGACGGAATACTGCTCGGCGCCATCGATGCTTCCGGAACCGGCCTCGGGACCCGCACCTATGACTTCGGACCGGGCGGGGGTGCCCGGTGGGAGTTCGCGATCGACCGTCATGGTGCGCGGTTCGTCCGGGTGTTCGGGCAGTGGGAGTACATCCATGCGGTGAGCGGCGCGAGCGCCGACCACATCGTGGACTTCAGCGGCATCGAAGCCAACATCCCAATCGGCCGGGGGTTCGGCATCGCCGCGCACAGCACGGTCTTTCATCGTATCAGCCGCTACTCCACCGCACCGAAAGACGAGCGGAACTACCCGGAAGCGCGCCTCCTGCTGACGTGGACCAAAGCCGGGTTCAAGTCCTGAAACGCACGATCTGCGGGATCGCCCTGACCGTGCTGCTCACCGCTCCCGCGGGGGCGCAACGGGCGGACCGGCCGCACCGGAGCGGGTTGTGGGCGGAGCTCGGCGCTGGACCGGGACGCGTCCGCATCGCGTGCTCCGGGTGTACCGACGTCGTCGTCGCCAGCGCGCCGAGCAGTTACTTCAGAATTGGTGGCACCGTGTCGGACCGCGTCCTCATCGGGGTCGAGGTGTTCTCGTCGCTCGATCGCGCGTTTGGCTTCTCACGGGGCGACACGACCACGACGGCCGAAACCGCGACCGCGACAGTCGTGATTCTCTGGTTCCCCAGCCGGCGTGGTTTTTTCTTCAAAGGCGGCGTCGGCCTGGCGGCGGGGCAATTCACCGTCCCCGGCACGGCCGGAGTCGATACCAGCAACGGCGGAGGAATCGGCCTGACGTTCGGCTTCGGCTGGGACCTCGCCATCTCTCGGAAGGTTGCCATCACCACGAACCTCGCGGCCTACGTGACGGCCGTGGGTGACGTGGTACTACCCGGGCAGCGGATCGACGATGTGATCGCGACGATGTATCAGGGGTCCATCGGCTTCACGTTCCGCTAGCCCGGCCACTAGATCACGCAGATCCACAACGGATCTCCGCAGATCACGAATCACTCGTCAGCGAAGATCTGTTCTCGATCTTCGTGATCTGCGGCCGCCATTTGCCGTTTCACCATTTCGTAGTAGACCCCGCGGGCGCGCATCAGATCCTCATTCGTGCCGCGCTCGATGACGGCGCCGTTCTCCATCAGGAGAATCAGATCGGCTCTTCGAATCGTGGACAGCCGGTGGGCGATGACGAACGTGGTGCGGTCGGCGAGAAGATCCGCCATCGACGCTTGAATCAACTGCTCGCTCTCGGTATCGAGATTGCTGGTGGCCTCATCGAGAATCAAGATCTGCGGGGACGCCAGAATCGCCCGCGCGATGGCGAGCCGCTGCTGCTGGCCCCCGGACAGCTTCACGCCCCGTTCCCCGATCCACGTCTCGTAGCCCTGCCGCAACCGCACGATGAACTCGTGCGCATTGGCGCGCTGCGCCGCATCCTGGATCTCGGCATCGGTCGCGTCGTGTCGGCCGTAGGCGATGTTGTCGCGCACCGAGCCATCGAACAGAAACACCTCCTGCTGCACGATCGCGAGCAGGTCGCGGTAGCTGCGCAGCTTCAGGTCGCGGATGTCGGTGCCGTTGAGGAGCAGCCGCCCACGCGTGGGGTCGTGGAAGCGCGCGACGAGGTCGGTAACCGTCGTCTTCCCCGCCCCGCTTCGTCCCACCAGCGCAACGACGGAGCCGCCCGGCACCGCGACGTTGAAATCGCGCACCACCGGCTGGCCTTCCCGGTACTCGAACGTCACCCCGTCGAAGCGCAGCTCTTGCACCAGGGGTGGGGCATCGACGGCGCCGAGCCGGTCGGGCTTGTCGTCGTCCATCGCGAGGACTTCGAAGACACGCTCCATCGCGGCGAGCGAGCGCTGCATCTCCGAGAAGGAGTTGACGATGTTCCAGACGGGATTGAGGAGCAGGAACATGTACCACTGAAAGGCCATGATATCGCCGACGGTGGCGCGGCCGACGATGTTCAAGTAGCCGCCGAACCAGACGATCACCACGCTGATTCCCGCCTCCAACAGGCCCCACGACGTCCACAGCAGTAACTCGCGGCGGTGCGCGAACAGCTCCTTCCGCAACACGGTATGGCGGCCCAGCATGAAGCTGATCAGCTCCTGGATCTCCTGCCGGAACGCGCGCACCACGCGAATCCCGGAAAAGGTCTCGCCGACTCTGCCATCGACGATCTCCACGTCCTTGCGCACCGAGCGATAAATCGGCCGGATGCGGCGCGCGAAGATCAGACTCAACACCATCACGCCGGGAATGATGGCCATCGCCGTCAGGGCGAGCTGCCAGTTCAGCGCGATCAGAATGCCGACGGCGATGACGAGCCGGATCACCGAAATCGCCGGTGACACGATCGCCATCTGCAGCAGGCCCGTCGTCGTCTCGACGTCGCCGGTCAGGCGCGACAGAATCCCGCCGGTCTTCATGTCCCAGAGCCGCGGCAACGGGAGATGCAGCAACCGCTCGTACAGTGAGCGCCTGAGTGAGAGGATGACCCGTACGTTGAGGATCCGCTGGCGGTAATCCTTGAATCCCCCGCCGACGTGCGAGAGCATGACCACGGTGAGGAAGACGAGACCGGTGAGGTTGAGACGGGTGAGGCGGGCGTGGTTGTCGAGATCCTTGTTCAGGATCACGTGGTCAACGATGAATCGGACGAACAGTGGCTCGATCATCTGCAGACCGGCGACCACGAGGGCGAGCACGAACACCCCGCCCAGGGCGTAGCGGTGCGGCCGCAGCCAGCGCATGTAGTCCCGCAGGTAGGCGCGCCGCGCACCCGGACGCCTCGGCTCGGGTCCGGGCTGCCCGCCATCGTCCTGCTCCGCCACCTGGTCCAGGCGGCGGTGCTTATAGTCCTGGACGAACTCCTGGTAGCGTTTTCGGGAAGAACGAGCGGGGCTCACGAGACAACGTGAACCCCGCTCGGGACCTTAGTCAACTGCGTTACTTGCCGAGGTCGTTCACCACCGCGATCAACATCCGGACCTTGGGCTGATCCGTTGACGCCTGCGCGTCAGTGCTCAACCGCGTGGAGAGCGCGCTCAAGGCATCGCGCCGGGCCTGGCCCGACGCCCGCTCCGCACCAGTCAGCGCGTCGCGGATGGCGTTGATCCGCGGGGTCGGCAACCCACGCGAACGCGCCAGCTGATCGACGTAGGCGCGCGCCACCACGAAGCTCGCGGGCCACACCAGCTGTTGCTGATCCTGCGCGTTCAGATAGTCGAAATGCACGAGCTTGGCCGCATCGATCTCGTTTTGTGTCAGCAGCGCGTTCGGCGTCAACTCAAAGATGTCGAGGCCGCGCGCGATCTCGGAGCTGATGATGTAGCCGTTATACCAGTACGCCGACCACGAGCCGGCACCGACGAGCTTGGTCGAATCCATCGGTCCGCGGTCGAAGTACGCAATTTCCTTGGGATGCGCCGGATCGGTCCAATCGAACACCGAGACGCCGCCCTGATACCAGCCCTGCGACATGATGTCGCGCCCCGGCACCGGAATCAGTGTGCCGTTGTGCGCGACGCAGTTCTCAAAGGACGTTTGCGCGACGGGCAGCTTGTAATAGCCCTTGAAGTCCATCGTGGCGCCGGACAGCGTGAAGACTGCATCCGCGCCCCACTCGGGCTTGTCGGTCACGCGGCAGCGCGGCTGCAAACCGCCGCCCCACTCGTCGGTAAAGAGAATCTTGGACCCGTCGTTGTTGAACGTGGCCGAGTGCCAGAACGAGAAGTTGGAGTCGGCCACGGCGCCGACCCGCTTGGGGTTCGCGGCATCGCGGATGTCGAGCAACAGGCCGTACCCGCCGCAAGCGCCGCCCGCCAGCCCAATCGCCGGATAGACCGTGATATCGTGGCACTGGGTTGGCCCGGCATTGGGATTGAAGCCCTGACGGCGACGATTCCCTTCAATGCGTTTCGTGACGATGTCCTGGGCGTTGGCGCGCAGCGTGGCGGTGTCGGCGGCGGTCGGTGCCCCGGTGCCCCCGCGGGCCTTGACGATGCTGTCGAGCGTTGACGTGACGAACTGGGGGCCGAGGATGAGGTCACGACCTTCGAACGTCACCACATAGCCACCGGCGGCGCGCGTGGAATCGACCTCGCGCTTTTGCTCGGCGATGTCCTCGGGTGCTTCACCGTGGCGGGGCGGCGCGACGAGATCCTGAAAGATGCGGGGCGAGCTGACGATATGCGCCTGCTCGGGATGCGCGAGCGGAACCTGAATCACTTCGATGCGGAACAGCGCCGTGTTCGGCGTCGAATCGGGTGCTCCCACCGCGCACCCGGCCAGCTCGTTGGGCGAGCGGACCGGCGCCGAGCCGGAGACGTAGATGTAGACGTTGTCGGTGTCGTTTGGCTGCGTCACAACCGTATGCGTGTGGGAGCCGCGGCAGGTCTGCACGTCGGTGATGCGCTTCGGAGTGGCGAGATCGGTACCGTCGAAGATGCGGATCCCACGCAGCCGGTCATGACTGACGGTGTCCGTGACGCCCTGGGTGCCGCAGTCGGTGCGGCCGTTCAGCGCCTCGCCCGACACGAAGAGGAAGTTGCGATAGACCGAGACGTCGCTCTGCGATCCCGGGCAGACGAACCCCTTGTACAGTTTCGGGATCTTGGGGTTCGAGATGTCCCAGATCTGTATGCCGTTGAAGTTGCCCTGAATGACGTAGTTGCCGCGGAACGACAAGTCGGAGTTGATGAAGCGGAAATCGCCGGCCGTATCGCGATTGATGAACTGGGGAGAGGGCGGTGTGGTCGAGACGAGGCGCATGTTCCAGTTCGCTGTGCCAGCATTGAACCACCCCGCGCGCAACCCGATCCGCGGATCCTGGCGCGGTGCGGTCGCGGTGGTTTGCGCCGCCGCGCGTCCCCATATGACAAACGCAAGAGCGAGTACCAGTCTCGATTTCACTGAGAGCTCCGTTTGAGGTCATTCAGCATCAGAGTCATACGATTGATTTCGGTGGTCTGATCGACGTTCACGTCTGAAGCGAAGCGGAAGATTGGGCCGTCCTGCGCGGCGCCGGGCACCGCCAGCAGCTGCCGCACCATCGTAATGGCGCCCTGGTGGTGCTGGATCATGAACGTCAGGAACAGCCGATCGAACTCGGGCCCGCGAGCGGAGTCGAGCTGCGCCATCTGCTCCGGCGTCAGCATGCCGGGCATCAACATCGGATGTTCCATCCCCTGCATGATGTGGCCGCGGGGATCGGCGGGCGGCACGTACTCCCCGTGCTCCTTGAGCCAGCGCTGGGCGAACACGATCTCGTCATTCTGGGCGACGACGATGCGCTCGCACAGCACCCGGACCGACGGGCCGGCGCCGTGCGACGGCGCCCATCCAGCCATCTGAATGGCCTGCGCATGGTGGCCGATCATCCCGGCCACGAAATGCACGTCGGCCGGAGTGTAGTTCTTCGCAGCCTGCGCCCCGGCCGGCCCGGCTGAGGCAGCCACGAGCGCCAGGACAACTGCAAAAGGTCGCGTCATAGCGTCATAAAGGTACCCCGGATCACGCGACTGACGAGCACCCATTTGTCCGGGTTGAGAAATGAAACACCTGGCTCGCTAGTTTACAGAATGGCCGTTTCCCCCCCCATTGAACCGATGCTCGCCAAGATCGCCGAGGAGATCCCGCACGACGGCGACTTCCTGTTCGAGCCCAAGTGGGACGGATTCCGCGCCATCGTGTTTCGCGGCGCGAAGGATGTGTTCATCCAGAGCCGTGACCTACGGCCGCTCGACCGCTACTTCCCCGACCTGCACGCCGTGTTGCTCGAACAATTGCCGAGCGGCGTCGTCGTGGACGGCGAGATCGTCATGCCGACGGCGCATGGGCTCGACTTCGGCGGGCTGCAGATGCGGCTGCATCCCGCCGCTTCCCGGGTCGCCATGCTCGCCAAAGCCAATCCTGCCGCGTTTGTGGCGTTCGATCTGCTGGAATTCGATCGCCAAAGTTTGTTGGACGTGCCACAACAGGAACGCCGGGTCCGGCTCGAGAAGCTCTTCAGGAAGATTCGTCGTCCCCTCTACCTCACGCCGATGACGCGGGACCGCGATCTGGCGGTCGACTGGCTCAAGCGCTTCGAGGGCGCCGGGCTCGACGGTGTGATCGCCAAACCTGCGGCGGCCGCATATCAGCCGGGGAAGCGCGCGATGTTCAAGATCAAGCATGTGCGCACCGCCGACTGTGTGGTGGCAGGCTTTCGCCGGCACAAGAGTGGGAAGGATGCGGTGGGGTCGCTGCTCCTCGGACTCTACGATGATGAACGGACACTCCAGCACGTCGGCGTCACATCTGCGTTCACGATGGAGATGCGCAAGCAGCTCGCAAAAGAGTTCGCGCCGCTGCGCAAGAAGGCGCTCGAGAAGCATCCGTGGCGTGCCTGGGCTGGGCTGGAAGCTCAATCGAGCCGCATGCCCGGCGGCCAGAGCCGCTGGAGTGCCGGCAAGGATCTTTCCTGGGAGCCGCTGCGGATCGAGCGGGTGTGCGAGGTGAAGTACGATCATATGGAGGGGGACCGCTTCCGACACCCGCCGGTATTCCAGCGCTGGCGACCGGACAAGAAGCCCAAGGACTGCCGCTACGACCAGCTCGAGGTCACCCCTGCTTACGAGCTGGAGAAGGTGTTCGGCGCGGGGGGGGCCTGAGTTTTTCGGGGACGTGTTGCAAGTTGATCCGAATCCGGTACCAGGCTGACGAGCGCCCGCGCATCTGGTCCACCAGCACATCCGCCGGCTCGAGCAGCTTCGCCACCCGCGGATGCCGCTTCTTCCATTTCGACAATCCAGCCAGCGCTTCCTTCTTATCCTTCCCGCGACTGACCTCGATCAAGGGGTACTTCGAGACCCGAGTGCCGGTGCGAGCCTTGGACGGCTGCACGCGCGGCGGCTCACCCGGTTGCTTGCGGTAGTGCGGTGGCCAGGGCGCATCCGCCTGCCCCTCTTTTTCCTGTCGAGCGGAGAGCTCCAGGAGCCCCTCGAGCGACCCGGCACTCTCCTCGATGCCCGCATGGCGGTCGCCGATCTTCGCAAATCGCTTCGGCATCGTGCCGAGCGTGAAGTCCTCGGGGTCGGCGTCGTCCACCTCATCCCAGGAGAGCGGCGCGGACACCCGGGCGTCAGGCACAGGCCGCACCGAGTAGGCCGAGGCGACGGTCCGGTCCTTCGCGTTCTGGTTGTAATCCACAAAGACGCCCTGGCGCTCCTCCTTCCACCATTTGCTCGTCGCGAGCCCCTCGCCACGGCGTTCCACCTCGCGTGCGAGCGCGAGCGCCGCGCGACGCACCTCATCAAACCCCCACCGTCGCTCGATCCGGACGAACAGATGCATCCCCCGCGACCCCGAGGTCTTGGGCCAACCGACGAGCCCGAAGTCCTCGAGCACTGCGCGCGCGAGCTGCGCGACTTGCCGCACCTGTGGCCACTTGATTCCGGGTACGGGGTCGAGATCGACGCGCAGCTCGTCGGGATGATCGAGGTCCTCGGCGCGGACGGGATGCGGATGCAGCTCGAGACACGCGAGGTTGGCCATCCAGGCGAGCGATGCGGGAGTGCGGGGCACCACTTCGTCGGCGGTGCGGCCCGACGGAAACCGCAGCGTCACCACCTCGATCCAGGGAGGCCGCGAGTCCGGCGCACGCTTCTGATAGAACGATGGCGCGCCAATTCCGTTGGGAAAGCGCACCAACATGTTCGGCCGTCCCCCTGCCCCGCGCAGCGCTCCCTCCGCCACCGCGAGGTAATAGTTCACGAGATCGAGCTTGGTGTACTTCGGCTTGGGAAACAGGACCTTGGTCGGATTCGAGATCGTGACCCCGTACCCGCCGATATTCCGCGTTGTCGATTCGCCAGCTGAAGGCACTATCGTGCCAGGGAATCCGCAGCGATCCACCCCGCGCAGACCGGCTCGCCGGCGTGATACCGCCATTTGATGGAAGCGAGCGTCGTCGTATCGAGCATCGCCGTGAGCGTACAGCTCATGGTCGTATTGTTGTTGCCGACCTTCGCCACCCAGCGATCGCGCTGGATTTCGATGAACGGTCCAAAGTTCGACTTGTCGTTGACGAAGGCATAGCGTCCCTCCAGCCGATACCCAGGGGTCGGCCGACCGGAATCGGCCACAAAGGCCGACTCCGCCGCGGCGATGCTCTTCAGCGCGGCTTTCATGGCCGCCACACCTTGGCGCCGTGCTGCGAATCGCCGATACACCGCACTCGACATGACATCGACCGTGTCGGCGCTGATGATCTTCAGATCGGCAGCAAGCTCGCGCGCGCGTTGCCGGAGCGGTGGGACCGCGGCGGCAAGACCGCCGATCACGAGCACCGCCGCCACAACGTAGATGATTCCGCGTTTCATGGCGCCAATATTGAAAATGATTTCAGATTGTCAATTAGTCGTCGAAGAACTCCACCGTACCTGCTTCGACGCAGTACTCGGCTCCGACGATCAATAAGCCGTCCCGCTCGATTCGCCGCTCGAGCAGCGCCGAGCCGTGTCGCAGGTGTGCAACAGATGCCCGGATGTTGGCGCGTGTCGCCTCAGCGGCGAGCGCCGCGGGATCCTTCGCGATGGGCGTCGCGAGGAGCGGCTCGATCGCCGGCCGGATGCGATCGACGATGGCGCGCAGATTGGGCGACTCGTGGCCCTGCGGTTGACGCAGCTCCTCGAGTGTTGCCGCCACGGCGCCGCATTGCGTGTGTCCCACGACGACCGCCAGGCGCGTCTCGAACCGCTCGGCGGCGAACTCGACGCTGCCCACCTGTGACGGCGCGACGATATTGCCGGCGACCCGGATGACGAACAGGTCGCCGAAACCCTGGCCGAAGATCAGCTCCGCTGGAACACGCGAATCGGAGCAGCCGAGCACGATAGCGAACGGTTGTTGTCCTGCGCCGGGACGACCTCCCGCCGCTGCCCCATTTTCAACGAAGCGGCGATTGCCCTCGCGCAGGCGCGCCAGCGCTTCCTGAACCGGGATCATTAAAAGCTACTGGACTAGAAGCCCGTAGATATCCCGTCAGGCACCGACTGCGCCCTCCGCCGCGTGACGATCATCCGCACGATGAGGAAGCCGATCGCAATCCCGATGACCCACCCGACGATCGTCCCCAGGCGACCGGCCCGCTGCGTTGATGAAAGCCAGTTGGTTTCACCCTTGAGAGAGCCCAGCACCGAGTTGAGGATCGCCAGCGCCTCCGTGGCTCGCGCGCTCGGCCCCGCCACGACCAATTGAATCGCTTCTTTGCGCAGCGGCACCTGCGCCGTGTATACGGTGATCGCGGCGCCGGTCTGCGCGGTATCCGTGCGAATCGCATCGATGTCGAGACCATTCCAGCGTACGGTCATCAATTGCGATTTGGCGGGCAGGTCCGAGGGCTTGAGGTGCTCTCGTCCCAATGGCGCATGCATCCGCTGGACGCAGAGGACGAATGCGCCCTGATTGGACTGGGACCCCTCGCCGGCCCAGCAGCCGACGACATCCCCGGCCCGGCCCCCTGCGAACTCGGCGGGAATCGCGACAAATCCGTCGGGCAGGCTCATCACGTAGCCGAGCTCTGCGTTGCTGGCGGCCTGCAGCGCGAGCAGGACGGCATGAAGAAGCATTCCGTAGCATAGCGCCGGTGTTCAGCTTCGGAGTACGCGGCGGCTTTGATCGCGCCAGCGCCGGCAGCGACGTGTTCAGCTTCGTTACGAAGCAGCTCACGCTCGATCGCCGCGACTTCAGCTCTGCCACGTTTGGGACCAACCTCGCGATCCCCGTGTCGCGGTCCAACGACATCGTGTTTGACGCCGGCCTCACGAGCGTCTCACGGCGCTCCGAGTTTCGCCATTGGATCGATCAGAACAACCTGCCGATCGAACAGACGACCTCGCTCCGGCGCGTGCCGCTCACGCTGGGCGTCAGGCACTACCTGTCGGCCCCGGGCCGTTCGATCGGGCGGTTTGCCTGGATCCCCGCGGCGCGAACGACGTACATCGGGATTGGCGCCGGCCTCATGTATTATCGATTCCGTCAGGTCGGTGACTTCGTGGACTTCCAAACGTTCAAGGTCTTTCCGGACGACTTCACCTCCAAAGCCTGGACGCCCACGCTGCACGCACTCGCCGGCGTCGAATTCTCCCTCGGCCGCGTCGTCATGGTGACGGGCGAAGCCCGCTACACGTGGGCGAGAGGGCCGATGGGCCGGGATTACGTCGGTTTCAATCGCATCGATCTCTCGGGAGTCTCGGTGACGACCGGGCTCTCCATCAGGCAATAGGAGGTGGGCACCATGCGTACTCGAACCCAAGTGCTGCTCGCGGTCGCTGGCCTGCTCGGCGTGGCCGCTGCTCCTGCCCGCGGGCAGGACACTGCGATCGACCCGCGCTGGCTTGCTTACGTCGGTTGCTGGGAGCGCGTCGGTCTGGCGAAGGCGAATGTGTGTGTCGTCCCCACGGACGATCGCTCCTCCGTGGACCTCGTTACCGTGCTAAAGGGTGAGATCACCGCCCGGGAGCGTATCTCAGCGAGCGGAGAGCGTGTCCAGACTACCCGCGGTGACTGCGCAGCCTGGAACAGCGCACAGTGGTCATCGCGCGGCCAACGTCTCTATCTACGTTCCGAGGAGAGGTGCCCCGGCACAACCGCCGCCGGAACGGGCGTCATCGCCATGTCCGATAACGGCCAATGGCTCTACATCCAGGGCATGACGCTCGGCGGGCAGACCGGCGTCCGCGTGCAGCGATTCCGCGAAGCGACCAGCGAGCTGCTCTTGCCCGACGACGTCGCGGCCGCGCTGCGGCTCGGCATCTCGGAATTGATGCAAGCGCGTGCGGCCGCCAGTGGTCCCCTCGCGATCGACGACGTCGTCGAGGCGACGCGCAATGTCGACATCGCCGTGCTCGAGGCCTGGCTCGTGGAACGGCGCGAACGGTTCGCGCTCGACGCGAAGCGCCTCGTCGCCCTCGCCGACGCTGGCGTGCCATCACGCGTCATCGACCTCATGGTCGCGCTGTCCTACCCGAGGGCCTTCGCGATCAACGCCGCGTCACGGCAAGGAGAGCGGCTGGCGCCGGCGAACTCGAATGGGCTCGGTACCGCCCCCGGCAATTATCCCATGCCGTACGACCCATTCTGCTACGACGATTATTCTATGTACCCGTATAGCTCGTACGACTGCGGCGGTTTGGGAAATCGGTACGGGTACGGATTGGGATACGGGTATGACTGGTATCGGGGCGACCAGCCTGTCACGATCATCTATAGCGGCTCGAGTGTTGGCGGGAGTGCCCGGCCGCACGGGCGAGTGGTGAACGGCGAGGGGTACGCAAAGGGCGACGACGGAGCAACCGCCCAGGCGCTCCCGCGGCCGACGAATGATTCCTGGTCGCGGCCGTCGAGCGGATCGTCGTCCGGGAGCTCCGGCGCTGCCGCCCCAAGCTCGAGCTCGTCATCCGGCTCGAGCGGGCGGACCGCGCAACCGCGGCGGCCGTAACGCTCAGCGAGTGACGGCGAAGCTGTAGCGGCCCGAGCCGACGTCCACGACGACGTCCGGACCGCGTTGTCGCGTGGCACGAATTCCATCGCGTGCAGTGAGCCCGGCTCCTCCTTCCCGAACCTGGTCGAGCCGGGCGTTCCACAGGGTCACTTCCGTGGTTGTGTTGGGTGGCACCACGACATCGAGCGTGAACCGCGGCCCGTCGAGTCTCCAGGCAGACTGGAGCGTCCCGTAGGCCGTTTCGAGCGACGCGCTCGCACTCGTCAGCCCCGCTCCGGGACGAGGTGCGATGCGTGAGTGCCGGTATCCGGGCGCCGCCGGGTCGACGTCGATCCCGCCGATGTTCTGATACATCCAATCGCCGACCGCGCCGAAGGCGTAGTGGTTGAACGAGTTCATGCCCGGATCTTCGAATGAGCTGTCGGGCCGAA
>WNGK01003295.1_pt1 | contig 17488 bp, 19 predicted proteins | sample 5400601 | NCBI WGS metagenome assembly WNGK01 (sample SAMN13153376, study PRJNA577476) | soil metagenome | isolation source: 60 cm soil or saprolite under Garry oak tree replicate 1 | place: USA:California | collected 2016-06-15
CCTGCGCCAAGTTAATAGACAATGACCCGGCTCGGTTCACCGTTGAAGTCCTGAAGAAATGGAAAGCTGATGCTGAAGAGGAAGCCAAAGCTCGCGTAGGCAAAACCGCAGTACCCACCAACAGCCCTTCGGTGAGTCTAGCAAAGTATGCACGAGTGCGGATCGCACCTATAGTTCCACGTGAGCATGAGCAATCCGAATTTATGCTCATGGAAGACTCGGAAGAGTGCTTTACATTTCAAAAACTGGACTCCGACAGATACATCGATATCCCGAAATCCTTTATCGAGAAAATTCACAAATTTGGCGACAAGAAACCCGCTCTTGTGCAACTGAGCGGAAGACTTCAATGGGTTACAGCCAGACAGAATTTTGACTTGTTCCCGGAGAAACCGCCCGATGGTCCCGCTGGCGCATACGGCGTGAGCAAGATCGTAGATTTCAACTATCCAGCGAGAGCCGGAATCAATGGTAGCTTCGCTCGTGAAGATCAACTCCCAAGGGTTTTATCGGAAGGCTGGTCCATTTTCTACGATTCAGACGGCAGATACTTCAGATGGCCCGGCCACGAAGTAGATCAGATTTTGGTTTATCGAGAGCGTCAGTAGCTTTAGGAAGAGCGACAATTTTCGAGGAGGTCAGGTGACTGAACTTCAGGACGATGACAAACGCCGACGTGATTTATGGGACGAACATCGAAAGCAGGCGTGGCAGGATATTCAGAGTTCTACAGATAATTTCGACAAGAATTTATTGGCGGTTGCCAGCGCCGCACTCGGATTCTCAGTAGCGTTTATTAAAGACATCGTTCATCTGCCAGCAGCCCGATGGCATTTTGTTCTCTATGCTTCTTGGTTGTGCTTTGCAGCTTGCATTGTGATTACCGTGTTTTCTTTTCGTCTGAGCGTGGCTGCCCTGAACAAGCACTTGGAATACTTACAGCACTACTACGAAAAGAAAGACGAAACGTTTTTGACGAAAAAGAGCACAGCCGGAATTGTGCTCAATTGGTTCACTTGGGCAGCCGCCGCGTTCTTCCTAGCTGGTATAATTTGTACAGTCATATTCTGCATAAAAAACCTAGGCTAAAGAGGAGGCCGTTGTGAACAAGAATGAAAAGATCGTGCGCGTAAGAGAGGGAAGAGCGCCTATCGCCATTACACCAGTTCAGACGAATCTCGAAAAAGGCCGATCGCCCGTGGCAATGACCCCTGTTTCGGGCACTGAAGATCGTGGGCGTCAGCCTGTTGGCATTACACCTGTTCAACCGCCAACGCAGGCACCGACAAACCAATCGGGAGGCTCTGGCTCTTCAGGAGGCTCTTCTAATACTGGTAGCTCCAGCGGCTCGACAGGAACAAAGTCATAAGAGCCGGACGAAAACCACAGCATAATCTTCATCCGTTCCCTAGTTGCGTCCGGCACATCTGCTCTTCTGCGCCTTTCAGGGACATCCGCTCGCCGTTGTAAGTTACATGCTCGAAACGCGAGACTATAGTGACGGAGTTTCTCTGTCTCATATACATGCCGCGCTAAACCCGCCGCGATGTCAGCAGCCTGACCGAAATCGCATTCACGGGAATCGAACTGCGAATAACCTGTTGCCCTTGTCCGTTTCCGTGTCGGGGGCCACGATCCAGGAGTGGAGAGAGTCTCTAAAATATTAGTCCGCGCATCTTCCAAGAGTTGGATGTGCCGAGGATGGCCATCGACTGTTTTGAAGTCCCGCAACCTAATCTCGCCCACTCTCGGACAGAGCGCGTCTTTCCACAGTTTCGAGTAGCCGTGCACGGTTGAGGGTTTGAAGTTCTCGCGCGCGTAAGGATCGTAGTACTCGCTGACAAGCAGGCAGATGAACATACCAATGAAGAGCAGCGCGCCCCGCATGAATCCGAATGTTCTCAGGTGGAACGAGAGCAGGCAGATGGACACGCCAGTGAAGAGCAGCGCGCCCCGCATGAGTCCGAATCTTCTCAGACGGAACGGGAGCAGGCGCAGGGACAAGGCGCGGGATTTTGACAACGCAATCCCACGAGTTCGCTGCAGTGTATGGGCTCGCTGGGTAGTGCACCAGTTTCGATGTCGCTCGCATAAGTGAGATAATTCCGACGCTGCCCTGTAACTGGGCATGGCACTGAGGTACGGAGCACTACTGTTATGAGCGCACCAGATGCAACGCCGTCACCAGATAGACGGAATGATCTGATGGAGGTCTATAAGACGATTTCTGACACATGGCGTTCGCAGGTCGATTCCTCATGGCAACGCAGCACCTACTTTGCCGCTTTCGAGATTGCAGCACTCGGCGGCTGTTGGTGAGCGATGAGAAAAAGCTACTTTCGGTCGGAACTGGCATCGCATTTTCAGTCGGCGGCTTATTGTTAACTCGGATTTGGTATCGAAGCACCAAGAAAACCCAAGCGTATGTTCGTCACTGGTGGGACAGTCTGATCAAGGTTGAGAATGGGCTTAGTCTTAATACTTACGCATTCGCCCAGCAGTTGGAGTCGCAAGGTAAGGATGAATATCGAAAATTACTGACGCAAATACCGATTCTGTTTGGTATCGCGTGGGCGCTGCTTCTGGTAATCGCGGTATTGCGGTTGGCGATCTCCGTAATCCATTGCGCTTCCTTCGCGCGATGAACTTCTCACGAACGGGACGGCGTTTCGTATTTTTCAGCGCACACTAGAGATCTTGCCAGCGATCTTGGAACGCAGGGATTTGGTCGTGTCTTGAGAGGTTGCTTCCCGTAAGCGACTTCCAACAATTCATTTGAAGTGACGGTAACTACCCCATGGAACGAATCAAGTTGACTGTAGCCTTTGCGGATGATGACGGCACGACGCGAACCGAAACTCGCGAAGTCGAAACTGACGTACCTTCAGATACGGCGGGCGAGAAGCGGGTCGCCAACAACCTTTTCGCTGAACTGAAGGTCGATGTCGGCGACCAAGCGTCCCCGAAGCATTACGCGACTGTTCGTGGCTGGCTTGATTTCCCGCAACAGTCCATTTCGATCGGTGACTACTTCAATGTCCAGAATTCTCAGGCGATGTGGCTCGAACTGTGCAATTTGGTTCTGCGAATCGAGGCGGATCTTGCGGCAGCGTTGGCGTTCAAGAATCTTGAACCGCTCGCGGAACCGTCCTTCCACGATCAAGCTGCCCTTGATGACCTGCACTATATTCACGACCGCAAAATGGGATTGTTGAACCAAGCAGTCCACGGCCTAATAAAAGCCCAGGATCTTGTGAACCGGCTTCTGCACGAGAGCTTGGGCGGCGATCTCGTCGATACAAGCGACCCGGATTGGGAAAAAGAAGAGCTGAATCGCAAGAACGTTAAGAAGGGGTTGAAAAGGAAGCTCGCAAAAGGCGTGATTTCCCAAACGCTATTTGACGCCATCTGCAACGCCTTGGACATTCCGAAAAAACACTCGAAGGCGGATATTGCGGTGAGCTATAGAAATCGCTTGACGCACCACATCCGACCGTCAGTAGATTACGCGTTTTTCTTTTCCGCGTTGGAGTCGCGCGAGGGAGAAGAGATCAAGGATGCGAGCGGAGAGGTCATCGGCAGAAAGCACATAATCCGCGCACGACCGCCGCTCCAATACACTTTTCGGGAGCTCCATGCCGCGTTCTGCGAGTACCTCGACGCCGTTGTGGAAATGCTGCAAAAGCTTAACCAAATTGAAATTCTGCGGCGATACGGAAAGAAGGCAACGGCTGCGGGATGATGGGCTAAAGTTGAACCTGAAACCAATCGATCATAAATGTCGGATAAGCGTCCGCTCCAAAGCGATCCCAAAACCAGTTTCAAAACTCCTTCCGACATACCCAAAAATCTCCAGACAGCCCCATTCACATTCGATGCATGGAAGGCGCTAGGCAGCTAGCGTGAACTATGTCCAAGACTAAGTACGAGATATGTCTCCATGAGGCGGCCCACGCTGGATACGCATTAGAACTCGGGTTTCGTGTTGTATCTATGATGGTTGGCGACGCAAGGTCACGAGTCGGAGCACGCTTGGGCGGTTACACAGAGTACGAGCATAAAGGACTGACCGCAGACTATGACTACTTACAAAAACGAGCCATCATTGCCTATACAGGTGCGGCAGTTGTAGGGTTCAGCGCTGGGCGGCCCCCATTAGAGGTTATCGAGAGAGAAGACGACGACAGGGGCAGCATCGCTGAGTTTTCGAAATGCCTAAAAGAATCAGGAGTTTCAGAACAACAAATCGCGGATTGGCGTTTCAAAGCTTGGACAACCGCTAACGAGCTTGCGCCTAAACTTCTCCCGAGAATCAAGGCTCTTGGCCGCACGCTATTTGAAGCTGGCTCAATGAACGAAGATCAAGTCAAAGAGGCGTGGCATCGTGCTAGGGTTCGAGTATTGATAATTGGCACCTCGTACGAATTTCAACGCCACCAAGATACTGAGGAAGGCCGGGAAAAGGTCCGAGCCGATTTCGCTGCGTTGCTTCGCTCATTGGTTAAAGAACACAATATAACGCTAATTGCCGAAGAAGCTGGCGACGACAAAGAAGTGTGGGAACTGCTCAAAAAGGAGGAGGAAGCTGTGTGCAAGTTCGTGGAAGCTTTCGGCGGAGGGAGGGTTGTCTCCGAGCCTGTTCCGACCATCGCAAGGATCATTGCTAACGAACATTCTGGCCGAGTGCGACACGTCGACATTCGAGCCGACGCAACGAAGCTACCCCTCGTGTAAGAGCGTGATGAAGCGATGGCTTCGAAGGCCATGCAGACACTGGAATCCGCCGAAAGTCTTCTGGTGATCGTGGGAGAGGAGCACTGAGTTGGCGTGTCAGCTCGGCTAGAAAAGCAGGGGCTGGCCGCAGAATCAATCACATTTCCCAAACCGTCCGTCGGGTAATTCGAGCAACTACCAATCCATGTTTGCCCCGGCCACGGACCTGCGACGGCGAAGCTGTTCTGGGATTTGTTGAATCGGTAGGCCGTAAACGTCGCTCACTAGAAGACTTCTCGCGATTCTGTCCACGCGCTGATCGAACTTCACTCCGACAGATTTTCGGGCTTAGGCAGTAGCCGTCAACAACGACCGTATTTCCTTTAGAGATGAGGCCCGAAAAGTGATTCACTCTTGGCGGACGGAACCTGCCAGAAAATTGTGCCCAATTGTGCCTACCAGCATCCCCGACCACGTACGACGAAGTGCGATGGATTCGGACTTACCAAATTTTGTGAAAGTCTAGGTACTCTGACATTTTTTCCTCTAATGACGGAATCACTTCGTGGAAGCGCTTCCAACATGCGTCGCACTTCTCATTGAACGGAATGAGTTCCGGTCCACTCAACTTGGGCAGCATGTCGCGCTTGTATCCAATAATCCCGATAGAGTCTTTGTGAATCTGTTCAAGTTGGGTCTTAATCCCCGAATCATCCTTGAAAAGGAATTGGGCCTCTCTGCTCGCTTTGATGAAGGCTTTTTGCGCCGCTCTCAAGTCTGGAGAGTCCTGTAAAGAGGTTGTATTCTTTTCCAACTGGGTAGGTTCCCATCCAAGGAGAGCGTGGTAAAAGTCTAGCGTTCGACCGTAAACGTCGAAACGACGGTTGTACAAGTCGAATCGAAGTTTTTCACGGCTTGTCCACGTCGCAAGCGCCGTGAAGCAAACTGACAACACAGAAATCGCTAAGGCTATCCACGGCACAGCATTCGCGTACACGCCTAACCCTCCTCCGAGGAGGGAAGACGTCCTCCTCAGGACGTGGTGGGTGGGGATTCGACCTTGAACCTACTACTTAATTCCCGACAAGATTGCGCAGCAGTGGCATACGTCGCGGCTTGAGTATTTTCCAGTTTCAACGATAAGAGTGTCAGTGTACTCACCGCATTCGGCGCAAGGTAGGTCGTCTTGCCGTACACCCACAACTTTATAGACAACAGATGTTTCGGGATTCCACTCATCGATTGGAAGAATCGCAATGGGCCGCTTTGTTTTGGCCTGAGAGATAGGGGCAACCCGCAAGGTTACACGCCCGTCTATCGCAAGACGGGCAGCATCAAACTCGGTAGGTAGCGGCTCGTCGCACCAGAGCACTTCGTACGCATTGCCAGTTTCATCGAACCGAAATGTGTTGCCGATTATTGCTTGCTGTTCGAGAGACAGGACGTTCATTTTGCCGGGTTCCTGCAAGCCTGCGACAGCATAGTTGTGACCGTATGCCATTTCAGAACTCCTCTATCTCCATGATAGCACCGATAGGTCCTCTTTCCTGAATCCATTCGGCGTGTTCTACGGTTTGGGCAGGCAATTCAGCGCATTGGGATAAATTGGGATAAAGGCAATTGCTTGCGAACGTAGGCAAGCCGCTGCGTTCGGGTGGCGCAATCACGCGTCTTGAAAATCGCTAAACCCGAAAGGGTTTCGAGGGTTCGAATCCCTCCTCCTCCGCCACTAAACCTCAAGCACTCTTGGATTTAGAGACGACTGCCAATTTGTCTGGCGAGCATAGCCTTTATCCCAATTTATCCCAACCAACGAATTGTCTGCCTAGCGGTCCGCAACCGTTAGGCCCGAAAGCGCCTCGTTCACGTTAACACTAGTCAAAGCGGATTAAGTAGAATGGCTGTCTGAAGTCCAGTCCACAGACTGGCGTAAAATTATCCGGAGAGAGAACTTCCGGCGATTATCGTTGAGCAGACTTGGGACCCTAGCATCGGTGACTAGCTACCGAGGCCGAATTCCGATGGATTGGGCAGTAACTAGCGATACTGTGCGAATTGTAGTTGTGCTTGATTCACGCGGGGCGGTCAACTTTCCGAAGAGCCAAATCGTTTGTCGAAACATCGATATGGCCAAAAGAATGTTCTTGAGGTTTCACCACGAGTGTGAAGTTCAGCACACCAGCATGGTTCGCATGCCTACCATTTGCAGGTTGCGAAGCGAGTTTATGAAAGAGCAAAGCGTCTTGCAGGCGAGTTCACATACTGTTTTCGGGAGTTTCGGTCATTACCTCCAATGGCGCTTTCGAGATAATTTTATGGCGAATTGGGAGTTTGATGCTCTTGGAGACGCGGACGTAATATTTATCAAGGGCGAACGCATCGATTCGGAAAAGAGCACTTTAGAGCGTCGGTTCAATGCGAGTTGGGATCATTTCAGTTGCCCCATTTGCAGAGATTTGGACAGCACCGTCGTGGAGCTAGACGCAAAAGCATTGGAAGGAGGCAACGTCGTTCCCTTACGAATGGCTTGTTTTAATTGTGGCTTTACAGTTCGCAGCGGACAACTTTTTCTGAGCGAGACTCTGTTCGAACCACAAGTCATCGAACAGCGCACCAAAATTTTGAAAGAATATGGCTACGGTGAGTAGAGTGAGTGCCATTCTCATCGTGCCTCAAGGTTTCGGCAACCGTCTCCGACGCTTGAGTGGGGGAATGAAGCGAGAGCGGCTCTGACCCGAGTTAGACGTAGCGGCGTATACTTCCGCCATGCCAAGCGCATCAACAGCCGCACAGATTGTCATCGACGCTGGCTTCATCAATGAGTGGCACCCCAAGTACGACCTGACGGAGAGCGATGAGGGGGAGTACCGTAGGCTGCTCGCAGAAACGGCTCGCGATTTGGGCATTCTCGCAACTGTCTCGAAGGATACGTTTCTGGCGATCTGGAAGTGGAAGGGAGCGCTGCGGGTGATTCAGCATGTCAGGCTCGACGAATACCAGAGCCTTTACGCAAGAGCCTTTCGCCGCGCCGCCTCCGAACCGCCCGAGCGAAAATTTGCAGCGCTTCTCGCCCCCGGCGTCAAGCTGCCCGGCATGGAAGCTCCCACAGGTTCGACGATCCTTCATTTCATGCACCCACAAACCATGCCGATTATCGACGTGCGAACCGTCGAGGTCTTATATTCTGCTGGTCTCCTCTCGACTCGTCGTCGCGACCTTGCACACTACGAAGAATTTCGGCGTGCCATTGAACGCATTAGGCAGCGCTGCCCCGGCTGGAGCTTGCGTGAAATCGACCGCGCTCTATTCGCTTACCACAAGCAATTCCTTGAGAAAGGCGCACCCCAGCGAGCACAGAGAGAACGCGGTCCCACCGTAACCGAGCATGTCGGTAGGAGGAGCCACACATCAGCAGCAGCGTTGCCCGTGAGAGGGACGAGCAGTATTCTGCGCACAAACCATGATCGGTTCACGTCAGTTTTCAAGAATCGCACTGGGCGCAATTTCTCGACTGCTGAGATCATGAAGCTCATGCTGGCTGAATCGGACATTCAGCCCGGAAGTGTCCTTCCCAATGACCACGGAGAAGGCAACAAGGGAGAATGTCCGTGCGTTGGCACTGATCGACAAATCTTCGACCGCATGGGCCGGGGAACCTATCGAGTAAGGAGTTTCCGCACTAGCTCACCATGACCTTGGACGAATTTCGCCAATCGCTTGCCGCGACCGAGCCGCCAGCCGGACTCACGCACGCGCTCGCCGGATTGTGGCGGGATGGCAAGGGCGACTGGAAGCGAGCGCACGAAGCCGCTCAGCAGGACGAAGGGATCGAGGGTTCGTGGGTACACGCCTACCTGCACCGCAAGGAGGGCGACCCGAGTAACGCAGCCTATTGGTACAACCGGGCAGGCAAGCCCGTCTGCCGGGAGCCGCTCGATGCGGAATGGCTCAGCATTGTTGAAGGTTTGCTTGGCTGACCAAAGAGATAAGGCGGCTGCGATGGAACTCTTGTTCGAGCAGGTGCTCGTGTTCGAGGGAAATGAGATTCACGGTCTTGGAACAGAACCCTCAGACAAAATCCGGTGGCGCAGTTGGCTCGCTCAGGCAAGAAGGTGACGCAGTTCCTCGATGAAGGCCGCTACGTGGCGAACGTGGTCGATGGCAAGGTGACTCTTTACGGCAAACGGGCAGGGACAAGTCGCTGAGGCACGCATAATAGTGCCAGCCGATGGAATCCCTAAAGATTATGCTCGCCTGCATCGCAGCCGCCGTTCTGTACGGCATAGTGCACGACCAATTCACCGCACGTATCTGCGTCGAATACTTTTCTGTTTTTCATCCTCCAATCTTCGGAACTCAATCGCCAACTCTTCTAGCCTTGGGGTGGGGCATCGTTGCAACTTGGTGGGTAGGGGCGATTCTTGGAGTACTGCTCGCCGTCGCTGCCCGTGCAGGCTCCCGTCCCAAGCTACCAGTTGCGGCTCTGCTCAGTTCAATCGGAAAATTGCTTTTCTTGATGGCAGAGAGTGCGTTGCTTTTTGGTTTGGCGGGATACCTCTTGGCACAGCGCGGGATGATTGCTCCGCCGGACTGGATTGCCTCCAGCCTTACTCCGTCTACCCACGCACGGTTCATGGCTGACTGGTGGGCACACGGCGCGTCCTACGCGGTTGGGCTCGTCGGGGGAGTCGTTCTCTGCGTTGTGCAATATCGAAAACGGGTTGGGAACAGCATTCAGCCGAACAAAGTTCACATCGGCTTAATTCAGGGGAATGACGTGAAAAAGCAAAATACGTTTGAGTCTATCTTCAAAGAGTTTGTAACAGAATTCGGCGGAGAGATATTGCAGGAATCTTCCGTTAGCCGCACGGCGGATTATTTCTTTAGGGGGCACAACATCATTGCGGAGTTAAAGTGTTTGATGAAAGACCAGACCGATGCCATGAATACGAAGGTGGCTTCAATCGTTCAGGATTGGGTGAGAAGGAACAAAAAGCTGCCTCCGGGTTCAATACAGGGTGATCAATTCATTTATGAAATCAAGAACCAGCCTAAAGAGATTCAGGATGCTTGGTTGGCTGTCCTTAGAAAGCCAGTCGAGGATTTGGTTGGGGCAGCGCACGGGCAGATTCGTGATACCAAAGAATTGCTGAATCTGTCTTCCGCCAAAGGTTTAGTTTTGATTTTCAATGACAACAACGTCCTCCACAACAGTCCCAAGGATTACGCTCGGCTAATTGCTACAGTTGTGCGAAAGCGCACACTAGAAGGAGTGCTCAGATATCCGCACATTCAAGGCATTGTGTACTTTTCATTTGTGAGCGTTAAGGCTCGGGATGAAGGCATGTCTTTCTGGCTCCCAATTCAAGTCAAGAACAAAATGGAAGACGATGCATCCGACATCGAGCAGTTCCAGCTTGAGTTGCGGGAAGGGTGGTACGCATTTGTCGGTAAGAAGTTTGGAAAACCAGTGAGACAGCATCCCGTTCCCTAGTGAGAGTCAGTTATTAGTGGTGAACGCGACGAAACCAAGCGCCAGCGGAGAAGGAAGGCACTGCTGGACTACAGTGGGCAGGACACACTGGGGATGGTAGGTAAGCTTCGCGGTGTCTCATGCTGACGTTCGCGTTGAACGTCGGTCGCAGATCGATCTCGACTAGAGACGGCGCAATATTTTGTCGACCAGCATTTTCGCTGCTGTAGGGTTAGGCACTACGTCGTAGACGACAGTCCACAAGCCTTTGAACAAGACGTCGACGCCCTCCTCGGAAGCGCTTCAAATCCTCGTGCCCAGATTTCGAAAGCATCGCAAGATGGAGCTTCGCATTAAGGTGCGTCAGCCGTTTGTGAAAACCTGCCCTTGTCTTTGCATCAAGCGCAGGTGACTTTGCAATCTTTTCCAAGTGTGCTGCGCAATCAACGATCTCGTCTTTCAACCTTGCCCAGCGCCGTCACCGAATCGATTAAGGATTTTCTGTAGAAACAGCTGAATTGTCGACTCGTCGCTCTGCGCAATCACCCTGAGCGCGAGGTCCATCTGGCTCCACTCCCGAACTATTCCTCGCATCAATCCAACGAGAACTGGTATGGTGACTCCAGCCCCGACAATCGTTGAGGTACGATGTGAGTTCCCCCACACATCAATCGCGACCGCTGCGACTGCGACGAACGCCGCTACGCACACGGTGGCAAAGCAGATCCAGTAGAGATTTCGAGCGAAACGCCTGTGGCCTTCGAGCTCCTTGAGCAATGCTTTCTTGATGGGATCGGAACCAAGCAAACCAACCGGGCGAACGTACTTTAGCAGCCTTTCTTCCCATTTCATGTGAGTCCTCACGATCCATTTTGAAGCTCAGCTTCTTCGACGCTCAACCTGGTTTCGATATAGCCGCCACCGTTTGCCGCCATGATTTCTAGGGTCACCGCAATCTTCAGCAGTTGAGGGAGCGGGTGAACGGCGCAGGGCCAATACAGATTGTGCACTCTATTGTCAGTCCGCGAATCAAGCAACGTGGCAAGCGCCACGGACGCACAAAGCGCCAAGTCAAGCTCCCCTGCGAATCCGGGCCATAACGCAGCCTCAAATTTGCCAGGAGTATGCAGACCATCGAAAAGCTCGACACAGTTTCCAGGCGCGATATGGGGATTCAAGGCCTTGTCGATGACATCGCGCGAAAGGACTTGGGCTATCGCGTCTGTTCTTTTCGCAGACTCCAATACGGACTTGGGCAGCGAGCCAAGCAGAGACAAGTCGTCAATCGCCGCATTCAGTGATTGAATTACACAGTCTTCACTGCCAGTGGGCGGCCGCACAGATGCCAGCAAAGGGTGCTGCCTAATTCGCTGGCAAATTGTCTCTGGCTTTGACCGGAGATCGCGCGGCGATACACGCGCGCCACGCCAGTGCGCACAAACGACCACGTAGTCGTATTGGGCGCTTGCGTGCGTTACGTTGTCCAACGTAGCGTGCACAAACACGCCCGCATCTAACCTCCGCGCAGTGCTAATGAGTGCCTCTGCGGCGTTCGCGGTCTTTTTGTATTGCTCCCACGTTGGATGGCCACGGAACATCTCCAAAAAGTAGTCCGGCAGAGGAGTACGGCTCAACGCGTCATCGAACTCTTCGCGGCTTGCAGGAATCGCGATAAGTACGGCGCAACGCGAAGCGGTCGAGTTCGCACTCGTCACGCCGCGCACCCCAGCTCTTCGCATTGCTTGGGCCAATCGGCGTCGGCAGCTCGAACCTTACCCTTGTTGTTCCTATAATAAAACTCGAGCTCCAAATCCAGGTCCAAGTCTGGAGTCTTCAGCTGTTCGCGAATCTTCTCCCTCAGCTCTATGACCTGTTCGGGCCATGGCACTGGGTGGGTGGACTCCGATTTGAGCCACTCGCTAACGATTCGCCTGAGCCCTGCTGGAGTCGCGATATCTCCTTTTTCGCCTGCCTTCAGGCGAATGCCAAGGGACGTCAAGCGGCCCCGTCCGTCAGCGAGGCGCACAACAAGTGCCTGGGAGTTCACCAGCTTCGGCTCCTTGCCGAATAGCAAAGCCCATTGCACCGGAGTCGGACTGGTAATGGAGGAATTGTGCGATGGAATCGGTTCGCTGAATGAAGGAATTCCCGACTCCTCCCTGAGAGCGAGAGTTTCGACCCCCCGTTCACGCTGACTAATGAGCGCAGCTTTCCTTTGGAACCTCCGATCCCCGAGCAATGCTTCGATTCCATCTATCGCGCTGCCAAAACCCGCCTGGCGTGTACTTGCCCTCATGAGTGCGGCTGTGCGCGCGATGTTCTCAACAGTCGAATCGGGGAAGTTCTCAAATCGCACCAGCCGGGCTGCGCGCGGTCCAGCAAGAGCATCAATGAGTCCGCTCTTCCCAAAGACCGCTTGCGGTTCGGCGCCATTTTTTACTATATAAATGATTCCATGTTCGCCTTGAACGACCAGTGCGTCACACTGGAATCTCGCAGCCTTGGCTTTCAGCTCCTCAGCTTGCTGTGGCGTCAGATCGCCCTTGTCGGCCGTCGTTAACATTTCGTCTAGCAGCGATCCCGTTGGGTCGGCCTTCAAGGATTCCACCTGAGGACGTGGTGGCGGCAGTTCTGAGGGCAGATTTGGTCCCGCAGCAGGCGCGACCAATCTTCTTCGAGGAATAAGATCGATGTTGTGGCCGCCGATCGATTTCACGTCCACGCTGTTCTTTGACAAAACAATCGAAGGAGTTCGGATTGACCCGCGTATCGGCGTTGGAGAGGTCGCTTCGAGAACATCCCTCAGCACACTTTCGATGTCAGTGTCGGAGGCTCGTTCCGATACCTTTTGAGCGACCTCGGCGGCCTTGGCGTACGTTTCAGAAAGTCGCGTCAGCTCCCGCTGTTCTCCATCGAAGCTGGCCGCGATCTGTTTCTGCCTGGCTTGAAGTTTCTCCAGCCCGGAGACATATGCAAGATAAGAGGAGAAGACCCACTCCGCAGGAGTGCCGATGACGCTCCTCCAGGCACACTTGGAGCGCCCCGATGCGTCAGTTTCGATATGACCGCCGACTCTATCGCACGTGCCAAGGAACAAAGCGTTCGCGTTCCGGTTCGCGTTGCGCAAGTACGAAGAGATCCATTCCCCCTCGGTCGCTGATGAGCGAAGACGTTCCACTCGCTGTTGCAAGTCTCTCTGAACACTCTGAGGAGAGCCTAAGATGCGCGCCATCTGGTCGGTCGTGAGTCCTCGCGTCCTCATGAACTGAGTCACGATCGAATTAATCTCCCGGTCTGCTTCTGTTTTCCCCTTCGCGACCTCTGCCAGCCAAGCCGCGGCTCGTTTCTGCAAGACATCTGCAACCTGGTCCGACCGTGATACCCCTGCGGTTTGTGGGGAATCGGCTAGGAGGAAGCTCTGGAGCGCTTGACATAGCAATACGTTTTGTACAACCCGCACGAGGATTGGGTCACCGAGAGCCGAGAAATAGTCACGTGCCGCAGCTGCTCGCCTGTCAGCTTCTTGCTGCATAGGCGAACGCACTGAACCCTGCCTTGCGCCAGCATCACCCGTACCGTCGGACGGCATATACAAGACTGGCAGCGCACCTGTACGGTCGTTCGTAAGGATGTCCCGGCCGTTCACAGTCGTTATGGTTGCCACTCCTTCGGTGTTCCAATTGAAGAGCAGAGAGGTAGTGCGAAACCTCTGGGCGAAATATTCGCTGGCTGCTGCATCTCCAAAAGGAAAACTTTCCGGGCGCGGATACGCAAAACCGAAATAGTCAACCTGCCCATGCTGCGACCATGATTTCAGAATTTGATCGGCGAGGTTCAGCAGAGTTCCGAACTCGCTGTCATCGAGCTGCGGCGACAGCAAGATCGGTGCCCAATCCCAACCGGCGTATTGGCCGGTCCTCAGGCGACCAGCAAAAATACGCTGGCGCTCATAGCTCTGGGCCAAGTGCTCGCTGGGGCTCGTGGCAAACTTCGCCACTGTTTCGATCCGCAAAGGGGGTAACACACCAAGAGGTAGCTGCCGCAAACGCGCGAATAGGAGCAGCCCGCCGGCATCTGTTCGCGAAGCTCCGATGAGCAGGTCGGATGCGCTCCCGAACCGACGAAAATGAGGCTCGAGGTCGTCGAACCGCACTCCACGCGGAACGACAATTGCAACCAGGGCACCAGACCGGAAAACACTGGGGATGGTTTCCGCGTATAGCTCCCTCGTTGTGCGCCCCCCGCCGACGCCGTCAGCGGAGCTCCACAACGTCTTGTCGTCATCCAACCAACCGGCGAGGTCGGACACTGGAATTCTGAGGTCTGGTATTAAACCGCGGACGGAACTCTCGCTGGTAATCCGGTCCACCCAAAAACCTCTAGAGGTTCCATAGAAGAATTGGTGAAGTAGCCGCAATCGGTCGACAAGCTCGGCGGGAGCTTTCCACTTCTCGAAGTTCGCACCTGAAAGCACGTCGACCTGCGACTGATCCAGAACGCGCACGCGAAGAACCACATCTTCCAACCATCCATTGAGTCCGGTCGGCCAACGATCGTAGTGAACTTCAAGCAAGTTGCCTGCGAACAGTGCATCCAATAACTTGTGCAATCCCTCTCGTGTAAATACCAATGGCGGTTCAGAAACAATCACTACCTTTTCCGCTGTTCCTTCATCCAGAGCAAAAGCTTGATAAGGCCACGGGTGGGCCTGGCGGAATCGAACCCAAGCACCGCAAGTGGGCATCGACGGACAGGGTGTATTCGGTTCCTGGGGATTGTAGGTCCATGTTTCCGGGCGTGTGGATTCCGCATACGTTTGCCCAACAGAAATGAACGAGCACAGCGTGACTATGACCAGTAGGAACCCAGGCACCCGTCGCTTCATGAGGTGGCCTCCTGGAACTGAAGACGAATTAGTCGAAAATTCTACTAGTAGTATTGACCTTTGATAAAAATATTGAATAAACACTTAAAAACGAGATAAGTAATCCGCATTCGCGAAGTTACTCGAAGCTCGGACGCCAACGTCCGTCTTGGTTCCATCGGGTTGTCTCCGCCACCAGCGAAACCCGTCGTCTAACAACTCTTGGTCACCACTCTAGTTTGGTTCTGATAATAGTGCCGACCTTGACGAGACCGCAACCCTCCGCATAGGCTTTCGCCATTATTCACGGGGAGTCACCATACTTTCACCGTGAGTTCTCGAATTAGCCGGCTTTGTTGGTGTCGCTTACGCCCGAAAAAGCCGCCGATTCCCACTTCTCAAATGTCCCGAAGTTGTCCCGAAGACCCTCGGGGCCGTCGCGGACCTGACTGGTCCGACCAATTCGGAACTCCTCCTCTTATCAAGGATTTTGTCAGCCGCCCTTCAGGGACTTTCGAGAGATGGGGCTCCGAGCTTAGGAAAGCTCTGAGAAATTAGGCTAGAATTTCTGCCCGATCAACTCTGTGCTCATCGAGGCGCTCATGAATATCGCCGTTATCGGCTGGGGCTCTCTAATCTGGTGTCCTGGATCGCTGAGGATTAAAACCCGGTGGCGAGGGGACGGCCCTACCCTGCCGATTGAGTTCGCCCGAATCTCCGAGGATGAGCGGCTCACGCTGGTCATCCATCCCGGCTCTCCGTTGCAAGCAACGTACTGGGCGCTCAGCGAGCTTACCGACTTAACAGAAGCTCGGCGAAATCTCATGGAACGGGAAGGCTGCCGTTCACTCAGGCGGATTCCTTACGTTTGCCGGGATGATGCCAGTCCAGAGATCCCACGTGAGGTCGACACACAATTAAAAGATTGGCTTCCAAAGCACAACGAGGTTGAAGCTGTAATCTGGACAGCGCTTGAGACGAACTGGGATGAGAAATTCCACAGAGATTTTTCACCCCAGGACGCCGTGCGCTACCTTGAGAGACTAGACGCGGGGCGAAAGCGAACGAAGGTGGCATATGAGCGCGCGAAGGAATATATAACGAACGCGCCACCTTTAATTCAAACTAAGGTTCGAGCACTGATGCGCGATAAAGGCTGGCACGACGCCAAACTATCGGACCTATTCTTCGAAGCCGATGGGAAGGAGAAGCCAGCTCGTGGATCAAATCTACGTCAGTCGTGATTTTGGCGATAAGGATTTGGAAGGCCTGGTGGAGCGCCTGAAGCCGGGCGGCGAGGCAAACGACCAGGATTGGCAGCAGGCGATAACCGTTTTCGATAAAAGAATGCATGAGCGATTTTGGCTCTGCATCGAAACATTGTTAGACATAAAAACAGAGCCGTTAAAACCTCTGAACGCTGCTAACCCGGACCGCCCGATACCCAAGGAAACGCTCATCACCACCGGATTTGCGATCATGGCTCTGCGTTGTCTTCTCATCGAGACGCTACAATTCTTTCGTGCTGGTGAGGGCCCCAAAAAACCGCATCAGTCCTGTCGCACACCTGAAAACTGCGCCGCCGCTGCGCCCAGCACACGTCAGGCATTTATTTCATTTCTGACCGAGTGTCTATCGTTTGAAAGACCTGAGGCAAAGGACTTCAATGACGACGTGCGGAACGGAATTTTTCACCAGGGAGAGACAAGGCGGTGGGTCATTAAACGCGATGAGCCGAAGGACGAGGTTCTAAGGTGTGAAAGTATCAAGCCCGACCAGGCGAACGACAAGGTCGTAAAGCTCTATATCCTCAATCGAACTGTTTTCTGTAAGAAGCTAAGAGAATGGTACGACGGCTACGTTAAGCGATTGCGTGATCCTAACGATCTCGAAGCAACCGATCTCAGACAACATTTTGTAGCCGGTATTGAACATGTCGTGGAGATGTGCCGCAAGAGTGACTGAGATCTCGGTTGGCGAGGAGCGACCACAGGCGGTCCCACGTGTGCGCAGATCGACCTAGTTGTGCGGGGGACATCTGGGGGACAAGAAAAAGGTGTTTGGGGATGGTCCCGAGGCTGCTAACTGACGCCAGAGAAACGAGTTATTGGATTTGAAGTTCTCTGTTAACAGCCGAATGCTCTACCGTTGAGCTACCGGGGAACGGCACGGGCAGGAACGGTCGAATCAACTTGCAAACGTAGTCTAGCGAAGCGCGCGCAAAAGTGTCAACGAAGCCCCGTCGCGCTGCACGCGTTGGTTGCGGGCGACGCATGGCGCTATAATGTCCAGATGTCAAATAGCCAGGAGAGACTGCTGATGCACGGCACTACCGTGCTCTGCGTGCGCAAGGACAGCAAAGTCGTGCTGATCGCCGATGGCCAGGTGACCATGGGCGACCACGTGATGAAGCACACGGCGCGCAAGACGCGGCGTCT
>WNGK01008788.1_pt1 | contig 17484 bp, 20 predicted proteins | sample 5400601 | NCBI WGS metagenome assembly WNGK01 (sample SAMN13153376, study PRJNA577476) | soil metagenome | isolation source: 60 cm soil or saprolite under Garry oak tree replicate 1 | place: USA:California | collected 2016-06-15
TTATCGCCTCCGGCATTCAATTCGAACGCGCTGCAGCCGAGCAGCCGACCCTTGCGCAGGCCATGAAGACCTCGTTTGTATAGCGCGAGGTTATGTTCGTGCCCCCAGAACCATATGGCGATTTTCGAGAACAACGGCGCAAACGCCTGCAGCAGCGATTCGTTCCGGTCGGCAGGGCGCAGCGAGAGGGTCCCATTAAGGGCAGATCGCGCCGAGAAGAGCTGGTGGTGGGTGAGAAGGATAGTTTGCCCTGGGAACTTGCCGATCTTGTCGATGGCCCACTCGACTTCAGCAGCGTCAAGCTTCGGTGCTGAATAGAAGGGCTCAAATGGCAGTCCCGGAACGTGGTCATGTCGACCGGTATCAAGACCGACAAACTGCCAGCGTTGGTCCCGCGACCGCAGACAGAAATAGCTGGCGGCCTGAAGCTCGTCGCCCGAGTTGGTGACGTCAAGGATCTCGTAAAAGCCCAGGCCACCCGAGTAGTAATCGTGGTTGCCGGGAATGTTGAAAACCGGTAGTCGATGATCCATTCCGGCCTCCCGGCAGCAGCCATCGATCGCCTCGAGGAAGTTGAACTTCGCCTCCTGAGGCGTTCCAGAGTAATAGATGTCGCCGAGGTGGATGATGACCTTTGGCCGAGTCTTTTTGAGCAAATCCGTCAGCATCGCCCGAGCATCATCCATGCCGGTACCCCAGTCGCCGATGAGCGCAATGCGGCCGTCAGAGGGCAACTCATATTTGATGATGCCGAAGGCGAGTTTCTCAGGGTACTTTCGCCAATCCCGATAGCGCGGGCCGCGCTGCAAATACCACTTGATGAAATTACCAACGCACTCAACCAGAAACCTCGGGTCACTGTTGCTAAAATCACGAACGGCATCCGTCGCAGCCAGTTCGTCAATGGCCGCCTCGTGCGTGTGCAGGCCGGTCTCCGAAATGGTCGCGGCCAGCTCCTTCTCCTGGGTAGTGGGTTCGCTAAGCTCTGGCTTCAGGCCAAGGTGCAATGTATGGCGACTGGCTGCGAGTCGGTTCACGGCTGCAGCGTAGGGATCAGTGCGGACCGCAGGATGCGCTGGATTACCGTCGGCGATTCGATCGGCGACCGCCTGGCTCACCGCCGACTGCCATAAGGACATGGTGGGATGGGGAGTGTGAACAGTCGGCCGACCGGAACCTAGTTCGGACGTTGTCCGTGTTCCTCCTGTAGCCATGCACGGGGTTGGCGATCTCTGCGGAGGGACCGAATGCCTCTACGTACAGCACAATTGTATAAGTCACTTGACAACAAGTCGGTGACTGCCTGGCCTGTAAAGAGAACCAGCTCACACAGCCCGATCGAACGGCGAGCCCCTGGCGCGCTTGGTTGAAATCGCCGACCCAATGCCGCGCCGAGATAAACCTCCCGGGGATCCCCCAGGCCACTTGCGTCCGCCTGCTGCCGCCGACTGCTGGCGCCAGCGGGCTGCCCCCGCGCCGACCGCGACCCAAAGGGCGGTGATGGCGCCGGCGGCGATGATCTGACCAGTCGAGATCACCCCAAGATCACGGATCTTTGACAACAGCTGCTGTCATGGTCGGCACCGGTGGCCTCTCCGCGTTCAGGTCCCATTCGCTCGGGAAGTCGGCGTGACGGCGTCGTACGTCAGTCGCCCTGAAGCGATACTGGTGTCGTAGCGCGCACGTGATGGGATACGTATCGCAACCATTCCACTGCGGGTCGAACCTGGAGACTGGTGTACTCGAGCTAATCGACAGCGGATTGGTACGTCACGAGGTCCGGTCGGGCGGGATCACAACGATGAAGGTCTTCCGCCACTGGTATGACTGATCAGTCACAACCGATAGCACGATGCCGATCAGGCCGAACAGAATAAGCAGTATTCCTGTCACCGCACTTGACCCCAACAGCCACGCACCATAGATGCCGACCGCGATTGAAAGCGCCAGAGTCGAATATGCGAGCGCCCAACGCTCGAGGTCGAACACCGATCGCTTGGGTTGAAAGAACGATTGCCATGGCCTGACCTTCGATTGCTCGGCGCGACTTGACTCTTTCAGGTCATCCATCTTCAAAACGTATCGCTCGTAGCCCTCGTAGATAGCCGCGTCGCCTTCAACGGTTTGTTGATGATGCCTTAGGTACTGTGCGATCAGCTGAATCCTCAAATTCATGTGATTGCAGAGTAAGTCGACATAGACGCAGACCAGCGGTACACCGAGGAGAAGGAGCGGTGTTGCCGCTGATGTACCGCTCAGACCCAGGCCAACGCCACCAAGCGCGGCCGTGATTACGAGTTTCCAGCGGAGAAGGTCAGCTCTAGCCTTCTCCGCTTCAATGATCTCTTCTCGAAGTTTGTCCATCAGGCTGGTCTCGGGCTCCTATCGGGGGTCTGGACAATTCGCGTCGCCGATGGCACTCAGAGCCGCCTCAGGGCAGTTTCTTGACCTGGAGGTTGCGGAACTGGATACGACTTGATGAGTCATGCATCTGAAGGGCAAGGAATCCGCTGCCCTGCCTGTTGCTGGTGAATGAGTTGATCAGGCCGCCATTCAGCGTGACGTTGATCTGAGAAGCACTGGCCTCGATCAGGTAGGTGTTCCATAGCCCAGGCGGCTGGATGGGGAACGATGTCGGGCCCTGTAGCGCGTAGATCGCTCCGGTCCTGTGAATTGCTGCGCCATCTGGAGCGCCCAAATCGTCGATCTGAACCTCATGGCCTTGGTCGACTGCCGCCTGGAGCGCGTTGGCGATGTTCGGCCCCGGGGTCCGGATGAAGACGCCCGAATTGTCGCCGGAATTGGTCTCCCGCCACTCCAACCAGAGCTTGAAGTTGGCCAACTGTTCTTTGATGTAGAAGTAGAGCCCATAGCCGCCCGACGTTTCGAGCACGCTGCCGAACTTCAACATCTGCGGCCCCGATCCAGGCTGGATCACCGATTGCCAATCTCCTGGATTGAGCGAGAGCGGGACGAACCCGCTTTCGGGTGGCGCAGCCACCGCTGAGGTGACGATCGCATCAGCGGTTCGACGTGCCAGGCTGAGTGCTGTCAAGGACGGGTTAGCGGACCCGAGACTCGGAAAGATGGCAGGTCCAGCGACGTAAGCGTTGTCGATGCCGTAGACCTTGCTGTTCGTGTCCGTTATGGCAGATCCAGCAGCCCCGGCGAAGAGCGTCCCCGCTTCGTGATGAGTGGTGCCAAGGCGATCGCGCCAGGGGCCTCCTGTTTGCGGATCGACAACAGGCGCGTTCTGCTGCCAGGCGTTGACCTGACCGTTCCAGTACTCGATGTTCCCGGCCTGTCCGGCCAGCCCGGCAGCGAGCCGAAAGGCCGCGGTGTCCATGTCAAACCAGAGCTTGGTGTCGGCTTGGCTCTTGACCAGGTTGACATACGCACGGCGCTGGCCGACCTCGTCGACCTCTGCGCTTAGGTCGATCCAACTCGCGGCTGGATCCGGATTGAGACTCGCCTGTCCCGTCATCTCACCGATTGCGCGAAAGACGATCGTGACCCAGTTCGGGTCCTGGATCTTCCGAATGTGATCCTGGAACTCAACATCCGGAATTTGCTCCCACATATTCTTTTCCGGATTCGCATCACCGGTTGAAGCAGCGCTGATCTGGAAGTGCAGCTGCCGGCCCTGCGACTTCCCGCGGACCAAAAACGCGGTGGTCTCAAGGTCTGCCGGCGGGCCGGCGGGCAGACCAAGCGCCGTGCGTTTGATTCGGACAGTGATGTTGCTGCGCAGGTGCGCCATCAGGTTTCCGGCTCGAGGCGATCCGAAACTAGTCGAGCCTACGCCCAACGAGTCGAGCGCGAGCCGAGTGCACTCAACCGTTCCGGCGGCCAGCACGATGGCACATCGCGGCGGGATAGACAGGCTCTTTGAGATCCCATTGCTCAGCAGATCGATACTGGTGATGGCGTTGCCGGTGCGGTTGAGGCGGCCCACATGCGTCCGAGGGACGACGAAGAGTCGTCGGTTGACGTCCACACCGGCGTTGCTTGCGGCGTCGTTTCTGACTGCGTCGACTAGGAAGTCTGCGCTGCTGAACTTGTCATAGGGGAAAAGCCCTGGTCCGGGGGCACCCGCCTCGACCGCCAGGGGCGCCTCCTCAACCGCGGTTAGATTCGCCACGTTGGGCTGCGCAGCCTGCAAAGCGCCCAGCAGGCTGTCGTGAAACTGATGTCGCAGGATGTAAGCGGCTTCCGCCGCAACTCCGATCTCTTGCTCAGTCAGCGCGTATCCAGTCGGCCCATTCAGGTAGTTCACCAAGTCCTGCGGCCATCTCGCGAGATCGTCAGCGGTCAGGCGAGGTGACCAGCCGCCCCAGAACAGCGATCGCCCGCCCAGACAATAGGCGAGGCCAGGAAACATCTCGTTACTGATCCACGGGATACCCCAGACCACATTCTGGACACCGCTGCCATCCTCGCGGCTACGCAGATTGCTAGGCCCGCCGATGCTCCCTCCCAAACGCTGAGGCAAGTTCTGAATGTGGGTCGGAAAAAGAAAGCCGCCTGCGTCGAGCACCAGAATCCGCAAATTGGCGTCGGCACCGTGGCGGTAGAGCTTCTCAGCGCAGTAGCCTCCGAACATGCCCGCACCAACAACCACGACGTCGAAAGGGAAGCCGCCGTCTTGGATCTGAGCTTCGATCTCGAGCCAGTCGTTGCAGACGTAGCGGCCGAGCACGTCGTATGAGAAATCTGACTCTTGAACCCTGACTCGGTCCGCGGTAGCCACTGACGGCAGCAGTCGAGCAAGGTCAGGTGGGTTTTTGGGCATTAGAAACCTCCGGAGCAGCCTCCATCCGGGACGACCTAGCGACTTTACGCCCTTGTCAGATCAGGGAAGTCCGTACCAGATCAGAGCGAAGCAGACGATGACGCCCACAATCGCTCGACAACTAGTGCCGCTGCCGTAAATAAGGCGACACGCCCCGGACATCGACGTGGCGACTTGAATCGCCTCCCATCGTGAACCGGACTCTCACCGAAGCGTCCGCAATTGACAGTGATAGGCGTCGCTCGAGTGGTCGCCGCTCAGGTGAGACGTCGTCCTCCCGTGCGCCCGCGGATGGTCAACTTGAAGCTCGCTTTGTCGCAAGCGAGCTGTTCATGGCCGCCCCATTATCCGGAGCACCCTATCGGCGACCTTGCGGTGCTGTTGAGAACTTTCGGTTATGCCAAGCATCGAACAGTATCCACCCTAGGAGCGGCCCCATAGCGAGAGCATTCGATCGTGCGCAGCACCTCTCGTATCTGCAGAAGCCCGCATTAGCCAGCGTTCGCCGTTCTTCTGCTCGACTCGCCATTTCGGCCGCCACGGAGACCTCAAGGTGATCGGCCTGCGAATTCGCCACTCGCCACCCGCTGGATCGCGGAAATGGAATTTGGGGGACGTCCTGTACCTCATGGCCTACCACCTCTAGTTCCCGTCATTGGACCGTGGGGTTCAGTAGAAATGGCCAACGATTACGGGCTTGGCTGAGGGTAGCAACGTGTCGCCGGCAATGACGAGTCGCACGGCCGTTGGTACGAGCTCATCAGGCGCCAGGCCTAAAGCCTCACCGAGGTCCCGCGAAGAGCTTTGTCGCGTGCACAGCCCAGAGGACCCGGCCATCGTTCAATTTGACCGACTGACACCCAAGTACGGACAGGACCGCCGACCAGCTGTGGGAACAGATATTGCTGAAGACGAGCGTGTACCTGGTATCGAAGTCGATCGGGCACATCATCGAGCCAGACGGAAACGCGGGCAGACCCGTGATGTCGGCGGCAAGTTGCGCGGCGACATCTTTGTCAGTGATAGAGCGGTCGAGAGGCGGCACCACGACCAAGCCGGGCTGCCGCATCACGTGAACGGATATGACGCTGTCATCAGTAGTTTGTCCTGTGCACGTTATAGCGGCTCCAACGATCAACACACTCAATGCGCCGATGGGCCACTTGGCCATTGGCAATCGCGGGTGGCATCTAGCCAGAAGTCGAGACACGAATCGTAGATTAGGCCGCGATAGCTACTGGTAGCGAAGTGCTATCGCAAGCACGAGGGGTACCGATAGGGGTGTCTTATCGACAGCATCGCTGTGCATACGAACACCGCCAGACAGATCGGGTATGTGGTTCCCAGCAACTCCAGAGTCGCCGGAGCCGCCGCAACTGCACGTCGAGGCCACAATAGCGATGTGTCGTCGAGCGAGGAGTACCAGCGCAAGCGAAGACAACAGTTGATGCGCAGAGCGCGGCGGGTCCTGGCTCGACTGGACGCACCGACCCCCGCGGAGGCGGCGAGAGCAAAGTTGGCAACCAACGCTCTCCACCTTTCCCTAGCCGACCGCGCGCTAACGGTTAAGGAGCTCGCCAATCACCTTAATAGGCTCATCTCGGAGGAGCTCGAGCTTAGTCAGGCGGCCATAACGTTACAAACCGAGCTGCTTAGCGTCGAGTTGAGCCGAATCGCCCGAGAAGCGATCGCGAAGGCTCCCGACGTAAGACGACTGATCAAGGAATCCAAGGGCCGGTGACCAACTAGATCCGGCAGACACGGACCAAGTCGGAGATCCTGCGAATGTGATCTCTTGTCGACGCACCGACGCGTGCTACGGATAGGTTTCTACTATCAGGAGCAACGGGTTGCGAGAGCGTTGCGAGCGAGCGTGTTTCGCTTCGAGTCGGGTAAGGCTGGCCAGACCGAATTGACAGATGTTTGCTGCATGCTTGCTGCCGTGAAATTGCCTCGCCGATTGCCCTCACTTTCTCTGGGAATTTTTGGTGAGGCTTGGGGCCCCCGTTCAATTTGCGGGTATAGGGTTCACGCAGCGAAATCATGCCGCTAGCCTTCCTGACCATCATCATGGTCTGCCTTGCGGTAGCCGGGCTGGCAATACTGGTCGGCAGGTGGCGTAGTGGGACCGACAGGCCGCCTTCAAGTCAATGGAGGAACTTCGGATGCGGGATCGCCTTGTTCGTATTGGTGGTCCTGGCGATGGCGATCCTTGTCGTGAAGTTCTTTGCATACGTCTGATCCCCCGGCACCTTCGGACTCGTAGTTCCATCATGCCGTGGCCTGTGCGGGCTATTCGTCCCTAAATCCCCCGCTGGCCCTCACCTCTCCGACCAGGAGCCCGCTTCTAAGCATGTTGATGACTACCTCTCCATCGCGTGAACCCACCGGACAATCTCCCGCTGCCACGATTGCTCGGTGAGCTCGTCGCTAGCATGCGCGGCCACGACCGCGATCATCAGTTGAACCGACGCTATAGCCCCTTCGTGCTCGGATGGCATGTTGTCGTCACGCGTTGGGAGGATCGTGTCGGTCCATGACGTAGCTAGGCCAACCGCGAGGGAGTGAGTGGAATCTGCGCAGGTCGCGGCATCGAGAAATACGTATGGCGTCCACAATGAACTGTGAGTCCGACTGCTTGCTTGGTTCGCCACGCGGGCAAAAGCATCCGATGAACTCCGACGAAGAGGAACCGCTTGAGCCAAGATCTATGTTCGGTTTGCCCGTACGGCTCTTGCTTGCCCTCGGTAGTGTCGCGCTGCCGCTCCTGGCGGTCGCGGCATTCTCGTCTCTGCACGTTTGGCTGCCGCCCCCGTCGTGCTTCTTTGCTGTCTTCGGTTGCCCCTCTTCTCCCTATCCGGTGGCAGCTCAGTCGGTGGACTGGGTGTACTTAGCTGGTCCGCTGCTCGGGGTTAGCTCGGCCGTCGGGGCGCTCCGTCTACGTCGAGATACTGCCGAGGCCGGGATACTCATCTATCGCTATGGGCTCCCGGTCGCTGGGCTCCTGGTCTCTGCCGTTTGTGCCGTCAGACTCTTCCTTTGGATATCTCGCGCGGGGAGTTCCTGACGAGCCTCGGCATGAATGCGAGCCCGCGCCTGCGGGGGAGGTTAGGGTTCGGTGGCCCCTAGGCTAGACAGCCTGAAGACCGAAGTGGGTCATCATCCAGGTGAGAAAGCCGATCCATCCGACGACCCAGAGGGCACTCGCGCCCAGCGCCAGGGCTTGCCCGATCCTCGCAACCGCCAGTTTCGCCTCATCGCGACCCCGCCCGACGCCGTTGGCCACTAAGGTTCCGACCGCCGCTACCAGCCATATGACAAAAGTCGCCAACAGGACATATGGGTTGGCAGTCGGCTGGAGGTTGACGCCTACCAGCGCAACCCCGCCGAGCAGGGTGAACGGGGCGATGGCGGCGCAGACGCCGAAGGCCGGGGAGCCGGACCGCCGACTAAGCACGACCAGCCGCGCCGCCGCGATGAGAGCCACGACAAGACCGACGACCAGGCCGAAGACGGCCAGCCAGCTCAGCCACAGCAACCGCTCATAGAACCTGCCCGCCTCGGAGGTGTATGTAGCGCTCCCCGGCGTTCCCGGATCGACCGTCACCGACAGCACGACGGGATCCCATGTCGAATCCTGGTAGACCACCAACACTCTCTGACCGACGGCAGGAAGGACTTGGGCGTCGGCGAGATAGAACGGTCGCTCGTCGACGTATATGACGACGTCGGAAAAGGTCACCTGGCCTTCGTACGAAGACGTGAATAGCGGAGGAGCGGAGCAGCTTAGTAGCACGACGACCGTGGCCGCCAGCTCGATGCCAAAGGCCGTCCCGATGCCGATTCGCCTCCAGATTCCATCCCCCGCGCGTCGGGGATGGTTGGGTGGGGAATCACACGTCCTCCTGAGCACGTGCCTCCTCGGTGTGGGTGTATTGCAAACCCAGTCACGCTGACCGGCGAGCCGCGACTGGAAGCTTGGCGATCACGAGCAGCGCAATGAAGGAGGAGAGCCATGCGACTGTCCCAAACGCGAGGTCGGCTTGTTGCGGCGGGGGAAGCGTAGGCGACAGGAAGCCGAAGTCCCAACTAATCGTGGGGCCCAAAGAATGCAGTGCAATGAGCGAACCTGCCAGGCTGGCAAAGCCCAACAATGAGCCTACGATCGCAGCGATGCGCGTCCTAGGATCTTTGGCCCGCAGCCACCAGAGTGGAATCAGGTTGAGCAGTCCTGGTAGGACAACAGATGGAACAAACACAAAAGCCGGGCAGTCCGCCCCGCCGACACCCGGTAGGAGAGGGTTAGACCAGGTTTTGCAAGAATGCTCGTTGACGCTGGAGCCGGCGATCAAGTAGGTCGCAGGGCCAGCGATCACCGGGATGATCGCAAGCCACAACAACGGTGCACCCCAGGTGCGTAACGCTTTCCAGCCTTGACGCGATCTTTGGCTGGGCTTGCGGTCGAACCTCCAAGCGATGACCAGAAGGCCAACGCCTGCTGCCGCGAGAAGAAGACCGACCCAGCGCTGATCTAAAGGGCTGGAGTGGTAGTCACAAATGCCGCCCCCTGGCGTGCAGGAAGCAATGGCGGGCAAATTGCTCATCCAGACGGGTACAGCGACTCCCGCACACAGAAGCACGAGCGAGACCAACGCCAGCATTAAGACGCCCGCCCGGCTTGTGAGGCCTCGCCGCAAACTACCCCAGATTCGTTTCACAAACCACTACGCTCCATCGGCGGGCGCGAGCGCGGCTGGGCCGCATTGACATTGCTATCTGGGCACCGCCGCGGAAGGCACGGTAACCTGCCTGAGCACGAGCCGTGGTACGGCACCGGGTCGGCGAACGCAACCAGGAGCATGCGGATTGGATCCAAGGCAACAATGCGGCTCATGCCTTCTGCATTCTCGCGCCGGCCACTGCCACAGAGAGAGGATGCGCGCGAGATGCTCGAGACCACAACCCGGCCGCCGCCTTATCGAGGAGCCCTTCACGATGACCATGGGTGTCGAGTACCTGGACGTGGTGCCGCAGAACTAGCACCTCGGCCTGCAGCTTCGCTTGGTCGGCGCGGCTGGTTACCAACACCTCAAGCACAGCGCGCAGCAGCGAGTAGATGAGGGAGCCGACCACCCGGCCGGCAATCCTATCTGACCGATGTCATCGCTCGCTTTAGGACAGCGTCGCAAAGCTCGACGTATTTGTTAAGGCCCACACCAGCGATCAGCAGTTGGCCGGTTGAGGGCTGAATGTGACGACGGGACGCTCAAGAATGCTTGATATCGATCACTCGAGCCGACGCAACAGCGTTCCTGCCTTCCACGAATGACAGTTCGGAGCCAGGTCTGAGCAGAGTCTTCACCAGATCCGACACATCTTTATGGAATCGAAGGATGCCATCACCTGATGAGCCTGGGTGTATCGGGGCCTGCAGAAGTAGCTCGCCCAGACCAATCAAAGTCTTCCCGCCATCCGCCTCTACGATGGTGAGAGGCCGGTAGCCACTCATGATCGGCGTTCTCCGGCCCCCGCGATAGGTGGGTGCTGCGTGGACGTGGACTCCGACATCAAGTTCAAAGCCTGGCCGGCGTTCGTGCATCTGGATCGTCATAAGATCACAACCACCAAACGGAAAGAACTCTTGCGGTATTAGATGCGCTATGAAAGCAAACCACCCAACCGACCGTGAGGCCAACAAAGATCGAGCCAGGCAACTGGGCGAGCGGTGATGGCTCGGCCCATGGCGTGATCAAGACGATTGCGGCATACAGTCCCAACGGAATATTCACGATGCCGAGTCCTACCGCGAGGAATGCCTTCGCCGCCCCTTCAACGACGCAATCCTGTGCGCTCGCGGGGACACGTCTGCGAATCAGCCGCTGCAGCGGAATCAGTGATGGTTTGCCCATCACGATTTGATACAACGCGTCGACTAGCAGTGCCGCCAGCGTCGTCGCGAACAGTGCGAACACCACCACGAACCCGACTAGCGGGGCGGTGAACTGTCCCATACCGTCAGTGGGACTCACCGCGGCTTGTGTACGTCATCCAGGCCCTAGCTCCGGTCCAAATTCACATGTCCAACTGCCAGTGATCTCCGTAACGCGCCCCGAATCGTTTTGAAGTTGGCCGCTTAGCGCTCCGCGCTGGACTGCGGGGCGAGCGTCACTAATCACCTTGAGCATGATTTCACCCTGATACTCAGGTTGTTGACCGGTCATAGGCGACTGTGACAGCCAGGCGCGTGCTGCATAAGTCCCCGGTCCCGTATAGGCGGCTCTGCTGCCATCGGTTGTCGCGGCGAACTGAACCCAGGAATTGTCCACTTGGAAATAAAGGCCAAAAGAATAGATCGGGGGCCCGCTAGATCCACTGCCCCAACCGCACGAGGTTGGACGCCCGACCGACACGTTCGCCGCCACGGCCCCACTCAGAGAAAGCGACTCTGCCGCCGGTGGAAAATCGAGCGGTCCAAGGGGCTGACCCTTGCCCCCATTTTCGACTGGTGCCGGAGAAGAGGATTGTTGTGCGACAGGAACAGCCACAGTGCCACAGGCGCCGAGCATCATCGCCAAGAACACGAGGACCCCCATCCCCGCCCGCATAGCCAAGGACGAGCTTACGTCATTGAGCGGCAGCCAATAAACTTCCTAAGAGGCCGCGCGCCTGGATCATTAGCGCCCTCGTTCTCCGAAATTCACCGGACTGCGTCGCCCGTAGAGTTGCAGGCCGGGCGCCAAGCATCGTGGACGATTCGTGGACGATATCCGGAAGGATGCCCGCGGTGATTGTCCGGCGAGCGGTGGATTCTGAGACCGAGGCCAGGTCTCTCACCCAAGTTCACATCGAGGCCTGGAAGTGGGCTTACCGCGGTCTCCTCCCCGAAGGCTATCTGGACAACCTGGATGAGGAGCATGACGCGCGCCTGGAAGTCTGGCGAAGACTGCTGAGCCAGGATCCGGCACGATCCGCGGTTTGGGTTGCAACCGAGCAGGGTGCAGTCGTCGGCTTCGCATGCACCGGGCCTTCCCGCGACGAAAAAGCAGGCGCTGCTGAGGCCGAGCTCCTCAGCATCTACTTGCTTGAGCGCAGGGCCGGGACTGGCACGGGGAGGTTGCTGATGAGGAGGGCCATCAGCGAATTGCGCAGTCAGGGTTATGCCAGCGCAGTCCTGTGGGTGCTTGAGTCCAACGATCGCGCCAGGCGCTTTTATGAGCGAGGGGGCTGGGCGCTCGACGGTGGGCGCCAGGTGGACAGCAGGCCCGGCTTCGACCTGGTGGAGGTCCGCTACCGGATCGCACTGCAGCCACTCTTGGACACCAAAGGCGCTAGTTGACGTGGAAATGTTCGAATTGGGCTGACATAGCTTTCGGTTATCGCCAGCATCCTTGCCCGTCGCTTCGCCCTCGGGAATACAGTAGACGCGCGGGCCAAGGTTGCCATCGTTCCGAAGACCGGCAGGCGGGACCTCCCTGACTTTCTGAATGCCATGCCGCCGGTGGACGGTCCACCGTAATCTGCCAGCGTCGTTCTCGAGTTCAAACCTGACAGCGATTACAAGCGGTTCGTCCGTCAGAGTCCACGGAAGTCCAGCCGATAAGCTGGCAAATCACGGGCGGGACTGGGATACAGCCCGACTTACACCACGTCCCACTGCCGGGCTATACGCCATCGGCGTCCTAAAGATGATCTCCGCCAACTCGTGATGGGCCGCATAGGACCTTGTCAGGTGTTCTTGACAGGACCTCGTTGTCAAGATATGCTGACAATGTGTTTATGCGTCGGAGCAGGCCGGCCGGCGACTCGAGGGCAGACTCTCGGGCAGCCCTGAAGGGCGCCATGGACCGCCTGGCTCAATCTCGGAGCGTTTCGGTCAATGGGTTTCCGCACTGCGTACGTCTGCTGCGGGATCTTCGAGACGAAGCTGATCGCTGGCTTGTGCTATTCGTCCGTGACGAGATCGAGTCGGGCCACACGTGGGCGGAAATCGGTGAGGCACTCGGTGTGAGCCGCCAGGCCGCACACGAACGATTCGCCCCGCAGATTTTGTCGCTAGCAAGAAAAGATATAGACGAACAAGCCGCCGACGTCAGAGAATCCCGCTAGGGCTGGCCGGATTCCTTCCGACTGCAGGGATCGCGTCACTAGTTGATCCACCGCTGCGTCGATAGTCCCGTCGACGAGATTATTCGTAACCGAGAACTGGGCTCTGCGTTCGGAACCCGACAGTCGGAGGAATTGATGGAAGGGGCCGGAGCCAGGACTTGGCCGCCCTGACTCCAAGTGGGTCCCCTTCAGCGTCTGGAAGGTGGGGCCGGGCTCGCCCAAGTTGGTTCTTGGCTGGGCGCCGTTTGAGCCCTGTTGTCAGAAGCGCTGAAGAACGATCGCAGTTCCGCTGCCACGACCTTCGGCTTGCCGCCAACGTCTGTATTCCATGACGCGCTGTGACCCACCGCGGGGAGCTCAAGACGAGTGGCTGTGGGCAGAATCGTCGCCAAGACGTCGAGGGCGGCTGTGAAATGTGAGGCGCTCCTGGCTCCACCGAGCAGGAGGACCTCGTTGCCAATGGCCTTGAAAGCGTCGAGCTTACCTGCAATGTCTATGTAGACCTGCGATTCGTAATGCAGCGTTGGCGCAAGCGCGCCGAATGATAGGTAGTCGCCCGTCCCGTTCTTCTCCATGCCCGAGACCATCTGTCTGGTCATCAGCTCGAGCAGCCATCGAGGCAGCAGGTCAAAGATTCTTGGACCCATTTGTGTTCCTTTCATGGCAGTGACGAGCGCCGCGGCCGTGTTACCCCGCGCCATCTCGGCGTCGAAGCGCTGCAGGAGTAACGCCGGATCCTTGATAAGGAGGGGCGGTTCGTAGACTGCAACTCGGCGGATCGCCGGCAGGTCGAGCGCGGCCTGGAGGCAGATGATGGCGCCAATGCTGACTCCGAAAACGTCCTCGGCGCCGGTCTTCGACAACAGCGCGTCCAGATCCTGAATGTCCCTTCGGATCGTGTGATCGCCCCGGTAAGGCCCACTCAAGCCGCGGCCGCGGCGGTCGGGCAGATAGACGGTGAATTCATTCGCCAGACCCTCAGCCAGCTGCATGTGGTTGTAACCCGTGGACATGGACCCGTGCAGGATCAACAGGCCCGGTCCCTGACCGACTTGGCGATAGCCGATAGTCGTGCCGTCTTTGGACGTTACAAATCCGGTCCTAGTTTCCACGTGACTCATCTCCTATCTTGAAATTGATACGCTCTGATCTGGATCAACCTCGGCTCTAGTCATGTTCCGGCAGCGCATGCCGAGCCGAACCAAGCGCCGCCGGCTTCAGGCATCGTTCAGGATCACGCGCGGGCGTTGACCTCTCCTGTCGTCCTCGCCCTGAAAGCTGTCCAGCCCAACGCCACAAACCAGACGAAGACCTCGGTGACCAGGATCCGCTCAGTTAGCCCTGCGATGCCGGTTGTCGCGCCTTCCGCGGTCGGCGAGAAGGTCACGAAGTAGAGGACGAACAAGGCCAGCGTCAACGGACTGGCAAACAGAAGCCATTTCGCGAGCGGCCCCCAGCGTGGGCTTCGGCGGAGCAGCAAGCCAGTGACCAGAAAACTCACGACTGGTGATCCGGTTGCAAGCACGAAGCCGATCAGATGAGGGAACAGTGACTGCAGGGTGAAGATGCCATCCAAGGCGGCGCCTAGCGCGCTCAAACCGAGCAGCAGAGCGATGGCCCAGCGTCCTGCCGGTTTGACGTCATCCAGCGCCTGGTAGATGCCTGCAACGCCGGCCAACAGCAGCAGCCCCAAGAGCACGAAGGCGGCGTTCAGGTAGGGTCCGGTGATGCCCAGACCCAGACCGCTGATACCGGCGCTTATCGGCGAGTACGGCGCGATCAAAACGCCCCAGATGGTGAAGCCGGGACTGACGAACCCGAGGACGAGCCAGGCGACAGTGAACAACAGCGGCCCGGCTATGGCACCCAGAGCCAGCCAATGGATCGACTCCTTAACGGCCGGCTTTGGCGCGGGCGGGTAATTCGGAGCTGCCAAGCCAATTGAATCGGGGCTCGTCATGATCGAATGATCGCCACCGTTGCTCATCGTGTCGTCTCCTTTTGTCGGAATGCCAGCCAGCCCATGGCCACAAACCAGGCTTGAACCTCGATACCCAAGGCACGCTGCCACAGACCAAGGCTCCCGCCAGCGCCCCCGGTGCGCATAACAGACTGAGGGACGCTGTTGCTGAACCCGACCAGCAGGGCCAGCGTCAGAGGGCCACCCAGGAGCATCAGAGTTCCGAAGCGCCGCCATCTCGGGGCGCGGCGCAGAACAAGTCCAACGATGGGGAGCGTAATCACTGGAGTCCCGAGACCCACCACAGCGCCGACGGTGTGAAGGGCGAGGTGGTCCATGGTGAAAATGCCTGCCCAGAAGACGCCAAGCGGCGAGAGCAAGAGCAGCACCGTGCAAACCCAGCGCGACACCAGCCCAAGCTCGCCCTCGAGGCCCTGGAAGATGGCGATCACACCAACGGTGACCAGGACCCCGTAAAGGACGAAGGCAGCGCGCATGAACCCGCCGTTGGGCCCGACGGCGAGTACGCTCATTTGCTCGCTAACGGGCGAGTAACCGGGATGCAGCGGGCCAAGGACGATCCAGGCGAGAGTGAACAACACCGGCCCGGCGATGGCGCCGAGTGCCAGCCAGCGAGCCCGTTCCCTGGTCGCCGAGGGGGCGGATGCCGACGAACGATCGAACGATGAAGTAGCCACGGGGTCTTCTCCTTGCATGTGAAATGAGTGGTTGAGTCGTGAACGAGGGCCCGACGACGGGCTTTGCGGATCAGGCAGCGGCCGTCACCTCCTCTTCTGGCGCCGCGGCAGCTACCGTGTGCGCGCGGAGGAATGTGGCGCCAAGGGCAGCAAGCACGAGGATGACGATGGGCAGCGCCAAAGTTGAGTGGATGGCATCAACGAATGCGTGGGTGAAGACCGAGTGAGCGATCCCTTGAATTCCGGCCGGCAGCTGAAGACTGGCACCTGACTGCCCAGCTCCGACCTGAAATCCGCTGCGAGCTGCCTGGCTGAAGCCGTCGACGAAGCTGGCTCGATACTCGACCGGAAGATTGGCAGAGCTGGCAACTGCCTCGTCGTGAAGGGCCATGGCTAGACGGATCTGAAGCAAGGCACCGACCACGGCACTCGCGATCACTCCCCCGAGTTCCTGAATCGTGTTGATGACGCCTGATGCAACGCCGCTGAGTTCCGGGCGAAGGTCACGGGTGCCGATACTGAAGACCGATGTCCAGACGAAGCCGAGCGCGAGTCCGCTGGCGATCAGACCTGGCAGGAACACCCATCGGCTGGAGTCCGCGCGCGCAGCCCAGTCGATGTAGCCGACGCCGGAAGCGAACACCATAAGTCCGGGGATCAGCAGGTATTTGGCGTCGACCTTCTGACTCAAAAACCCCGCAATGCCGAACGAGAGCATCATCGCCAGCGGCTGCGCGGCGATGGTCAGGCCGGCGTCGATGGCGCTGAGGCCAAGCACCGACTGCAGATAGATCGTCAGGGGAAGGTAGACGCCGAGGAGGGCAAAGCCCATGGCCGCCATCACCAGCGCACTCAGAGCGAAGTTGCGCACCCTGAAGACCTCGAACGGCAAGAGCGGCTCGCCGCTCTGCTGTCGCGCCTGGTAGATGAGGAAGGCCGTGATCAACAGTGCGCCGGCGCCGATGATCTCCGGGATTGTGATCGATCCCGTCACAGCTCCCCAGTCGTAGCGCTGACCCTGGATCAGGCCGAAGATCACGGCCAACAGACCGGCTGTCGCAAGTCCCACTCCGAAGACATCGAGCCGGTGATGGCCACCAGGGCGGAGATCGGGGACGATCAAGAGGGCCAGGGCGGACACGACCACGCCGACAGGAAGGTTCACGAAGAAGATCCACCGCCAGCCGAAATGGGTGACCAGGAGACCGCCGAGTGTCGGGCCACCGACGACGGCCAGGCCCGACGCCAGGCCATAGGCGCCAAATGCACCACCGCGCTTGTCGGGTGGGAAGAGCGACATCATCAGCGGCAGGCCTTGGGGTGCCAGCACAGCAGCGCCCAGACCCTGTGCGGCACGCGCCACGATCAGCTGTGTCGCATCCTGCGCCATGCCACTGAAGACTGAAGCGACAGTGAAGATGACCGTTCCCACGGCGAACAGGTTGCGCGGCCCATAGATGTCGCCCAACCGTGCGGACGTGATGAGCAGGACCGCATAGAACAGGCTGTAGGCATTGAGCACCCACAGGACCTGATCGAGGCTTGCGTGCAGGCCAGAGAGAATCGAGGGGATGGCGACGTTGACGATGGTCAGGTCGAGCAGGGTCATGAAGAGCCCGAGGGCGAGGACCGCGAGCGCGGCTCGCGGATGGTTACGGATCTTGCCCATTTCCTAACAGCTCCTTGTGGTGGTCGCGACGGAGTCGGCATGAATCTGAAAGGGAGTCCGAACGTCGTTCATGCGGAGCGCCCATCTTCGATCGTTGTCCAGCGGCCGTCCTGCCCAAACTTGCTGGAGTTCGCCACCTCCGCGTCACGCATGCGGCCGTTGGCCCCCTGTCCCTTACCGTACATTGTTCGATAATCGAGCACTGTAGCAGATTAGTTCATTGGACGCAAGCGGTACAATGTCCGAGCGTGACGGCAAA
>WNGK01014635.1_pt1 | contig 17484 bp, 10 predicted proteins | sample 5400601 | NCBI WGS metagenome assembly WNGK01 (sample SAMN13153376, study PRJNA577476) | soil metagenome | isolation source: 60 cm soil or saprolite under Garry oak tree replicate 1 | place: USA:California | collected 2016-06-15
CATTTGATCACAACAGCTGCGCTCTCATACCTGGAACTACGGGCACAGCATCATGCAGCGTGAACTTCACACCTTCAGCAGCCGGTACCGCGAACGTATCGGGCGCATACACCTCTACTGATATGGCCCACAGCGGCAGCTCTACGACCGCTCCAGCAACCATCACGGTTGGATCATCCCCCGACTTCTCCATCACAGCCGGTCCAGTTTCGCCGGCCACTCAGATTCTAGCGGGTTCGTCCGGGACTTCGACGATTACTCTAGCCGCCCTCAACGGTTTCACCGGAACGGTCAACCTTTCTGTGTCTGCATCATCTCCTTCGGGACTTACCTGCAATCTACCCACCAGCGCCATTTTCGGCACCACACCCCAGACAGCGCTGCTCCTCTGCAGCGCAACCCTAACTGGGGATTACTCTGTAACCGTCACTGGGACAAGTGGAAGTCTGACACATGACACGGGAGCCATCTCGTTCCATGTCGTCGACTACACGATTCAACCCTCATCGCCGATAACCATTAGCGGCAACAGTGGAGCCTCAATCTCCCAGACCATCACACTAACCGCGGTCAACGGCTTTACTGGAACAGTCGACCTGTCGGTGTCAGCCTCAACACCCTCAGGTCTAACCTGCACCTTGGCTTCCAGCGTCACCTTCGGCACCTCTCCCAAGATCGCCTCTCTCTCGTGCAATGCCACCGTCACCACAACGACAGATTTCACCGTGACAGTCACAGGCGCAAGCGGATCACTGTCTCACTCAACCGCCGCCATCACCTTCCACGTCGCTTTCGTAGCCAACCTTGATCCTACAAGCACGAACCTCTCCTGTGATACACCGGTCGTGGTAAACCAGCCGTCAACCTGCACTGCGACCGTAACCGACACGAGTGGAACACCAACGACTCCCTCTGGTACTATCAGTTTCAGTTCCGACAGTAGCGGGGAGTTCCCCGGTTCGGGATCCTGCGGTCTTTCATCAGGCTCATGTTCGATCGCCTACACGCCTAACACAAGAGGCTCCGGGACGCACACTATCACGGCCAGCTATGGTGGCGATTCGACACATAACACCAGCTTAGGAAATGCAGCGATCACCGTGAATCCTAGGTCGAGCTCGACAAGCGTCGCGTGTGCCCCTCCGACAATCACAACCGCGCAATCATCGACCTGCACCGTAACTGTGACTGACACGTCGGTCGGAATACCGATAACGCCGACCGGCACATTTTCCCTAACCACCAGCAACACAGGGTCCTTCAGCGGACCATGCTCATTATCAGCGTCAGCAACGTGCACCGTCGACTATTCCCCGACAGCAACCGGCACACATACGATTACCGCGAACTATCCTGGAGATTCATCTCACTCCTCTAGCCAGAACACGTTCAGCATCACAGTCAACGCACCAGCCAATGTTCCACCGATCGCCAGGTTCACCGAGTCAACCACAACTGCTCCAACCGGGACCTCAATCAGCTTCGACGCCTCAGCCAGCAGTGACCCGGACGGCACGATCACCAGTTACGCATGGGACTTTGGAGATGGCACAACAGCCAACGGAGTCACCACTACTCACAAATATTCCACGACAGGATCCTTCACCGTCACGCTGACCGTTACGGACAACGGCGGCCTAACGAACCAGTCATCTGCCACCAAAGTGATCACCAGCCCATCCCAGGTCCGGATGCTCTTGACTTTCAGCGCATTCGACGCTGATCAGTTCGTGAAAGGCGTCGGCGAGCTAGACGTCAGGGTGAACGGTAACCTGGTCGTGAATATTCCTGCAGGGCTCATCCATCTTACCGGCACAGGGTCATTTGCTCCGTTCAATGAGCGGTGGGTTTTCTTCGGACCCTTCGACATTACAGGCTCTATCATTCCAGGTGCGAACACGATAACCTTCACGAACCCGTTGGACGATCATGCGTCTCGCGTTCGAAATGTTACCATAACCTCGAACGATCAGCTTCTCCTCAGCTTCAGGGGCACCAGCTCGATCACACCGGATCATGGACTGCGACTCATCTTCCTGTCAGCCCCGCTCGTCTTCGCCAGCCTGACAGTCTCTCCGTCATCCGTAGTAGTGGGTGAGGAGACGACTTTCACCGCAGCCTACACGGGAGGAGCAGGGCCCTTCACGTGCATCTTTAGATTCGGAGACGACACCAGCGCCAGAGTCACCTCGCAAGGCCAATCCTGCACCGCCGCTCACACATACGACAACGACGGACTAGTAACCGTCAGAGTCACCGTCCGAGACAGGGCCGGAAACACGGTATCAGGAAAGCTCAGCATAGCAGTAAACAGTGACGAAGAAAACGCGGACCCCATACCACTCCTCGTCACGGTCGTCAAGCCAGTCGGTCGGCCCTACGAATAACTCCGAAGCCCACTCCTGGCAACTCGTCCACCGAAAATTGCCCAGAATCAGCCCCAAAACCCCCCACTTCTTGAGACCTGAAACAGCGCACGGAGATTTCTCGAAAACAACCCATTTCTGAAAACAACTCATCTCCCCAAAAACACTGACCTCTGAAAAACACTGATTTCCAAAAAAGGAGAGTACTCGCGAAAAACAGGCATACCGGAAAAAGGGCATCACTCAGGAAAAAAATTCTTGCCCCCCCGGGGCCTACTCGAAACTCGCGACACAGAAGTCCCCGCAATTCATGGCAGGAAAATCGCGCATAATCAGTCCCAATCCCGAAAACAAACCATCCTCATCAGCCCGCATTAGGCCGTCCCGGACTTTGCTTGGGACTTGCAACAACCGGACTAGGCTGATTCCAAGCCCTGAATCCGTCATATCGCCGGAAACAAGCCCAGAACCGATGCTCACGACAGAGAAAATGAGAATGTAGGCGACGCCAATCCCGGGACGCAGGAGAGCCATCCCCAGTCTAGTTTTTCGCCTGAGTCTCGACCCGAGCCCTACTGCTGCTGCCGCGCTTCCTCCAGAACACAACCAGCCCCGCTACCACCAGCCCCCCAAAGATCCCCGCCAGCACCCATACCGACAACCATCCCGGAGACGCCGGACGCACCACGACCATCGCAGACCCTGAATCAGCCTCACCACTAGCATCACGCACCGTCAAAGACACGGAATAATTCCCTGGACGAACGAACACGTGAACCGGACTACCGAGAGATGATCTGGGCGTGCCGTCACCGAAACTCCAGGAATAACTGAACGGCAACAACGACCCGGCCACAACCGCCGAGAACGAAACCGCCAACGGCGCCGCCCCAACACTAGGACTCGGCACAACAGACCTGACCAGGACCGGCTCAGACGAGAACGGCGTCATCAACGGGTGCGAATCCATGTTTCCCTGACCAATCACGTACGGTGTATCCCCTATGCCGTCATGGTCCATGTCAGAACCAGCATAATTATCCCAGTAGTTCCCCCCCACCGGACCACCAAGACTGCTATTATCCCAAGTGTTCAGCGTTACAGTTCCTGGAATGGGAAGCGCGTGAGCCAGACCGCTCGCGAAGAAATCATTATGATAGAAGACGTTCCCCGTAGCATTCTGAATCTTAACCCCGATGTGATTCCGCTGAAAAGTATTCTCGGCCAGAGTATTGTTAGTCGGAAAAAGGCTCGACTGAGTATGAGGCGAGTCAGGCTCCAGATCAACCCCGAAATTAGTCATATTCCTGATCAGATTCCTAGCAACATCGCTACCGGTCGATTGCAACACGTCGATTCCCTCCTGCCCGTTCTCGAGAACGTTGTCGAGGACGTCACAAGCATACGAATCCTCCAGCTGAACCCCAATCGTATCGCTGCTCACCGCAAGATTATTCGATACTCGTGCAAACTGCGATGCTGTAACGTTGACGGCGTAGAGGTTACCAGAAAACACGTTACTATCAACCAGCGTATTATTCGACCTGTAAAGGTTAACACCGTCACCATTCGACACAGCCGAGACAAGATTATCAGTAATGTTGACTCCATTAGCGGCCTCAACGTGCACTCCCCAGGCGGTATCACCGGCATTCCTCACCGTGAAACCTGAAAACGCCACACTGCTAGCATTGATCCACACAACGGTCCCAAGCCCTTGTCCGTCAATAACCGTGGTGTCTCGAGACGCGCCGAGAATCGTAATCCCTGAGACATTCACAACCAATGCTTCGTAGTAAATCCCTGACGAAACCGATATTGTATCTCCCAGGTGCGCAGCGTTGATCGCGGCCTGAATCGTCGAGTACTGCGAAGGGACGAGAAGAGATGCGGCATGAGCTTCCTGTGGAAGCCAGGCAAGAAAAACTCCCGCGACGAGGATGAATACGAGGAAGACCGCCCTAGGCCGCACTCAACCCCACCCGACAATTCTCTCATCCCTGCAAACTTGTCTTTTAGACTTGCCTCGTAATAGGTCAACTAAATTAGGCAGCGAACCAAGCACTCCTCACCAGGAGACCAAGAACAATTGGTCGGGTTCGCAGGGCTCAAGACACCTTACGCCCTATTCATCATAATCCTCATGGTCCTCGGCATCATCGCCACCGCCTTCTACTTCTACAACGCTTCCAGCCAGAATCCCTGTGGAAACCCGGGAGACGCAAAATTCGCAGCACTACCTCCCCAGACCATAAGCGTCCAAGGACAACCAAAAACGTACAACGCCGTAGCGGCAAACTTCACAAAGACGCAACAGGAAGAAGTTCTCTCCAACGTCGCATTCTACACAACATCATTCGACGACCCCACGATAGCACACGTCATTAATGGCAGCTGCGGGACCGATCCCTTCACACCAGCAACAGTAACCGTCAGAATAACTTTCTCCAGCAATGGCCAAACAGAACTGCTCTCACTGCACTACAAGGGGGTCACGCAAGCCCCGGTCCAGAATGTAACATCGAACACTGATGCTGCGATCTACTGGGACGGCGGACCATCACTAATACTACTCGCCGCATGACACGCAAGATTAGCCGGTATCATCTGCCTCCCATTCACTCTTGCATCTTGTCAAAACGGGAACCCTCCTGCAAAAGCACCGTCAGAAATAGCGGGGGATTCCTCGCAGTGACCGTTAGTAAGCCACGGCTAACCCTAGCTCCACAATATTCCGTCCAAGTCCATAGAGTTTTTAACTCAAACTCTACAGCTCACGACTCATAAACTCGTTCGGGACGAAAAAGGAGACCTGTTTTGAAAATTACGAATCTGATGAAGACTAGAAAGATCCTCCTCGCGACCCTCATGATAGCAGTATCACTACTCATCCTCTCCCCTACCATCTCACCCACACACGCAGCACCAGTATGGTCTGTGGACCTTGATGCTAACAGCGCTAGCCAAACAGACGTCGCCGTTCAACCAAGCTGTCCAGCAGCATCACCCCTGCCCGGCTGTCTAGCTCAGACCAAGACGTTCAGGATCGGCGCGGTTGTCAACGCAACATCCACTGACCCGCTAACCGGGGTCTTCGGTTGGCAGTTCGCGATAAACTACAATTCAACGCTCGTCGTTCCCCAAGGCGATCCCAACCCCGCCAATCCCTATCCTGATGCCGCAGACACAACCGCTATGTTCGGGGCCCAGACCACTTCCGGAACAGTAAACTGGGCCGGCAAAATTTCAACTGGTCAAGCCTTCGGCAGCGTAACTCTAGATCGCCCCGGCCACATTTTCGTATTCTTAACTATCTTATCACCGGCACCAACCGTCGCAATTTCCGCAAAGAACATACTGGCAAACATAGCTTTTGAACTTCTGAACTCCACAATCACACCTCAATCCTTCACGATAAGCGAAGTGAGCTTCGTCGACATGAATGGTGCGCCCCTTCCAGGTGTGATCGCGGGAGCCGGGGTGACAGAGGTCATAACCAACGCGCCTCCAAAGGCCAGCTTCACCGTAACCCAGGTCTCATCAACAGTTTTCAACTTCGACGCCACAGCAAGCAGCGATCCTGATGGGACCATCCCGAACCCGGGAGGGTACTTCTGGGACTTCGGCGATGGGACACAGGACCTCGGAATCACCGGCCCAACAATCACCAACCACGATTTCGGAGTGCTGGGAAACTTCACCATCACGCTAAGAGTAGCGGACGCGCTAGCAGCGACAGGGGCGGCCAGAGATGGCGTCGGAAATGCGATCTATGACGCGCAATACTCCTCCTCCCCTGGTTCAATTACTCGGCAGCCAAGCCACACCTCGAACTGGCTAATTTCAGGAAACCTGCCACCAGTGGCCAGATTCACATTCCTCCCGACAACGCCAATCGCTGGATCAACAGTAACGTTCGACGCGTCAACAAGCTCAGATGACGCAGACGGCATTTCCAACTACTACTGGGTTTTCGGAGACGGTGGAACAGCCCAGAACTGCGCACAAAGCTCCGGCTGTTCCAACGCAACCAGCGTAACTCACACTTTTCAGGCATCAGGCGCCTATAGCGTAAACCTAACAGTGGTGGACGCGTTTTTCGCAAGAAACTCCACGTTCCACACGGTCAATGTAGCAAGCGCCCTCGTCGCAAGCTTCACCGTGAACCCATCCTCGCCTATTGAGAAGCATTCGGCAACCTTCACCGCCAGCGTCAACGGCGGCGTCTCGCCCTTCTCCTACATCTGGGACTTCGGAGATGGCTTACCGACTCAAACCGGAGTCCAAACAACTCACACCTACACAGCCGCGGGCTCATACAACGCGAACCTGACAGTCACAGACTCGATAAGCGAAAGATCCAGTGCCTTATCGACCGTGGTTGTCAGAGCGGATGCTCCCCCAGTCGTCAACTTCTCCCCTCCGACAAACGCAACAGCCGGAAAGTCATTCACTCTAGCCCTAACCCTCTCTGACTCTGATGGCAGCGTTCAGAGCTTGAGTGTTGACTGGGGAGACTCGAACGTTACAAGCTACACTGGTAGCCCGTCTAGCATCATTCACACCTATGCAAACTCTGGAACCTTCGTGATCACAGTGACCGCCACGGACGACGGAGGAAAGACAGGACTGAAAAGATCCTCCATCAGCGTCGCCCAAGGCGTCACAGCTCCTCCACAACAGCCATCGTCACCCCTGTTCAGCGGCCCAATACCGTACATAATAATCGCCGTCGTGGTCGCAGCAGCTGTCGCAGCCATAGTGATTCTGCGCCGGAGACGAGTTAAGTCAGAAGAAATGTCAAACCAGCCCACTACACCAAACAAACCATCCGACAAATAGCCACGAGCCGTTTCCACAAGAATCTCGCCCGAGCTAATTCCAACAGCAAAAAACGAATCCGCTGGAAAATAGCTTCTTCACTAAATGTTCAGCGTCAAGGGGCCGTTAGCATTTACTCACGAGAGACACTCGGATAAGTTTAAAGAACCCGCAGACCACTCGCGCTCTCCGAGCACGGTAAACCCGTTGAAACACCAACTGCTGACCGTTCTAGTCATTTTCTTGTCCATATCAATAATCTTCGCTATACCCAGATCCGGAGATACGCTGAGAGCTCACGCCCAGACTGTCGAGCCACCAAGGCTTGAGGTTTGGAGTCCTGACGTTCATAGCTCCAACATTACTGACCCCAACCCCTTACCTATTCCGAGCATTTTTCCCCCTGGCAAACACATAACCGTCCTCCTCAACCTAACCCAAGGAGGCCCAATCGCATCGTTTGACATCATGTTGAACTACAACATATCGAGCGGCCCGAACGTTCTGCAGCTTCTGAGCGCTACAACTGCTGGTGGGCTCTTCGATCCCTCGAACGCGCCGAGCGGTTGCGTCATCCATAATCTTCCTGGCACGCCGAAGACCGATTTCCCCCCGGGAACCATTAGGTTCGGGGCGTACTTGCAGGGACAGACCGCTAGTGGACCGTGCAGTGTGGACGGGACGAACGGAACGTTGTTCAGCATGATCTTTAACATCACGAGTATCGGCTCGGGTTCGATAGATACTGATCAGCCGGTTGCCGGCCAGACTGTGACATACGATGGAACAAGTAGCTTCGATCCCGACGCACCAACGGCTCCAAACCATGGAACTGGGGCCGAGGCTGTCATTTTCGACTCCAACAATAACAAGCAGTACGATGCCGGAGACATCATAGTGCTGGGTCCAGCCCCCGCCATTGGGACCCGACTGTCGTCGGACTCGAGCATTCTGTACAACGACCAAAACAGTAATGGTCAATATGATTCTGGAGAAACCGTGATTGATAACACGAGCGGCAAACTCTTCTACCAAGCACCCGATGTGGTGATAGCAGGGACACCTCCCATAATCGGCCAGAGACTTACGACTGACGCGAAGCTTCTCTATGTAGATACCCACGCCAACCAAATATGGGACAACGGATACGTTTGGAGCTTTGGGGATGGGTCCTCAGAGCTAACAGGAAATGTGACTAGCCACATCTTCATTTTCTCTGGCACTCTACCATCAGCGGGTATCTTCCCCGTCAAGCTTACAGTCTACGACGCTGATGATAATCTTGCAATGAGAAAGATCACTTTGATAGTTGTCCAACTCGCGCCAGAGTTTAGCGTGTCAATATCGCTTACCTTGAGCAGTCAATCAGTAGATGCAGGGGTCCCGGTAAATGTGACCCTTCGACTCAGCAATAGAGGGAACCGACCTGTAAGCGTCGATTTGGACGCGAACTACAGTTTGGCGGGGGGAACCGCACTCGCCGTGGAGACGGGTATCGCGATGCCAATCGGGCGGCAGATTGCTAGGCTGTACACGATCCAGACGGGTTCTCTCTCGCCTGGAAGCTACACCATTCATGTTCATACACAGCTCTTCAATATGACTAGTGGCGAACCCATTCCCTACACTAATCCGCTCGAAGATCATACCCAGACGAACTTCGTAGTAGTTTCACCAGTGCCCTCGAGTCCATTCAACGTCCTGTTTGTAGCCGGCATAGGTATTGCCGCTGTCGTCGCAGTGGGTGCTATCGTGTTCTTGCTTAGGCGGCGTAAGAAAGAAGAAGTCTAGGCTCGTCCGCCCATCACTATTGGTGGATGATACTATCCCCGGAATACTCTCGATATCCGAAGTTCTCTCAAGGCTTCTTCATCCTCGCAATCAAGGATAATCTTAAAAGCCATTAAAGCATAGCCCCCCTCGAGAAAATTGCAAAGTAAAATACCAATTCTAGCAGCGATTACTATCCTCTCAACACTTCTCGCAATTCCAATGGCTGTAAACGTTCACGCCAACTCTGGTCTGCCTATTACCGACCCGCTCAATACATGGTCCCCCTATGGGCCACAGCACACGCTCCACCGTGTCGTTCTCCAGTACTACGACTCTGACACGGCCGAGTTTGCCGCCTTTCAAGGCGGCACTGCGACTGGGTTAGATGTAGGCGACTCTGGAGCAGCTGGCACAGGACCGCCGGCCTCTGACTGGCCATCGTACGATGCGAACTCTGACTGGAACATGAGTGCTGTCCAAGGAAGCGCCGATTGGCAAGGCATGTACTTCAACGGTGCCTCGAGCACCTGGGCTGCATGGGGCTGTGACTGGAAATACTATAACAGCGCATGCGGTCGCGAAATGAGACAAGCCTTCGCTCACCTCATCAACCGGCCTGACTTCGACAACTCGTTCTTCGGTGGTAGTGGTGGCGGGAATGCGATCTGGGACGATGTTCCAGCTAACAAGGTCCTGTCATCAGCATTCACACCCTCGACTCCGTGTCCAACACTTCCTGTTGGAACAACTGCTTGCACATTCAGCAGTCCAAACGGCAACTTCTGCGGCTGGGATACAGTCAGTAACGCTGGCTGTACGGCCACCACAGGTCCATACCTCGCGGGAGGTATTGGATCAACATCTAACGGCTTCCCAGTAGTACCCAGTGGACCGGTCACTGGCTGTCCAACAGGCAACCTTAGTCCTGCGGCTTGGTCGAGTTGTAACAACGACTTTGCCCTTGCTGCGGAGCATATGGTGCTTGCACTCCTCTTCGGAACAGGAGGCGTTATAGCCAGTCCTAAGGTCACGGCTCTATTGCATGGCAACATTGTTGTCTGCGGTTTCGACCGTGCCTTCACCGAGGCTTCGTCGGCTGTTGATGACTGGGACTCGTACACCTACGGCTATTCGGCCTCTGGCCCGTTCGCAGACTACATGTTCACACAGTTCAGCACCAAGTTCACGTACCAGGGCATTGATGGCGTTGGACAGGGACCTAACTGGTGCGGTGTGGGATCAGGACTTGACCCTGCAGCATCAAACGTTGACCAACCCACCAATCCGACCTTCACATGTCTCGATGGACGAACCGGCGCAGGCATCACTACGACGTACAATGCTGACACACCGCTGAAGAACGCTGTCTCGACAACCAACGATGAGACAACATTCGACCACTTGATGGCGTTAGACTCAGGCTCGGCCCTAGATGTCCTAGGCAAAGTCGTAGCCAGCCTTCCTGTCCACACCCTCAACGTGAGGGTTCCTGCTCTAAGGACCGTAAACGGTCTAACAGACACCAAGGGTCTCGGCTACGGTGCCATAGGCGGCGTCTCATTCGCCCACTTCAACCCAGCATTCACCCCGAGTGACCCCAAGTTCGCCTTTGATGGCGGGCTTTCGACCGACACTCTACGCTGGGGTCAAGCGTCAGGAATTACCTACGTGAACCCATACAATGCAGCCACTGTCTGGGAGTTCCAGACTCTGGGATGGGTCTACGACGCGCTATTCCTTGCGAACCCGGTGAGACCACAACAGATTTACGCTGAAATGGCCCAGACATATTCGACAGCGACAGTCGGTGGAAACACAGCGGTTACAGTCGAGCTTCGGCAGAACCTGAGGTTCCAGGATGGGACCCCAGTGACAGCGCGTGACGTGGCGTTCAGTCTATTGACTCTCAGGGACGAGTCCACTGTTATCAGTGGTGCCCTGGGCCTCTTCGACCACGTGACGTTGTCAGCGACTGATCCACTGTCCTTGACCATAACAATGACAGGACAGAGCGTCGGCCACCTGATCAACATTTCCGCAGTGCCAATTCTTCCGCTTGCCCGATGGGCATGCCCTAGTAATGGCAAGTCGGTGGTTGACGGGACAACACCATGCAACCCAGCGTTCTACACAACAACCAAGGGATTACAGGGAAGCCCAACAGGCACAACCATACCGGACGTTGATCCTCTCAAGGGCGGACCGGCCAGCGCGGCTTATGATCCGATTGTTGACAACAACTTCATCGGGTCTGGCTTGCTCATGTGCACCAACGGTGCCGTGGTCGGCGGAGGATGCAGCAGCTCTGGCTCTCAGGAGACCAACGGTGGCGACAGTATCGTCCTGGAGGTCTTCAACAGGGTCAATCCGCCTCTGCACCCAGGTCTGAAGATCAACGACCCGTTCGCTCAGTACATGCACACTGATGATCCTAACTGGTCGACTTATGCTACCGTTCCCGGCGCCACTGCGGTTGCCGAGTCTGGTCAGCAGCAGGAGTTCCAGTGGGCTCAAGGTGGTACATGCACTGTTTCACAGGGCTGCAACACTCAAAGAGTCAGCCTCCACGACTTGACAGAGACCAACACGAACTGCTATCTGCAATCCGGTGTTACAGCCTCGTGTCCAGACTATGCGTACTGGAACAGGGCTAACCTACACCCGGCTGCGCCTGGTACTATCAGTGCTGAGGCGGACGTTGTGACAGCTCACTACCTGGATACTGGAGTGGGACCATTCCAGTGGACAGGACAAGACGTCACAGGGTTCGGCTCTGGAACACTGACCAACATCATATCATTCCCAGGCAATTGCGCTGCCAACGGCAGCAACTGCCCACCATAACAGCAAACCCCAAGACTAAAAAACCCCCTTCTCTCTTTTTCTTGTTTTGAGGCTAGAAAATGGGCCTACGCGGATATCTCCTCAAGAGAACCCTGAACACGATAGTTCTCATAATATTTGTAATCATGGTAAACTTCGTGATTTTCGAAGCTATACCGGGAACACAAGGCGTCATTCAACTCTTAGCCCAAAGTCCGAGACTGCCTCCTGACCAGAAAGCACACCTCATAGCGGTAGAAGAAGAAAAATTCGGAGTGCGATGCGGGACGAGGCCCGACGGATCAGGAATTCCCTGCCCAATCTGGACAAAGTTCGAAAGATACTTTGTCGACATGATAACGTTTCACTTTGGAAATTCCTACCTAACAGGAAAGCCAGTGGTATACGACATTATCTCGACTCACAGGCTCGTGAATACCCTCCTACTCTTGGGAGTCTCTTCAGTATTAGCCATCATCATCGGCATCTTCCTCGGAGTAATAACGGCGAAGAAACGTGGGGGGCTTTTTGACAGCAGTATGGTCACTGCATCGCTTACGACGTACTCGCTTCCAACATTCTGGATGGGTCTAATCTTCATCTACGTATTTGCAATAACCTTGGGTTGGTTCCCAACCGGAGGCGTCGTGCCTCCAACTTGGTTTTCGAACCCTGCGCTCGCGCCTAGGAACTTTCTCGAGCAAATCCCCGCAAGAATCGAACACTTATTCCTCCCAGCCCTGACGCTTACACTTTTCTTCTACGGAGGATTCCTTCTCTTAACACGGGCTACGATGATCGAAGCCTTGGGCGAGGATTATGTGACCACAGCCCGAGCTAAGGGCCTTCCCGAGAGAACGGTACTGTACAAACACGCTCTGAAGAACGCTTCTCTTCCTCTCGTTACCGCCGCAGCCCTCCAGTTCGGATTCCTACTATCCGGTGCAATAATCACAGAGACTGTCTATAATTGGGACGGGCTAGGCTTGTGGCTATTCAACGCCATAGGCGCAAAAGACGGTCCAGTCTTGCAGGCCATGTTCTTCATAATAGCGCTCTGCGTAATCTTCGCCAACTTCGCCAGCGACATTATTTATGGGCTAATCGACCCGAGAATAAAGTACGAATAGGAAGCCAGAAGATATGAACCCCAACTGGCAGTTCAGACTGAAAAGGATAAGAAACGTCATAAGCGTCCTCTTCAAGTCAAAGACAGCAGTGGCGGGAATCATCATTCTCGCACTATTCACGGGTCTGGCTATCGGGGCGCCGCTGGCCACTTGTTTGACTCAATGCGGAGCGGACCCCAACTTTACGACAGTGTCAGGATCACTTGCTGAGCCGTCTTGGTACTCCTTCTTCAACGAAGGCTCCAGACTAAGCCAGAACTACATGTTGGAGCCAAATGGGGGCTTCTCCTCGGACCCGCTAGGGACAAACGGATGGAAGTTCACGAGTTCTGGTAATTTTCTCTCAGCAAGCTACTACCCCGACATAAGTTACAGCACTGGCACCGGCGGGAGCATCGGAGTCACCTTGGATAAATTAACCGCTACTCCCGGAAACTACACCGCACGAGTTGAGAAGACTTTCAACTGGCCGTATGACGGCCAACCTTACAGTTTCCAAGGCGAAGCCCACATATTCGCAGCTAACGCGTCCCAATCACAACCCGTGAGAGCCACAGTCTATATCAGAAGCCTGTCAACGGGAACCGAGTACGATCTAACAGACCCCAATGAGGGCCCAAGCAATTCGTCGAATCTGAGTTGGGGACAATTTCCGTTCGTCAAGCCACTGTGGCTTCGACCATCTCTGGGTTCTAGCGACACCGCCGTCACCATTGTGTTGCATATCTCAACCATCAACGCAGCTCGGCTGCTTTTCCCAGCACGAGGTGACTATGCATATGGGGTTCGCTTAACTATGACAAACGCCCAACAGTCCGCCGGCCAGCTGAAGGTATTCCTCTCGGGAATGAACCTTCGCTTGCTCGGCACCTCCTGGGGCATCATGGGCACTGACTTCATCGGACGAGACGTTTGGACCCAACTAGTATTTGGGGCTCGAATTTCACTCCTGGTCGGCCTGCTATCGGCGGGCGTCGGAATCGTGGTAGGGCTCGTCGTCGGTCTAGCCGCGGGCTATATGGGCAAATTCGTAGACGAGGTTCTCATGAGATTCACGGACATGCTTTTGGTACTGCCCACGCTTCCACTAATCATAATTCTAGTAGCCGTCACGGGCGGCCGAAGCACTCTAGCCATCCTAATCTTGATCATTGGTTTGCTAGGATGGATGGGCTTCGCGAGGGTCATCAGAGCACAAGTCCTCACATTGAAAGAAAGACCATTCGTAGAAGCAGCAAAGGCCGCAGGTGCTGGCACAGGACACATCACAAGCAAACACATCATCCCCAACATCGTAGGGCTAATATACGTGAACTTGGCCCTCGCGGTTCCAGGAGCAATTTTAAGCGAAGCCGCCCTCAGCTTCCTAGGACTAGGCGATGAGTCAATAATGTCATGGGGTCGAATGCTCAACCTTGTTGAGACAAATACGGCAGTTCGTGCATGGTGGTGGGTTCTGCCCCCGGGATTATCAATCGCCCTAGTCTCGGTTTCATTCATCTTGATCGGCTTTGCTCTTGACTCAGTCTTCAACCCGAGACTCAGACAAAGACGTTAGAGAGCGCGTGATAAGGCACACAGAGCTTTTTGAGCCTCAGATGAACTGGGAGGTTTCGATGGGGATGCCAACTGTCAAGGATCGGTCTAAAGCTGTTTAAACGGAAATTACTCGCAGCCCTGTTTCTCACATCACTCGTGCTGACGGGAGTAATATCCGTCGCGAGAGCGGAATATTCGCTTAAGGTCGCATCTTCAAGCGTGAGCGTCCACATTTCTGGCGATCTTGACCAAGGGGTAGCTAGTCAACTGCCTAACTCGACAGCAAGGCCAATCGGGACAATCCCACAATTCAACGGTCATCTTGCAGGTGATAACACAACTCAACTAGCTGGATTACTGACTAGCTCAATCAAGCAAAAGACTTCAAACGCTGAAGTAAGTCTGTCCTCTTTCTCGGCCAATTCTAACGGGACTTCATTACACTACGACATGGAATTTGAAGTTGACAACATCTCCTCGTCTAATGGGTACGGTGAAAACGTGGACCTTGCTTGGAGGTCCTTCGTAGTTGCAAGCGACTTTGGAATAGGATCATTTTCAATAAATCGGGTATTCCACTTCTACCTGGAGAAGAGTCTGCTCAGCTTGGTCCAGAGTACCATTCCCGGACCAGTCCAGGTGGTCACAAGCCTGGTTGTCAATGATAAGAGAATCGCGATATCCGACGCTTCTTCTCACACGGATAACCTCCGTATCTTTAACTTCAGCTCCCTTGACACTCCGCTAAGGAGCTGGGAGACAATTCGACGCCCACTGCCCTCAAACATAATTCTGGAATCCTTGGCGGGTTTCAACGTGACGTACCTCGAGACCATTACGGAATCTGGCGAGAGAGCGAACGTTGACTTCAACGCCGTTTACAGCGTCAACGCAACGATCGAGGCTCCTTTCACTTCGATCATCTCTGATGATAAGCTGTTCCTTGAGTCTGGAGGAGCCGCCCTGGCAAACTGGGTGATGTTGTCTGTGGTTACGGCGAGCCTTGTTGTGTTCGTTTCAGCCTTTCTGATTGAGAAGCGGTTACTGAAGACACTGAGTCGCAGCAGAAGGCAGCGAAGCTAACATGCGCTCCATCATGCCTTCCCAGGGTTGACGGAGCATTCCATCTATCTCTATGGGTATATTCGACCGTCGATGGTAAGCAACTCTTATATTCACACACATGAAGCTTCGTATCGAAAGCAAACTTGAATACGAAAAACAAACTGACAGTCGCAATACTAATCGCAACATTTCTGCTAAGCCCAATGGTAACCGTCAGACCAGCGCGTGCCGATCCATCTCCAAGTGCTGCCATCGTACTCAGCAACTCAAGCGCATATCCGGGAGATTCCGTAGTTGCCAGAGTCATGATATCAAACGCTCCCTTCATCGCAGGCTTTGATATTACTGTCAACTACAACGCGGATGTGTTCACTGAGCTCAGTATCGACACAGCGGGAGGCATAGTGTTCTCAAGGTACCCAGTTCACAGCAGCCTGCCGGGATTCGTCCACTATGCAGGCGTAATGCTAGGTTGCACCCCAGCCGATGCCAGTTCCCCCTCGCAAATACTTGCTATCACACTCATGGTGAACAATCCGCCGGGCGCATCAGCATCAGAACTGCCATCCGCGCTATCTCTCTCCGACTCGTTGGTAGCGTTGGAGTCCGACGGTGCATGTTCGGGTGAACCCTCTATCGCATCACCTACCACAACAGGAGCATCCTATGCCCCGCCCTCCGTAACGATACTGAGAAGCGTCGGATGCAGATCCACCAACCCAGGATTCAACGTGAAATCCAAAGGCTTCACTGATGGACTGTTCTGCAGAGTTGTCAACAGCGGTACAGAGTCCGTACTAGCCGGAGCAGTATTTACATGGACCAGTGTCAACGGAGTGACAGGATCCGCGTCGTCATCAGCAGTGACGCTCGCACCAGGTCAAACCGCAGAACTCACTGCGTCAATTACTGTTCCCAACGCCAAGGACCTGTTTACCGTGACCGGAACTACGGGCTACGCCATGACTGACGGCTCGGTATACGCCACGCTGCTTACACCGTACAACCCACCTAGTGTCGCCACTAGCCAGACAGTGTCGTTCCTCATCACAGTGAACGCATAAGCCACCCTTACCGATCCAACCCCCTCTTTCTATTTTTTACCAGTTCAGTGTTAACTACGCTTGCTCATCAAGAGGCCGCCTCTTTCTTCAACCACCAAGTTACATGGTTCCTTGTTCGCGATTCCCTTTTTCATCTCAAGTGCCGTTGGTGGCAGTGGATATCTGAGGCAATATGTAGGGTGTCAACGCATTCTACTTCTGACAAATGCTTAAATTTGCAAGGGAGGTGAGAGCGTCTCGTATTCTGGGAGATGTAAGCACTGGAGGACTGCCCGTCTTTCGAGCTATTCTGGTAATTCTTATCGTTGGGCTAAGTGCGGTTCTCCTCGGTTTCCAGACTCCGATAGTCGCAGCGACTTCACCCTGTTTAGGCTGGAATTGCCCATGCCCGACCAGCGGCGCTAGCCCTCCATGCCAAATCACGAACAACACGATTATCCATGTCACACCCTCCGTTGCTCAAGACGGTTCGGGTAACATTTTCCTATTCTGGGATCAGAATCCGGGAGTGTACTATCTTGTCACAAATGCTGCTAACATGGCGGCCAACATTTGGCCAAACCCCGTCTCGTATCCCTATCACGGTCAAGACTATGATCCTTCTCCGGTAGCACTCAAGAACGGGACACTGCTGTTATTCTTGAGCAGGCAGACGACGTCTGGCTGGAGCATTCTCTACTCAAGATACAACAATGGCGGGTGGTCGAGCGAAACGACCCTGACCACAAGCCCACCGGGAGACCAGAGTCCAGCCCAGAGGGCTATTCAGGACAGTTCCGGCAAGATATGGGCGACATGGACACGCAACGACAATGGAGACCTGAGGCTCAAGTTTGCAGACACCAACTCAAATGGCTCGTGGGATTTGGGAGAGCCCATCGTCTACGACTCGAATAACAACGG
>WNGK01007336.1_pt1 | contig 17483 bp, 17 predicted proteins | sample 5400601 | NCBI WGS metagenome assembly WNGK01 (sample SAMN13153376, study PRJNA577476) | soil metagenome | isolation source: 60 cm soil or saprolite under Garry oak tree replicate 1 | place: USA:California | collected 2016-06-15
GCGCGACTTCATCGAGGTGCACATGCGGGAGGTTCTCGGCTGCACGCTGACCCGGAAGGGTGGGTGACCGACGACCGGCGCGCGTTAATCATGACTTCTGAAATTCCAGGCCATGTGGCTCGCACAGGAAGGTTCACCAGGTCAGCGACCATTCCGGCAGGCAAGGCCTAATGGTCCGTAAACCGCCGGCCCAGCCTTCCAGGTTCGAAATCCTGGACAGTCAGCACTTTAACTGGAAAGTAACTGGTCAGGTCTCAGACAGGTTGGCGAGCGTGGTTAGGCCGGGGCGGGCATCCAGGGCTGGCCTTCGGTGAGCATGACAAGGGCGTCGAAGAACGTCTTGTCGTGCTTCGCGGCGGTGGACAGGTAACTTCGGATCGCGCAGAACTGCTTTGCGCCGGTCAGGGTCCGCAGGCACCCCGATACTTTCTGCCGGAGTTTTACCATGCGGATCTCGCGTTCGGATCCGTTGTTATCGGGGGGTATCCGGAAGTCCAGCGTGAATCTCAGGTCGTGGTCCTGGCGGTCGAGCAGCCTGCGGGCCAGGGCGTTGTGCTTCTTCATCAGCTTCCCGGACCGGGCTGCCGTCTCCCTGGCGCCGATCAGGGCGGCGGAGCGGCAGGCTCGGGTCCGGGCGGCCAGCGCGGCCGGGTCGATGGCGTCGCGGCGCTGCGCGATCGCGTCCGCTGCCAGGCGCTGCATCGCGGCAAGTGCTTCCGCGGCCTGGGTGGCCCAGCACCACTGCCCGGCGGGGGCCTGGCCGGCGACGGCCTGCCATTCCCTTGCCACGTGAGCGCAGCAAAGCTGGTGGCCGGGGGCCGCGTAGGTGTCATACGGCACCCAGGCGTCGTGAACGGCGATCCCGGCGAAGCCTGGCAGGACACCCATGGCGTCCATCGCCTCCGTGCCCCTCCTGGGGTGGCACGACAGCAAGGCGTACTTGCCGGTCCGGGCGCAATGCACCCAGCGCAGCTTTCCCCGGCCCGCAGCCCGGTCTCGTCAAACCCGGCAAACCCGGCACCGGCGATCCGGGTACGGATCTCCTCCAGGAAGCCGTCCAGCCGCCCCGCCGCCCGCGCGGTCAGCGCGGCAACCGTGCCGGACGACAGCGGAACGCCGAACAGCTCCGCCAGCGCCTGCGGTCCGCTTCTTCGACAGGAACTGCCCGGCATATAGGTAAACGATGATCGCGGCGATCCGCGGCCCGTACTGAACCGGCGCATCCACCCCAGCGGGGGCGATCCCCTTAGTCCGGTGCCCGCACCCGCACCCACGCTCGACCAGCTGATGCTCAGTCACCTCGACAGCAGCCGGCGGCATGTCCAACACCTGCCGCCGCTCCACGTCCGTGACCGGCGCCCCGGCCAGCCCGGCCGCGCCGGATCGGTCACCGAGACACTCACCGCCTGCATGCGCGGCATAGACGGCGACACGACCTCCGGCGCCAGCACGGCCACGCTCGCTGACTTGCCGGCTCGACCGTCTGCGCCCGTGACCCGGAGCCGCGATGCTCGTGAATCCCGGATATGCCCAGCTCACAGCCCCCGTTACCGGCTGCGGATCCGGTGACCTGCTGGGGCCCGGCCATTGTCAGAAACCGCTCACCAGATTGGCGTGCAGGCCAGCGGCGTGACAGCAGGTCACGCTGCCCCTCGCGGTGCCCCTCAGTAACGTGCAGGTCCCCGGTTATCTGTTCGGATCATGTCTCTGACCTAGGTGGAGCTATGGGGATTCGAACCCCAGACCTCTTGCATGCCATACACACTCCGGCCATCGCCTCCTGTCGCCCGACATCGCCCGGCATGGCGTTGACCTGCCGCGATAGTCGCCGGGCGCGGCCTGGAGTCGCCTGGCGTCGGGCGACGCTGGCTCCCAAATTGGCTCCCATGAATTCATTAACGCCACTAATGTTCGAACCGTCGAACTGCCCCACGGGCGCTCGACACTGCGGTGCCATGGCTGGACTCGATCGTGCGAAGGTGACCGCCAAGATGCCGTGCCTGATCTCCAGCGCGAGGGCAGGCATCTGTTCCACCCGGTGGCCCTATCCCCGCAAGCACCCGGCCCTCCTCGTCCGCGCTGGCGAGGCCTGCTGCGCATGCTGCCTGTCGCCGGGAGAGTCTTAACTAGCTGATCACGGGCGGTGTGAAACTGCCGACCTTCCGCTTTTCAGGGAACCAAGCATTTACCCGCTGGCCAGCCACGATGCAACGCAACAACTGGATGTGGGCGCGCATCGGGCACGATGCATCCGTCCGGCGGACTACAGCGGTCCTCAGCCTCGCCTCCATCGCCACGGCCAAGCGCTCTGGCGAAGGGCGCATGCCGACGCGAAGGCGCAAGGCACCGTTCGCATCGCCCTCCAGTTCCCACCTGAACTCCTGCCCCGTGGTCCTTCCCGGCCGGGGTGTCCGGATCACACTATCTTCGCGGTCCCGTGCCCGCGCGCCGCAGCGGAGCGCTCTCCACGGTGTGTGTCCGATCCATCACTAGCGCTGCCCGGATTCGATGAGGCGGCATGCGGCCCAGAACAGGCCGCAGTTGCGGTTGCCTTCCTCCATACGCGCCACCCAGCCGATCAGCCGGCCGACGTTAGCAGCCCTCACAGCCTGGTACCTGGCCGGGCGGTCGTTCGAAGGCGCGAGCAGGCCGGTGACCGCCGCCCAGTCCAGGACCCCGGACCGGGCGCGGTGGCGGACGAGCCGGTACCGCCTGCCGCCCACCTGGGATGGCGGCGCGACCACGTACCCGCCCGCAGCGCGGAAGTCTAGATGATGGCGGACCAGCCGCGCAGAAGGCTGCCCGGTCCCGCTGAAGTAGGCATGCAGCCCGCCCCGCGGCGTGGCCACGACCGCAAGCGTCCCGTCCAGCAGCCCGGCCATGTCCAGCTGGCAATAGGCCGGAAGCCGTTCCCGGCCTCGCCGTGCTGGTCCACATCCAGCACATCCGGTCCGGGCGCCCCGGTCGCGACCGCCACATTGGCGTCCGGCTGCCGGGTCCACCAGCACCGGATCTGGCCGGCGTCGGTGCTGGCGTCGTCGGCGGGCCGCGCGCCTGCTACGACGCCACGCGCGCCACCGGGGACACCCACCACCAGAGCCCTGCGCACCCCGGCTTCGTCGCCATCCTGCGCGGCTGCTCGCCGGCCACCGCCCCTACAGCGAGATCACCGCCTCGGCTCTCCGCACCGGCACGGAAAGACAGTACGCCGCTTGACAGCTCAAACCGCGGGATGTCTGGACCGTATACCGGACGCAGGCGGGCGGCGGAATCTGCTGTGCACGCCAGGCGGCGCTCAGGTACCTTAAGTCGCGCACCAGCATGCTCTTGACCCCGTATTCGGGATCCCCGGCCCGGCCGCGGCGCCCGTACCTGGCCCGCACCACCCACCGCACATCCCCCATGGCCTACACCGCAGGCTGCACGACGTGGAACAAGTCCACGACGAGCGGTGGCGCCCGGCAGCATCCAGGGCACCGCAGAGGCGTAGATAGAGCACATGTCGATAGCCACGACCTGGACGGCGTCCCGCCACGCCGCCGATTCCTGAGACAGCCAGTACGGCGCGTCATCGGCGATGCGGCCCTCCACCTGGCCCAGCAGCCCTTGATCCCCGGACAGGTCGAAGTAGCAAGTATGGCGGCGGTCGGCCAGCAGCAGGTACTCCCCAGTCTGCGAATCAAGCCGCCACCGTGGCCTGCCGCGCCGGTGCTCGTCGATCCCCAGGTGCGAGGCCGCCGGCGCGGCGCCGTATGGGTTGCTGGAAGCGCTGGCGCGGGTGCCCGACCCGCGTGACTCGCGTGGGGTCCGCTACGGCCTGGCCCCGGTCCTGGCCGTGGCCGTGCGCGCGACCCTGGCCGGGGCGCGCTCGGGACGGTTCACTCCAACGGCGGCGGCGGCCTGATCACCAACGGGGACACCCAGTGGATGACCGCCGGCGGCGGCATCCTGCACATCGAGGAGCCCCGGAGGAACTGGTCGTCAGCGGCGGGCTGTTCCACGGCTTCCAGCTGTGGGTGAACCTGCCGGGCGCGATGAAGATGACCGCGCCGCGCTACCAGGACATCAGGGCCGGCTAGGTCACGCTGCTCAGCTCGCCTGACGGCGGCACCCTGGTCAGGGTCATCGCCGGAGACGTCGCCGGTCATTCCGGTCCTGGCGTCACGCACACGCCGATCAGCCTGCTGCACGCGACCTTGCAGCCCGGCGCGCAGCTGCGGCTGCCCTGGCGAGCCGAGTTCAACGCGGCCCGCGGTCCGACGGCCCGAGCGAGCCAGCTGCGCGACTCGGGACGAGACCGTCACGTCGGTTCGGGAGCGACCGGCCCCGGCGCCGAGGGCGAGGGCAAGGGCAAGGGCAAGGGCAAGGGCAAGGCAGGGCCGGCCGCCACTGCGGGGGCGTCCGATAGCTCCTCGCTAACCCGGCCGTCGTGCAGGCGGACGATGCGGCCGGCTGCTGCCGCGATCTGCGGGTCGTGGGTGGCGATGATGATAGTCATGCCGTTTTCCTCCCGCAGCTCCAGGAGAAGCTCGAGGATTTCCGCGCCAGTGGCCGAGTCCAGGCTCCCGGTTGGCTCGTCGGCGAGGAGCAGGCGGGGAGAGCTGATCAGCGCGCGGGCGATGGCCACGCGCTGCTGCTCGCCGCCGGACAGCCGCGAGGGCATGGCCGGCTCGCGGCCGGCCAGGCCGACCCGGGCCAGCAGCTGCCCAGCGCGGCGGATCTTGTCGTAACCGGTGCGATAGGGCAGGACCGGGGCCAGCACATTGTCGAGTGCCGTGACAGCAGGTTATAGCGCTGGAAGACGAAGCCGATCCGGCGGCGGTAATCAGCCAGCTGCGCCCGGGACAGGCCGCCCAGGTTGTCACCGTCGACGTCGATGAGCCCGTGGTCGGGGCGCTCGATCGCGCCGATGAGGTGGAGCAAAGTCGATTTGCCGGATCCGGAGGGCCCGGTCATGGCCAGCACGGTGCCCGGCTCGATGGTCAGGTTGACGTTGTCGACGGCGGTGAGCCGCTTGCTTGCGCCAAGCGTGAAGGTCTTCGTCACCTCGCTGAGGCGGACGGCGGTACCGGTCGCGGACGGGGAGTTCTCGGTCACGGCTATTCCTCAGCGAGGGCTTGCGCGGTGGCCAGCTGGCCGAGCATGCTGGCGGGCAGGGCGGCGGCCAGGGCGGCAATGAGCGTACCTGCCACCGCTGACAAGATGGCCGCGGCATAAAGGCCGGCCGGTAGCGAGCCGGTGAAGACCGCCGCGGCGGCAAGGCCGGCGCCCGCGCCCACGATCGAGCCGGTCAGGCCCATCGCGGCTCCCTCCAAGGTGAGCAGCCGCCTGAGCGTCGTCTCCCGCCAGCCAAGTGCACGCAGGGTGGCCAACTCGGTGACGCGCTCTCGGATGTTCAGGTACAGCACGTCGGCCACGGCGAAGACGCCGATCGCCACCGTCACGATGACGGAGATGTAGTCGACGGGCCTGGTTTGCACGGAGATCGCGTTGCCGAGCAGAGTGCCGACGACCTGGCCGCGGAAGGCCAGCGTGAAGGCCAGCAACAGCGTGAGCGCGCAAATGCCGATCGCCAGGGAGAGCCCGCCGAGCAGCGAGCGGCCCGGGGTCCGCAGCAGGTTCGCCACCGCCAGGCCGCTCACGCCGCGGGGGGCGTGGGCGCTGCGCGTCGGCAGGACGGCCGGGCGGACCGCGGCGGCCGGGTCGGACCGGGATGCCCGCAGGGCGGGGACGATCCCGGCCGCGAGAGTCAGCACGACCGCGGCTGGCACAGCCAGCGCGGCCCGGGCGACAGAGGCAGTCAGGCCGAGCGCGGCCGAGACCGGCAGGGCTAGCGCTGCCCCGGCCAGGCCTGCCACCAGCCCGGTCACTCCGACCTCGCTGAGCACCGCGGTGAAGAGCTTGCCCGCCCGCCAGCCAAGGCACGCCAGCACGCCAAGCTCGGTGCGCCTGGCCCGGACGGCAGCGGACGCGGCGTTGGCGACAAATAGCGCGCACACCACGAGGATCAGCGCGAACAGCAGCACGCGGGTGATGTCCACATCCAGCCCGGTGCGCGTGGCGATCGCGATGGCGACTGCTTCCACCCGCGCCCGCGACAGCGGGTCGATGCCATGCACGCCGGCCACCCGCACCCGGATCACGCTGATCGGCTTCGCGGCGATGACGCTGGGGAAGGAACGCATGAGCGCCGACAGCGCCGACAGCGTGGTCAGCATCAGGGGTGGCGGCTGCAGATAACCGCCCAGGTTGCCGTCCGGCAGCAAGTCACGCCCGCCGAGCGCCCGGGACGCGGCCGGGTTCCCTGGCGCGGCCAGCGGCGGGGCGTAGGTCTCGAGCGGCACCGCCGAGAGCGCGCTGAATCCCGCCAATCTGGCCGGGTCGAACTCGCCGACGGTGTCCAGGATGGGCGTCGCTGCCTGGCCGCTCTGGTCGGCGAACGGGTGCGCGGTCACCTTGCGGAACGCGACGTCCGCCGAGGCCAGCGGGGCCGGCAGGTAACCGTTCTGGTAGAGCGGGTTGGCCCAGATCGACGGCGAGTTGGTCACGGTCCGCGGCCGCAGCAGGCCACCGGGCCCAGCCGTGTAGCTGACCGGGCCAGGGGTCCAGACCGAATCGATCAGCGCGTCGTTGGCCGCGCCGGTCGAGTGGAGCTGCTCAAGAAGCTGCCGGTAAGCCTGAGCGGCCGTGACCTCGGCCGTGCCGACCAGGGTGCCACCCGCCTTCCCGAACCGGCGTTGCGCGCCGGCCGCTGTCAGCGGCCCGCGCAGCACGGACTGCGCCGCCGCGGCCGGCAGCCGCCAGAGCGTCATCCGCAGTTGCTCGTCGACGTAGGGCTGAGCCGGCGACAGCACCGGGATCGCGAGCCCGCCGCCGCCGCCGCGGCTGACAGAGGATGCGATGTCGCTACGACGCAGGTAGCGCCCGGAGACTACCGCGCTGTTCAGCCCGACCAGCCGAGCCTCGGCGACCGGGTCGATCGCCGCGATCAGGAGCGGGAACGACCACTGTGTTACCGCCACCGGCGAACCGGAGCCGGCGGCCGGGGAGAAACAGCCCACGTAGGTGCGGGCGCTCACGGCAAACGGGCTGGGTGCCGGGCTAAGTCCAGGAACATCGCAAACCGGAACGCTGCGCCCGCCCACGTGTTCGCTGATCACGATGCCATTGGGGCCAAGCTCCAGCGGCGTGGTCAGTGCCGACCGGGTCACGTAAACGAAACCGTCCGCATCCCGAACCCGGGACAGCCCGCGGTCGAAGACCCAGGTCCGGTCGACCCGGTACAGCTGCCGGGGGGCGCCCCCCAGCCCGGCCGTGACGCGCGTTGTCACCGTCGTCCGCGGCACGATGTAGCCGATCATCGCTATCGGTGCCGCTACCTGCACCCCGGGCAGGCGCTCGACCGTGTGGTACTGGCGCAGTGAGATCCCGCCGAAAATCCCCGAAAGGTAATTCGGCCGAACCAAGCCGCGCCTACGCTCCAGCCCAGTCACCGAGCCCTTCGGCCGTACCAAGATGTCATAGGCCGACCGGTAGTTGTGCTTGAGGCTGCCGACGGTGCGCAACTGGGTGGTGCGAGCGGCACCAGTCAGCACCACGAAGCTTGAGGTGGCGATAAGAACGCCGAGCAACAGCGCCGCAGTCCGGCCGATGCGGTGGTGCAGCCGGGCCCGGAGATACCGGCCCATGATCACCTCACCGGATTGGCGCTCGACAGCCCGGCCATAGCGACCGGCGCCAGCTACCAACCCGGAAGCAACGACAGATACCGGTGGGCGATGTGCCGGGTTGTCCGAATCTTCTGCCCCGGTCCGAGGACCGGCGAACGCAGGATAGCCAGCCTAGCAGGACGTCTGGGTGTCTTGCCGTCATGACAAGGAAACTTCATCCCCGCCGGTTCGCGGCGGCGACGGCGGGCCCGCCCAGGGTGACGTGCCGGTACCAGGCGTCATGCTTGCGAACCTGGTAGTGATCCAGCGCGGTCTCGTTCTTGGCCGCCTGGAATGACTCTTCCACCGCCCACCTGGCCCCCGCTACCCGCACGAGGTCGGCGAGGGTGACGCCGACCGGTGACCAGCACCGGTAGTAAGCGAGCTCGCCGCTGGCCAACGACCGGCGGATCAGCAGGTAGTGCCCCGGGCCGGCGCCGGCCAGCGCCCAGTCATAGAGCCGCTCGCCCTTGGAGCCCGGTGACGACCTTCAGCCCGGCCCGCGCAGAACAGGTTGATCTGTCACACGATGATCTTCCCGTGGTTCCTTGAGAGCCGGGACGGCATGAGAAGCGGTGTCGCTGCGGGCTGCATGATGGCGGCTGTACCAGACTGCTGGCGTTGCCTTTGCGGTTCTCGCGCGGCCGCTCTCCGAGCAGATGACGCGGCGTACCACGCCGGGCACCTGTTGCGCTCACCGGAGATCCATCGCATCGAAGGAAGGGTTAGGAGCCTGCGCGCCGGCCTGTGGTCGCTGGCGGGGGGAGCAGTTGGCTGGCGAGGGTGTCTGCCAGCCATTGCTGGTACCGGTCGGGGTGCCAGCCCCGGTCGCCGACGAGCAGCCGGTAGACCTCGGGCGACATGAGTGCGTGGATGATGTCCGCGGCGACGCGCTCGCGCAGGTCTGGCCGCAGGGCGCCGGCGTGAGCTAGGGACCGCGCGATCTGGCCCTGACCCTGTTGTCTTTTTCGCGTGTACTCGGCGAGCAACACTGCGGCCTCGGGATCGGAGCTAGCGGCGCTCACGAGGATCCGGTAGACCGGTGCCGACCGCGAATTGATCTCGCGGCAAGCACCGGCGAAGCCGGACAGCTGGCTTCTGGGATCGGGGTCGGCGAAAAGCGCGCGAGCGCGGGGCCGGTCCGTCAGCCCGACAGCCTCGTCGTCGCCGGCGATGGAGACATCGAGCACGGCCTTGAGGATCCCGAGCTTGGACGAGAACAGCCGGTAGACCGTGGCAGGCGGGACATCCGACCGGTCGCTGATGGCCCCGATCGTCGTTGCGGCGTAGCCGCGTTCGAGGAACAGGGCCCGGGCGGCCTGGATGACCGCGGCGCGGGCCAGGCGGGTCCGTGCCTGGCCCGCTTTGCGGTCTCGGGACCTTCGTCCCTTGACATCGACAGCCATGCCTGTGAGGCTACCACTCTCAAATCGATAGTGCTACACTCGAACTGAGAGTGCTGCACATGGAAGGCACGCAGATGGCCACCGCCCAGAGCTCGATCGACGCGAACGCTGCCCGATCTCCGCAGAACGGTCTCGGCCGCCTCGCCGCGTGGTGCTACGACCACCGGCGCCGCGTGCTGGTCGGGTGGCTCCTCGCCGTGGTGGCCGTCATCGGGCTCGCGCAGTGGGCGGGGAGCCGGCTGGACAACAACTTCGCCCTCGCCGGCGCGCCCTCGCAGCAGGCCCAGAACCTCCTGGCGAGCCGGTTCCCGTCCCAGCAAGGCGACAGCGCGGACGTCGTCCTGCGCTCGCCCGGTCCGCTCGACGGCCCCGCCAACGCCGCGACCATCGGCCGGCTGGCGCAGTCCCTGCAACCGCTGGCACACGTCTCTGGCGTGCACAGCCCCCTCGCCCCCGGCGGCAGCGGGCAGCTGTCGCCGAACCGCCAGACCGGTTTCGTGGTGGTCCAGTTCGACGCCGCGGCCGCAGACCTGCCTGCCAGCGCCGTCCAGCGGGTAATCGGCACCGCACGTAGCTTCGCCCGGCCGGGTCTGCAAGTGGCGCTGGGGGGCGCGCCGGTCGAGCAGGTCGTCTCGGCCGCCCCGGGGTCGGCCGAGATGATCGGGCTGCTGGCGGCCGTGGTGGTCATGCTGCTGGCGTTCGGGTCGGTGGTGGCCATGGGCCTGCCGATCCTCACCGCCCTGGTGGGGGTGGGCATGGGCTTCGGGATCCTCGTGGCGCTCAGCCACCTGCTCACAGTGCCCTCCTTCGGACCGGACATGATGATCATGATCGGCCTCGGTGTCGGCATCGACTACGCCCTGTTCGTCGTCACCCGCTACCGGCAAGGGCTCGCCGAAGGGCTTCCGCCCCGGGAGGCCACCATCGTGGCCCTGGCGACCGCTGGGCGGGCCGTGCTGTTCGCCGGGGGCACGGTGGTCATCGCCCTGCTCGGGCTGTTCGTGGTGGGCCTGCCGTTCATGGACGGCCTGGCGGCCGCGGCGATCGTCGCGGTCGCCCTGGTGCTGGTGGCCGCGCTCACCCTGTTGCCTGCCATCTTCGGCTTCGCCGGCACGGCCATCGACCGCCTGCACATCCCCGGCCTGCTCGCCAGGCCCGGCGCCACCGCAACCCGGGGGTTCTGGCTCCGCTGGAGCGCAACGGTGCAAAAGCGGCCGTGGATCTGCGCAGCCTCGGCTCTGGCCGTCCTGGTGGTGCTGGCGGTGCCGCTGTTCTCGATGCGCCAGGCGTTCAGCGACGCCGGCAACGACCCCGCCTCGCTCACCACCCGGCAGGCCTATGACCTGCTGGCCGAGGGCTTCGGCCCGGGGTTCAACGGGCCGCTGGTCGTCGCGGCCGACTGGCGTGGCCCTCATGCGCCAGCCGCCATCGCGGAGCTTGACGCGCGCCTGAGCCACCTGCCGGGCGTGGCCTCGGTCACCCCGCCGGTCGTCAACGCCGCCCATAACGCGGGCGTCATCACCGTCTATCCCACCACCGCGCCGCAGTCCGCCCAGACCGCCTCCCTCGTCCACCGGCTCCGCGACCAGGTGATCCCGCACGCCACCGCCGGCGGCCGGGTCACTGCTTTCCTCGGCGGTGAGACTGCCGCTGGAGTGGACACATCGGCCTACCTGTCTGGCCGGCTGCCCTGGGTGATCGCCATGGTCGTCGCGCTGGCGTTCCTTCTGCTGATGGTGGTCTTCCGGTCCATCGCCATCCCGGTCAAGGCCGCCGTGATGAACCTGCTGTCGATCGGCGCAGCCTACGGCGTGATCGTCGCGGTCTACCAGTGGGGATGGCTCGCCAGCGTCTTCGGGGCCAGCCGCGGGCCGATCGACCCCTGGATCCCGCTGATGATGTTCACCATCGTGTTCGGCCTGTCGATGGACTACGAAGTCTTCCTCCTCTCGCGGATGCGCGAGGAATGGGCCCGAACCGGCGACAACTCCACAGCGGTGGCCCGCGGGCTCGCCAGCACTGCGCGGGTGATCACTGCCGCGGCCGCCATCATGGTCTGCGTCTTCGGCTCGTTCGTCATCGGCGACCCGTTGCGGATCCTCGCTGTGTTCGGCCTGGGCCTGGCCGCCGCCGTCCTCGTCGACGCCACCGTGGTCCGCATGGTGCTCGTGCCCGCCATCATGCAACTCCTTGGGTCCGCCAACTGGTGGCTGCCGCGGCCGCTTGCCAGGCTGCTCCCGGCGATCCCAGCCGGCCAGGCCACACCCACCGCCAGTGGCGATCGTGGTGCCGCAGGCCAGGCAACCGCCCGTGGCCTCGGTGGCAAGCCCGCTGCCATGCCCGCGGGCACAGGCGCCCCGGGTACGGCCGTGGCCGCAGGTGCGCCGCAGAAGGAGCGGTGAACGACGATGGCCCGCACGCTAAGCCTCATCATCCGCAATCTGGTGTTCACCGTCGTGGTGCCGGGGCTGGGGGGAGTCTGGGTTCCCTGGCAGATCGTGACCCGCCACGGGCACACCGCCACCCCGGCCGCCTGGGAGGCGGTCCCGGTGATCGCAGCCGGGGCGGCCCTGTACCTGTGGTGTGTCTGGAACTTCGCCGCGGCCGGGCATGGGACTCCCGGCCTGTGGGACGCACCCCGGCGCGTTGTCGCGGCCGGACCCTACCGCTGGGTGCGCAACCCGATCTACCTTGCCGCGCTCGTGATCATCCTGGGCGAGGCGTGGCTATTCACATCGCTCTCACTCTTGGAGTACGCAGCCGCGATGGCGGTCTTCTTCCACCTGTTCGTCACCGGCTACGAAGAACCGGCGCTGCGCCGCCGTTTCGGCGCCGCCTACACCGAGTACCGGCGGTCCCGCGCTGGATCCCCCGCACGCCACGCCACAGCTAGGAACCGGCCTCCCGCGCCACGAACGGCCCCACCCCGAGAACAAGCACGCCGTACGCCACAAACAGTGAGGTGAGCAGATGAGCCTGGATGCAGAGTCCCCCACCCGGCCCGCGAGCACCGCGGCAGCGGCCGGCCTGGCCAGGGCCCGGCGGGGCAGCCTGGCGGTCCTCGCGCTGATCGTCGCCGAGTACGGGATCGGCATGTATGTCACCCTGTACGTCGCTATCCCCCGGGCCGACCACGGCCACCGCCTCGGCAGCGCCGTCACCAACGGGCCCGCGATCCTCAGCAGCCACGCCGTGATCGGGCTGCTGCTCGGGCTCAGCGCACTCGGCGTGCTCGTGCAAGCTGTCATCGCCCGCCACCCGGGCGTCATCGCCGCATCGGCACTGGGCCTTTTCGCGCTCGTTTTCGCCTCGGTGGCCGGAGCCAGCTTCACCAGCAGCGGCAACACCGCCGACTCCATGGCGATGTCGGTCCTCACCGGCGCCGGGCTGCTGTGCTACGCCGCGAACCTCTACCTGCTCCACCCGCCCAGCCAGCGCAGGTAAACCAGCAGCACGCCAGGCCCGGCAGCTCCGCCCTCGTGCCGCAGGCACCGGGAGCTATCGCGCCCGGCGGTCAAAGTCAGGAAGTGACCAACCCTGGCGCACGGCAACCAGGTCATCACCCGGAAGGAGCCAGACATGGCACGCATTCGCCGAGCCCGCGCCGGCGGGTTGCGGGTGAAGCTGATCTATTACTTCACCCGCCGCAGCCTGGCCGAGCTGTCGGGTCGCGAACCCGAGCGCATGCTCGAGCCGCTACAGATGTTCGCGCACTCGCCCGCGCTGCTGAACGCCTACGCCAAGCTTGAGCAGGCCACCGCCAAACTGCACCGCGTCGACACGCGGCTCAGCGACCTTGCCGAGCTGAAAGCCGCCACCCTCGTCAGCTGCGAATACTGCATCGACCTCGGATCGCAGGTCGCGAGGTGCCGCTCCGGGCTGACCGACGAGCAGCTCCTGGCGCTGCCCAGACACCGCGACAGCCAGCTGTTCACCGACCTGGAGAAGCTCGTCCTCGACTACGCAGCCGGCATGTCCCGCACCCCGGTCGATGTGCCCGAGTCGCTGTTTGCCCGGCTGCGGGAGCACTTCGACGAAGCCCAGCTCGTGGAGCTGACCCACCACATCGCGCTGGAGAACCTGCGCGGCCGCTTCAACCTGGCGCTGGGCATCGGCCCGGCCGGCTTCAGCGAAGGCATGGTATGCGCCCTGCCAGCCACCACCACCGGTACCTGAGCCGCGGTCCCAAGCCAGGGACCGTCACCCGATGGCATGACAGTCAAGCAGCGCCGATTCGGCGATCCGGAGGTTCTGGCCGCGTCCCGCGATGTGCCGCTGTGGTGGCTCTGCGTGACCGGTGCTGTCACCCTCGCCGTTCGCCTGTCGGCGAGACTCACGTCGCGGCATACCGGTGCGGGGCTTTCATGCCTTCGGTGATTCGCAGTTCGCCCGAGACGTGTTCCCGGCGACCCGCGGGTCGGCCCAGCGGCGGGTGAGGATCACGGGCCGGTTTGCTCTGGGTGCCATCGGTGGAGCCGGTGTGCCGGTCCAGCTGGCACTCGCCGGGCGTGCTGTCGCCTCGACGGGCTCAGCGACCGAGGAGGCGTCTCAATCGGGGATCGGCTTGCGGCCGCCGGGGCGCCGCAGACGCTGTTGGAGGGGTCTCAGATGCTCTTGGAGGGTCTCAGGTCTGCGGAGATCACGGGTCCGGCGCCGAGGAGTTCGGAGGGCCTGGACATGAGCGGGTTGAGGAGCCGGCCGACTTCTTGTCCGAGCACGGACCGGGCGTCGGCAGCGTGCTCCTCGCTTTCCCATAGGTTCAGTGCTAGGCGCCGGCCGGCTTGCAGGTCGACGACGACGCTGCCCAGGTAGCCGGGTTGGGCCGCGTGGGTTTGATCGAATTCGTTCAGCTTGTCGGCGCCGGCGGTGAGCTTGTTCACGTCGAACGAGTTGAGTCGAACCACGGCGTACATCGCGCGCATTCCTCCGTTTCCTGGCTTTCCGGGCGGGCGGTCACGCAGGCATTGCCAGAGGGCGGGGGTCGAGGGTCTCGGCCAGCAGGTCGCTGAGCTCAGCGACGAGCTGCGGGTCCGGTCCTGCGGGGCCGAGGCGTTCGTGCGCCGCCGCGACGGCCAGCCCGCCGGGGCGCACCGCAGCGCCGATACGGGCCAGTACGCTGCGCAAGTGCTCGGCGGCCCGCGCGCCGCCGTAGGCGGTCGGGGACGCGGACAGCACCAGCACCGATTTGCCGCGCAACACGGAGCGGCGTGGCGGCCGGGAGAGCCAGTCGACGGCGTTGCCGAGCAGCCCGGGTACGGTGCCGTTGTATTCGGGCGTTACCACGACGACGGAGTCAGCGACCGTCACGGCTGCGCGCAGCGAGGCGACAGCGCGCGCAACGCCCGTGGCTTCCAGGTCGGCGTCGTAGAACGGCAGCCGATTCAGGTCGTTGACCACGCTGACCTCGTCGTGCGGGCGCAGGGCGGGGACCAGGAGCGCCAGGCGAGTGTTCAGTGAGCCGCGCCGGGTCGACCCTGAGACAGCGAGGATGTTCACCACAGATTCCTTTCATTCCCGACCTCGGTAGCGCGATCCAGCCGGCCGCCGGCGGCGGCCGGTATCCGGCGACGTGCTGGGTCATGGGGCCGCCTCCCTCCGGCACGGCCGTCAGCTGCCGGGCGGATCGGTGGGCGACGACTGCGCCGGGGTGCCGGGGGTGCTGTGCTGCTGGAGAGGCGAGGTGCGCGCCGTGCGGCCGAGCAGGCCGATGAGGACGGCCCCGGCCGTGAGGTGCAGGCAGGCGAGCGCCACCCGGTCCCCGGCGTCGATGCCGTGCCCGGACAGCGGCGCCCCCAGTGAGACCAGCAGGACCATCGCCGCGCAGGCCGTCCAGATCGGGCGAGCTCGGCGGGTGAGCCGCTGCAGTGCGACGAGCAGCGCCCAGGCGGCGAGCCCGCTTAGCCCGCTGGCGGCCGCGACCAGGCCGGCTCCGATATGGGCCGGCTCGCCGTTAGCGCTAAAGGCCGGGGACCGCAGGTCCAGGCCGGCGGCTTGGGTGGCAATCGCCCACACCGTGAGGGCAGCACCGACGGCAGCCAGGACAGCGAGCAGCCGGCGACGACGCGCCGATCGGGACGTGGCTGAGTGATCTGCCGGCGTGGCTGACATGGCAGTGTTCCTTTCTCTCGAACGTCCGGCGGCGTCTTGTCTGGCGGGCGGGTTCAGGAAGGGCCGGCGGACAAGCCCCAGCTGATGACTTGCGTCGGGGTGATCCGGATGATGGGGCCGGTCGGCGCACCATCCGCGCCGGTGGCCCCGTGCAGTGCTTCGCCGTGGCCGCGGATCAGCACGCATCGCGGCCGCCACGGCGGCAGCACGTCGTCGATGACCAGCGCGACATTGGGGTTGGCCTGCACGTTGCGGAACTTCCGCGTCCGGGCGAAATCGCGGCCGCCGACGTCGACGGTGTCCAGCGCCGGGTTGTAGCTCCAGCCGAGCGGCACCACGTGCGGGATGCCGTCCGGGCTGATGGTGGCCAGTCGGCCCAGTCGTTCTTCGCCGAGATAGGCCAGCTCGGCGGCGGTGAACGCGCTCATCGTGTCGCCCCGGCCGGATCGGGCCCGGGCAAGCCCTCGCACCCGCCGCGAGCGATGGCGGGCGCCGCCATGCCCGCACGCCCGGTGAGACGGCCCGCCGCGTCCGGCGCCCGCCGAAGCCGGCCACGCCCCAGCACCGCGGCCAGCGCCAGAACGTCGAGCACCACCCGCAACGCCGGCTCGAACGCATCCCGGCTGTCCCGGTAGGCAGCCCCGGCGCGCAGCGCGGCGGAGCCAGCCCGCCGCAACCCTTGCGCGCGGTCAGCACGGCGCGGATCGCCAGCGCCCGATCCGCGTATCGATGCGACCCCTCGCACTGTGCCTCCTTCACTAGAGGACCATTCACTAGAGAACGTTATTAGGTTAATGGTTCTCCTGTCAACTAGCTGCTAGCATCGAGGCATGACCACCGGACGCCCGGAGGTACTGCAAGCGTGGACGGAGCTGTCCGAGGCGACCTCAACGATCCGCGCAGCGGTCAACAGGGCCCTGCAGCACGACGCCGGGCTATCGCTGGCCGAGAACCTCGTCCTCTGCCAGGTGGCGATGGCGCCCGGCGGAAGGCTGAAGATGGTGCAGATCGCCGAACTGCTGGGCATCGCCAAGAGCGCAGTCACCAAGACCGTCGACCGGCTCGAAGCACGCGGATGGCTGACCCGCCGCCGCGACTCCGACGACCGGCGCACCGTGCAGGCCACCCTGACACCGGCAGGCGCCACCGTTTTCCACCGCGCCCAGCCGATCTTCGCCGGCGCCGTAGCGCGTCAGCTAGGCGGCCCGCTCAACGCGACCGAGGTGACCGAACTGCGCCGGCTACTCAGCAAGCTGCTGGACGCCGAGAGCGCCGCGCGCACCGCAGACACCGCATAGAGAACAGTCCCAGCACCCCAACACACGAGGCCGAGGCGGCTCCGCTGCTGGCGCCCCCACCCCTCCAGCATCGCCTCGAACAACGCCGGCCCGGGCCGCAGTGGCGTCACGCCGACCTCGCCACACGACTGGCCGCGCGGGCCCGGCGACGGCAGCAAGGTGCTGGCCTTCCCGGCGCTTCCGGCGGGCATTCGCCTGCCAGAATGCTCACCGGATGTGGCGGGGGGCGCTTCCGGCGGATGTGGCAGCACGGATCCATGCGCTGTGGCTCGTCCGTCCCGTCCGGCGACGCTGCGGGTGGCGTCGGCTCGCCGCGGCCGCCGCTGTGCGGCCTTGTCGGGCGGCCACGTTCGCGGGATACCTGTGGTGTGCTCAGATGCGCACGGTGCGCATGCCGGCGGGGTCGTAGCGGTCTCCGGCCGGTTCGGGGATGGTGTCGTTGATGCGCGTGAGTTCTTCGGGGCTCAGGCGGACGTCGGCCTCGACCAGGTTCTGCTCCAGGTACTGCACGCGTTTGGTGCCGGCGATGGGCGCGATGTCGTGGCCCCGGTGCAGTACCCAGGCGATTGCGAGCTGGGCTGGGGTGATGCCTTTCTCGGCTGCGAGTTCTTCGATCCGGTCAGCTAGCTGCAGGTTGCGGGCGATGTTCTGCTCGGCAAGTCGTGGCTGGCTGCGGCGGACGTCGCCGTCGGCCAGGTTCTGCGGTTTGCGGTAGGCGCCGGTCAGGATCTGGCCGCGAGGAACTACAGGCAGGGACGGGACGGGAGCCGCCAGGTGACCAACGCGGCAACCGGCCGCGCCGGCGGTGTCGCGCCCGGGGCGTCAGCAAGGCAGACTGGGACCGTGACCACTGAGCAACTGCAGATGATCTCCGCCGACCCGCGGGTGATGCACGGCCAGGCCGTGATCACCGGCACCCGGGTTCCGGTCAGCGTGATCCTGGACTGCCTCGCCGCCGGCAT
>WNGK01004719.1_pt1 | contig 17482 bp, 20 predicted proteins | sample 5400601 | NCBI WGS metagenome assembly WNGK01 (sample SAMN13153376, study PRJNA577476) | soil metagenome | isolation source: 60 cm soil or saprolite under Garry oak tree replicate 1 | place: USA:California | collected 2016-06-15
GCCCTTTGATATGTAGCATTACTACTTATAGAGATCAGGTTACCTCGCTGATTGCCTGGCCGGAAGGCCTAACGTAGTATTGCTACATATGAGGGCCGAGGAGCTGAAGGGTCACCTGGACGCGGTGCTGCTGGCCGCGCTCGAGGGCGGGCCGCGGCACGGGTACGCGGTGATCGAGGCCCTTCGGCAGAGCACCGGCGGACGGCTGGACCTGCCGACCGGGACGATCTACCCGGCGCTGCGGCGGCTGGAACAGGCCGGGCTGATCGCCGGAACCTGGTCGGTCGTGGGTGGCCGGCGGCGGCGCGAGTACCGGCTCACCCCGGCGGGCGTCCGGGCGCTGTCCGGCCGGCGGGCGGCCTGGCGGGACTTCTCGGCCATCGTGACCGCGGCGCTTGAGGATAAGGCATGCCCGAGTCCGAGCCCCGCCTGATCCGCGGCTACCTGGAGGTCCTGGCCGCTCAGCTGCCCGGCCCGATCGTCGAGGAGCTGGCCGACGGGCTGACCGAGACGCACCGGTCCTATCTGTCCCTGGGCCTTTCTCGCGACGCGGCGGCTGAGGCGGCGGTGGAGGAGTTCGGCTCGGCGGAGGAGATCCTGGCCGGCTTCGCCCGGGTGAACCCGGCCCGGCGGGCCGCCCGCCGGCTGCTCGGGCTGGGGCCGGTGGTGGGCGGCTTCTGGGTGGCGGCGCTGGTGACCAGCCGGGTCTGGCCCGGGCCTGCGCCGGCCCGGGTGGTACTGGGCCTATTGCTGGTGGCCTGCATCGGGTCGCTCTTGGTGGCGCATTGGGCCGCCAGTACCGTGTCGCCGTCTACTCCGGGATGGCGGGGTGCGCCGGGTTCGCGGCGCTGGACGCGTCGCTGATCGTCGGCACGCTGCTGGCCGCCGGGCGGGCGAGCTGGGTGACCGCGCTGGCGATTGCGGTCAGCTCCGGCCGGATCGCGCTGTGCGCGCGGGCCGCCGTGGCGTCTCAGCCGCGTCGGGGAGGGTGGCGCTAGGCGCGGACTTCGTACCAGTAGCCGCCGTTGAGGTCGAGTTTGTTGCCGCGGGCCTGGCCCGGGGCGTTGTCGCCGATGTAGGTGTACAGCGGGTGGCCGTCGTAGGTCGCCTGGGAGGTGCCGCCGGGCCGCTTGATCGTGCCGAGCTTGCCGGTTGTCACGCCCGGCCCGGCCGCGGGGGTGCCGGTGACGGGCGGCCAGTAGGCGGCACAGGACCCGGTGCACCTGGAGGCGGACGGACTGTCGGGCGCGAACCAGTACAGCGTGAGGCCATTGGCGCTGGTCAGGACCGTTACACCGCCGATCGTGGCCGTCTTGAGGGTGACCCCGGTACCCGCGGCGCTCGCGGGCTCCCCGCCCCCGCCCGTGCTGGCCAGCGCGATGCCGAACAAGACCAGGGCGGCGACCGAGACGGCACCGACCGCACCGACCACCAGCGAGACCGCGGCCCGCATCCCGGCCAGCACCCGGGGTCTTGGCCGGGCCGGCGGGGCAGCCTGCCGCGCGCCGGCGATCGCCACCGCCAGCGCCAGCGTCGCGAAGGCGGCCACCTCGATCAGGCCAGCGGCGATCCCCGCCCTCGTTCGGATCTCCTTGTATCCGAACAACCCGATCCAGACCGCCAGCAGATAGCAGCCCAGGGTGGACAGCGCGAACGCGGCACCCGCGACGGCAACCAGCCTGCTGTGCGTGACCAGCGCGCCGATGGCGAGGACGAACGCGACCAGGAACTGCACCAGGAACAGCCAGCCGATGGTGGGGATCGACCGGTATCCGGTCAGGTACAGGTCCAGGTGAATGCCCGCGGACACGACGAGCAGGAGCGCTCCCGCCACCCGCAGCCACGGCTGCCGCCAGTCGCCCAGCTTGACCTTACGGTGCCTGCCCACGGCCCTGCTTCGTAACGGGAACACACCGGCTCCCGGCGGTGGCAGCACGGCGCAGCAAGCGGATGCGGCGGTGGCCCTCGAACTGATCATGGCCGCTCAGCGCCCTTCGTTCCCGGCATGTCCGTGGTCGCTTTGTCCGACATTACCGAAAGAGGTGGTGATGCGCCCCCTGTCCGGCGTTTATCCGGCCGGGAGAGGGCCAGAATCGGACTGGTGGAGCCGGGCTGAGCACGGTGGTGACCGGCCGGGAGGTTCGGAGCTAACTGGAGTAGCGCAGGGCGAGGTGATCGTGATGGCCGGACCAGCTCAGGTTGAAAGACCAGCATCCGGCGGCGGGGAGGTCGATGATCGACGGGCCGGGGCCGCCGGCGACTTGCCTGGTCACGGTCTGGTTCGTGCCGTCGAGCGTGGCCCGGATACGGAGCGGCGTCAATACCCCTTCATTCACCCGGGAGACCCAGAGGATCTTGTTGCTCACGTTCGCCAGCGGGGGAACGTGCAGCGGATCGTGCTATGCACCGCCGCATAAGACAAGCGTACGCCGTGAGATCGCGTCAGGCTGATTGGTGCCAGCGGCGCACCTCGTCGACATCGTGGAGTGGGCTCGAGAGAGAAGGAGATTGCCGTTGACATCGGCTGACCCGGATCCTCACGGCTCGCCGGCCGGGCAGGCAGGTACCGATCAAGGCGAGGCCGTGCTGGTCAGGGCGGTGGCGGCCTACCGGGCTGCCCTGGGAACACGTCTGATCGCCGGTTATGCGCTAGGCAGCCTCGCGCATGGAGGTTTCAGCCCGCTGGTGAGCGACGTTGATCTCGGGCTCATCCTGGAAGACCCGGTCCGGGCGGCCGACCGGCTGACCATCCGCACCGCGGCCCGCTCCGTGAGAGCCGGAGGTTCGGCGCTCGACCAGCGGCTCTCGGTGTTCTGGGGAACACCCGCAACCCTGCAGGGCCAGCGCCGCGGCGGCCGATTCCCTCCGCTAGACCGGCTGGACCTGCTTGAATACGGTCGGCTGCTCACAGGAACGGACGCGCGTTCCGCCGTGGCCCGCCCCGACCGCACCGAACTGCTGGTAGCCGGCGCCGAATTCGCCCTTGGCTACCTGGGCGGGGCCGCGCGGCTACCGGACCGCCTCAGGCGGCGGGCCCTGTCCCGCTCGCGAGACGATGACGTGCTGACCGAGATCCGCACGCCGTCGCGGCTGGTCTCCGCAGGGCCCCGGCGGGTGACCAAGATCGTGCTCTTCCCGGTCCGCTTTCTATTCACCGCGCAGACGGGCCAGGTGGGCACCAACACCCTCGCGGCCCGGCACTACCTGGCCAGTCCGGACGCACCTGCCACCTCGCTGGTGGCCGCGGCGCTGGCCTGGCGCCTCGAACCGCCGGCCGATGGCGAGGCGGCCACGCTCTTGGGCCGGGAGCTAGTCCCGCTGTATGTCCACTACATCGACGATCACATCGCACGCCTGCGCGCCGTTGGTCACCACGGGCTTGCCGGCCGCTTCCATCGCTGGCGGACCCGTCTGCTGGCCTGAGCCATGTCCGCATCCAAGCGAAATATGTCAGTTACACTCGTTGCGGCTATGGGGGTCATCTGGTTGTCGTTCTCCTCAAAGCGGAAGGTCGGTGGTTGGACCCTGCCCGTGACCGCTCAACCAGCAGTTCTCAGCTGACTAGACGCCGGCTCGGCCCCCGGTACGCGCCCCCTGGGCGCTGGAGCTGAGTTCCAGAGCGTCGGAGATGAGATTCAGATGAGCGTCGTCGCCTTGTTTACCTGGATTGTCACCATTCTGGCTGGCCTCATTCTCCTTATTATCTGGATCATCGAGTACGACAGCGAATTCCAGACCGCGGCCGCGACTCGCTTGCCCGTCCCGGTGATTTCCGCTCACGCCCTGCTCGGCCTGGGCGGCCTGATGTTGTGGATCGGCTACCTTCTGCTCGACCAGAAGCAGCTGGCCTGGGCCACTGTCGCCGCCCTGGGCACCGTCGCCGTCCTGGGCCTGATCATGGCGGCACGCTGGGTTGGCGTGTACCGGACCGTCGGCAGCCCCGGTCCGTCGCTCACCAGGAACGCCATTGTCCCTCCGGAACGGAACTTCCCGCTGCCGGTCGTCCTCCTGCACGGCATCCTCGCCGTCACCACCATCGTCCTGGTGCTGTTCACCGCGATCGGCAACATCCGCGGGTGACGAGCCACCGATAAGACGGGCTCCGAGGCCGCCTGGTTACAGCCAGGACGACCTCGGAGGCTATGCCGGGGCGAGATCACAGCTCGTTCGGATTAATGGTTGCCGCGATCGCGCGGTACCCGGCGTCGTTGGGGTGGAGGAAGTCGCCGGAGTTGCAGGCCGGGTTGAGCTCCTCCGGGTCGGCGGCGCCAACTGCGGTGCTGCGGGTTTCACTGCGTCTCCTGAGGGGTGTTGAGGGTGGCGAAAAAGGTGCGGACCTCGCGGGCGACCTGGGCGACAATCTCGGGCTTGCCGCCGGGGTTGGTCCGGCTGGGGTCGCTGGAGGCGCCGTGGTCCAGGCCGGGAAACTCCACGCGCCGGCGGTTTGGGAGCGTCCGGGCCAGCGCCTCGCGGGCCGGCTTGAGGAAGGGCAGCCCCTTGCTCCCGCCCAGGATGAGGACGTCGGCGGTGACCGTCCGGAATGCGTCGACGGTGCCGGCCATCTCGGCGATGAGCACGCCTTCGTAGTGGATGGTCGGGGCCAGCTTGCGCATCGTGATGGCGTCCGGGGCGGCCTTGGAGTCCTCGCTCTTCATGGCCTTCTCGGTGAGTGATACCAGCAGGCGGCGCGGCATGATCTTGAAGAACGGCGGCGCCAGTTGCAGCCCGTTCATGCTGGTGATCATCGCGGCGGCCAGCTTGCCGTCGGCCAGTTCGCGGTCGAAGCGCTCCCGCCAGGCGGTGTTCCCGGTGGCGTCCATGGCCAGCGCGGGCTCGTAGACGGCGATCATGCGGATGCCGGGCAGGGTGCGGGCGGCCTCCAGGACGACCAGGCCGCCGGCGCTGACCCCGAAGACCAGCTGCGCACCCGATTCGGCCAGGACGGCCTGAAGGTCTTCCACCCCGGTGCGCACGCTGTGGTCGGGCCGGTGCGGGCCGGACAGGCCGCGCCCGCGCCGGTCGGGCAGGTAAACGGTGAAGTCGCCGCCAGAGCCCGGGCGAGCAGCGTGTGGCTGCGAGCGGACTCCATGCTGCCGTGCATGATCACGACAGCCGGGCCGCGGCCGGTCTTCAGGTAGCCGATCGGGGTGCCGTCACGGGAGGTGACGCGGCCGCTGGTCATCGATGTGCCGATGTCAATCATGTCAATCCTCGGTATCTGCGGTGGGTGGCCTGGATCTCGTCGCGGCGCGCCTCGCCGGGTCGGCCAGGCTCATCCGCCCGCCGATAGTTACATAGCATCTAGTTTACATGCAACTAGTTTTATTGGCACGCGGCGACCACTGCTGAGGTGGGGAGGACCGCAAGGGTGTCACGGCCAGCGTGATGCGCGCGCCGACCGGGCGCGGGCGACTCTGACGATCTCAGCTGCGGACGTTATAGCCCGGTACAGTCGGCCATCCGCCGGTTCCAGCCGCGGCCGCACCGCCGGGCCCGGTCCGGGTAGCCCCAGGCCCCGGCACTATCACATCGATGGCCCGAACGGGCCGGGTGTTACCAGCCGCCGCCGTCGAATCCGCCGCCGTCGTCGAATCCACCACCATCGTCGTAGCCGCCATCGCCGTCGTACTGGCCGTCGTACTGGCCGCCGTCGTCTTGGCGGTCGTCGTCGTGGCGTTCCTCATCCTGGCGGCCGTCGTAGTAGCCCTGGTCGTATTCACGCTCGCTGTAGTCTCGGTCGCCGCCGAAGAGCCCGCCGCCGCTGAACAGGTCGCTCAGCGCTTCGGCCGCCAGAATGCCGCCGCCGACGCCGAGGGCGATCTGGCCCGCCCCGGCCAGGAAACCCTGGCCGCCCGATCGCTGCCAGCCTGATGACTGCGGGTACGGCGGCGCGTAACCGCCGTAGCCCTGCTGACCGGCGCCTCGCCGCCCTGGTTGGGCGAACCCGGCCGACGATTCGCCCTGCCGTAGCTGCTGCTGGCAGTCGGCAAGCTGGGCCCGCAACTGCCGGAGCGCGGCCTGCTGCCCTACCAGCGTCTGCGCCATGTGATAGAGCAGGCCGGGCGGCCCTTGCTGAATGTGCTGCTGGACCCTGGCTTCGGCCTGCCGATCCAGCGGTCCCCCCTGCGCGGCGGTCCGGTAAAGGTGCCGGAATAGGTCGTCGATGGCCTGCTGATCTTGTTGATCCACACGTAGCCAGATACCCGGCAAGCAGGAGCTGACACCGCGGCTGGTTATCAGTAAGGCAGCTCGCCGCGTGATGCATGCTGCGTGAAGTGATCAGCGTGGCGAGCTATGGCTGACGGCGCTGAGAATCCCCATTGAGCAAGCATACGGAACCGCCACGTCATGCCCCTCACCCAAAGCCCGCGCAGCTGCCAAAATATGCACCCATGGGCTACACCACCGAATTCGAGGGCAGTGTGAGCATCTCGCCGCCACTGAACGCGCACGAGATCGCCTACTTGCGGAAATTCGCCGCCTCCCGGCGTATGACCGCACCCGCGGACCCTACTTCGTGGATGGTTCGGGACCGTTCGGCCAGGGCCACGATGGTGATATCCGCGACTTCAATAAGCCGCCAGCCGGACAGCCCGGACTGTGGTGCCGGTGGGAGCCGACCAAGGACGGCACGGCCATCAAGTGGAACGGCGTGGAGAAGTTCTATTACTCCGAGGAATGGATGACCTATCTCATCGAGGTGTTCCTGAAGCCCGGCGCCGTGCTGGCAAGCGAGCTGGCCAGCACGGTACCGGGCCGTCACTACTCAGCGGAATTCTGGCACTTCACGTTTGACCATGAGCTGAACGGCGTCATCGACGCCCAGGGCGAAGATGACGATGACCGATGGCGGCTAGTCGTGACCGGAAACACCGTCACTTCCGTACGGGCGGATTAGCGCTCCGGACGCGAAGCACGGCTGCGGCGCCGTGATTGCGCCGCAGCCACCATCCGCGCGCCTGGCACCTCGTCGGCCTATCTACTGGTGTGGCCAGGCGGGACCTCGAGCTGGTTTCGGTGATCACCTGGTAGAGCATCGGTGAGCTGGGGAACTCCTCCCAGCCTGGCTGGGTGACGACGCGCCGGAACTCATCGGTGCCGTGCGCGGCCCGGAAGTGCGCCTCCGACTCCCAGTTCGCGACGTTCACCCACCGGTACTGAGCATCGGCGGAGACGGCCCGGTCGCAGGGAGCATTCATGATCGGCTAATTGCCTGGGTTCCGCAGCTGCAGAGCGCGATAGCCGATGAATTTGCCGTTTGACGTGGGAGAACGTGCCCGGGGCTAGGTGCGGGGCGTGTATCTAGGCTGGGTGTTTCGGCTGGTCAGCGGCTCATGGCTGGGGTGAGCTGGTAGATCCTGGGCGGCGGGTCGATGCCGAGCCGGGTGAGGATGGCGGCCTGTGCCGGGCTGATCTCGGTGCGCTGGCGGAATGTTCCGGCCGGGCCGTGGAAGGTCCCGACCTGGATGCGATCGAGCTGGCGGCGGAGCTCGGGCCAGGTAGCGCCGCAGGAGTTCTCGGCGATGCGGGCCAGGAGGAGGGCGAGCCAGCAGAGGATGACATGAGCCCGGATGCGCTCTTCTTTGCGGTGGTAGACCGGCCGCAGGTCGATGACCTGCTTCATGTCGCGCCAGCCGCGCTCGACTTCGAGGAGCTGCTTGTAGCCCAGGGCGATGTCCTCGGCGGTCATCTTGGGGTCGGAGGTGCGCAGCAGGTACTTGCCGTCGAGGTTCTCCTCGGCCCTGGCCTTCCCCGCGTCGATGCGCAGCAGGCCGCCCGGGGTGATGCGCAGGTAGCGGTTCAGCCCGGGCTTGGTGGTGATGACGCCGCGCAGCTCGGCGCGCTTGTCCGTGCCCAGCGCGTCGCTCCCGTCGATCATCTCCTTCAGCTGGGCGATCATGCGGGCACGGATGGCGGCGTCGCGCTCGGCGCCCTCGGGGTTGTGGCAGATGACGAACCGCTCGTCCTCGGCGATGCGGACTTCCTTGACCCGCAGGTTCTCCGCGACCTCCTGGTAACGGCCCTGCCGGGACAGGGCCGCCTCCGCCTCGGGCGAGCCGGAGCGGAGCCGCTCGCCGATGATGTAGTGGTTCCCGCCCCTGCGCAGGTAGCGGCGGTTCTCCGCGGAGGTGAACCCGCGGTCGGCGACCCACACGACCCGGGACAGGGACCAGCCGCGCATGTCGTCCTTGACCTGCCGGATCAGGGCGGAGTCGGCGGTGTTCCCGGGCCAGCACCACACGCGCAGCGGGATCCCGTCGCGGGTGACGGCCATCCCGATGACGACCTGCGGGAGGTCGTCGCGGTGGTCCTTGGACTTGCCCCAGGTCCGGAACCCCGCCGTCCGCAGTTCCCCGCCCTCCGTGCCGTCCGGGATCGGGTTCCCGCGCTCGTCGCGGGGAACGGGGTCGTCGGCGTCCTCCGTGATGAAGTAGGTGCTGGTCGTGTCGAAGAACAGCAGGTCGGTCTCGAGGCCCGGCAGCTCGGCGGCCCGGTCGAAGACCTCCTTCTCCAGGGCGCCGCGGATCTCCAGCAGCCAGTCCATCGCCCGGTAGCACGCGTCGTCAGTCGTGGCCGGCAGGCCCGTGATCAGCACGTCCTCGCTGGCCCAGCGGGCCGCGGCCAGCTTCGAGGACGGGGCCAGCGCCCGGTTCGCGGTCAGCGCGAACAGCACCCGCTCCGCCTGCGGGTCCAGCTTCCGGCCCTTCAGCAGCCCCCGCGCCGCCGGGCCGATCCCGAGCCGCTCCCACAGCGCGTCCAGCGCCCAGGTGCCGCCCAGCGGGCGGGACTCCGCGAACTCCAGCCCCTCCGCGGACCGCGCCCTGCCCGGGTCCAGGTGCCGCAAGACCGACGCGACCAGCCGCTCCAGTGTCTCCCGGGCCGCGGGCTCCTCCCGGCCGAAGTTGTACACGACCTGCACCCGCGACCGCTTCGCGGCCGGGTCCCACACGTTATGGGCCAGCTGCAGGTACCGGACCTCGCTGCCGTCCTTGTTCCGCCGCAGCGTCGACCGCAAGTACACATACTAGAGAGTACGCCGCTAAACCGGTCTTCACCAGGACTGATTCCGTCAGTGCATGTATCTATGAAGCTTGCGCTGCAACAGTACCGGCTAGCCGCCTGGCCTGCCCGTTCACGCCGGAATGCGGACTAGGCAACCGGCCAACTGCGGAAGCCAGGAATTGCGGTCAGGTAGCAGCGCGACTTGCCAGTCGTCTCGGTATACCACCATTGACTTGGACGGGTTCTTGCGTCGGACGACACGGAAAGCGCGGCCACTGGCTCGAGCCTCGGCCGCCACGCGCAGGCCATAGACACGCCATCCGCGCTCGGTGAACCAGAAACGCACTCGGGGGTTGGACAGCATTGGCATCGGCAGGTCACCCCATGCCTCATCCGCGACCCCGGCGTTGAACGCACCCATCAGCCGACCCGGGCTCAGTGAGACCTCCATGACGCCGGACTCCTCCGACCAGACCCACTCGCTCGACTCTCCGACCACACGGTAGATCAACTAATCACTCCGGCCGTCGTCTAACTGAGTGATCGCCAGCCGCCGATCGCGTCCGCACGGGGCATCGCGCTCGTGCAGCCGCCCAATCTAGAGTAGGACTCAACCCGGCACTACGTCTCGGTGCCGCCTACGACCGGCGCGGCCTCTTCGTCCCGAAGCCAAGTTGCGGTGCCGACGCCATCGCCATCCGCGGCGGCAGCACCTGTTCCATCACCACGCCGACGGCATCCCGTGATGACCGTTGCTCATGGCGAGCTCCGGCGCCCCGGGCCTCCGACCGCGCATACTCCGGCTTGTCTGTCCATTCCGTTACCCGGTTCAGCTCGCGAGTTGGTGTAGTGAGCGGTCGCTTTGGAAATGTTTGCCGCCAGCCTGTGATGGCTCATGTTGCAGCTCGCTGGCCAAGCAGACGTGCCCCAACTGAGCCCCTTGCTCCTGCCCTACGCCCCGGTCGGGCACGTAGCGGGCTCGCCAGCGGCGTAGGCTGACCAGGCGGGCAACAACACTGGTCCGAATGTTGACGAGCTATAGCATGCCTGAGCGACGGCACCGCATGACCGGCTCGGAGATGCACTAGAACTGCCCGGCGGGTGGCGCCTGGTCGTCGTCTTCGCCGGGCTAGCTGAGGGGACGGCATGCGGAGCAGGGGCACATGATCCTCGGTGCGGCTGCTGCCGGGGGGTCGGCTGAGACGTTCACTGGACTAATGGATCACGTTGCCCAGGGTTTCGAGGCACTGGGAGCCGCGATCCTGATAGTCGGCGTGATCTGGTCGTTCGTGCTCGCGGTGGTGGCCGCGCGGCGATTCGGCTGGTCGGCAAAGGCTTACCTCGTTTTGCGCCAGGCATTCGGCGGGACCCTGCTGCTGGGGGTGGAAGTCCTGGTCGCGGCCGACCTGGTTCGCACCGTCGCGGTCGCGCCTACCCTCGACAATGTCCTCGTGCTCGGGCTGATCGTGGTGATCAGGACGTTCCTGAGCTTCTCGCTGGAAACCGAGATCGAGGGCGTTGCCCCTTGGCGGCGGGCTTTGCTGGGTGGCGCGGGGACGATCCGCCGGGCCTCGGCCAGCGCGCTGGAGTCCGAGACGCCGCCCTGATACCGGCGCAATGTTTACCCGGTGGCGCCGTGACAGCGCCCTGCCCTGCCCAGGCCTTCCCCGAACCCGACTGCTGCCACACCTGACGAACTGACGGCAGACGGGTTCTGTCCAGGGGCGACGAGCCGATCACGAAGTGACGCCGCAGGCGCCCTTGACGGGTTCCGGCTGTCATGAACGCACTCCTACGGCGGGTTCGGAGCAGGCCACCCACAATTCCTCCGCATACTCCTCGTGATCCTCAGGGCCATCGTCGGGTGACACCGGGACTGTCCGCTGCGGTCCGTGCGCTGGGCCGACATTCCAGAGCTGTCTACGCATGACAGGCGTTGCCTGACGGCTTGGCAGCAGTATTGACAGCAGTCCCGGCGGAACAGCTTTGGTCCTCGACCTTCCGAGGGCCGCCCCTTGGGCAGCGCTGACCGTGCCGGGTTCAGACCGCCGGGCGTTTTGCGAACCGCTTGATCAGGAACGACGCGACGGCAACGACGATCATGGCCCCGATAACGGCGCCAACGATGCCACCCCAGTCGAACTTCTTCGTGTCGCCGATGCCGAACAGGCCGTGGAAGATCCAGAAGCCGGCCAACGCCCCCAACAAGCCCAGTCCTGCCGAGGTCAACCACGATCTCCAGCCGCGCATGTGCCGGAAGGCATCGTTCGGTATCAGCGCACGAGCGATGGCCCCGGCTACAAAGCCCAGCGCCAGCGCGGCGAGGAAACTACCGAGGTTCACCGACTCTCCGCTCCCCCAGGCCCCAACGGAGGGTGGCTGCCCGGTTGGGGAAGTGGTCGCCGTCAGCCCGGTCGAGCAGCTTGCCGAGCGTCGCGGCGACGGAGGCCTCATCGGGGCAGGTCTGCTTGAGGCGCCGCGGCTTGCAGCACTTGAACGCGAAACACCGACATTCGTTCCACGCCGGTGGTGGCCGGCGTTCGAATTATGCTGCCTAGCTGGAGATCTCCCATCGGAATCGAACCGATAATCTACGTATTACGGGAGGGGTCAAGCTTGATCCAGAAACGGTCCTCGCCCCCAGTCTGGCCATCAGGCTCGCCGCCGTTGGCCAAGATCACCTTGCGCGACGGTTCATTGCCGGGGTCGCACGTCAGCAGGACCCGGCTGATGCCCAGACGGCGGCATTCCACGAGCCCGGCCGCCAGCATCCGTGTCGCATGGCCCTGCCGGCGCCACGGGGCCACGACGTGATAGCCGACGTGACCTCCGACTTCAGCGAGCTCGGGCGTCAGCTGGTGCCGGACCACCAGGGTCCCCAGGTAGTACTCGCCGGAGATGTACCAGAAGACCGTGGAAGGCACTCCCCACCGTGTTCGCACCCCCCGCCGCGCGGCGACGAACTCGGCGAAGTTCTCGCTGGCTGGTCCCAGCCAATCTGTCGGCGTGCTCCTGAGCAGGCAATCGGCCTGCTCGCCCACGAGGTAGGACGTCCGCACGGCGGTTGTCGGCCACATCAGCCGTGGCTCCTGAAAAAGGCGGATCACAATTCCGGTTTCTGCCAGGCCGAGACGTGGGAGTGACTGTCGGTCGTGAACGGCTCACGGTTCCAGCCGAACCAGCGGTCACGTAGCCGGACTCCGGCGATGCCGTGCACCGGTACGCCACGCCGCGACAGCGGCAGCCCGATACGGCCGGTGCCGATGGCGAGCTCCAGCGCGCGGCCGCTCCCGGCCAGCTCGGCGAGCAGGCTGACCGCCGGATCGACAGCTTCCGGCTGGAACATACGACCGTCCAGGTCGTAACTGGCCGCGACCCGTTCCCCGAAGTACACGTTCGGATCCTCCACAGACCGAGAACCTAGCGCGCCCCGATTTGCCGCGGCTAGTTATTTTCTGACCGGCGAGCCTCGGCCTCGATGATTCCAGAGGCCTAGGCCGGTCTACCTTGCCGCGACGTTACCCATGGGAGGGATCGAGCCATATGGCGCGACCGCAGTACGGCCACCTGTGGACGCTGGCGCACGCCGAGCGCGCCGCGCTGGCGAAAGATCTGGCAGGCCTCAACGCGGCTCGCCGAGCATTGCGGCAGCACCCCCGCTGAGACGCTTGATCGGTTTCGCGCCGTCATCACCAGCACTACCGCACCCTCATCGCACACCCCGGCCTACCTCGGCGAGGTCGTTGTGCATGCCCAAGACATCCGCCAGCCGCTGGGGCTTGTGCAGACACCGAGCGTCGACGCGCTGACGCCCGTGGCCGACTTCTTCGCCCGACGCGACTTCACCGTGGCCAGCCGCACCCATGTAGCCGATCTGCAGCTGCGGGCAGACGACGGACCGTTTGCCACGGGCACCGGTCCCCTGATCACCGGATCGACCGTCGCGCTCGTGATGAGCATGGCTGGCCGCATATCGTACGTGGCCGAGCTTGACGGTCCCGGCGTGCCGGCCCTGCGGTCACGTGTCCAAGCGGAGGCGGGCGAAAAGTGCCAGGTAGACCGGAGGTTTCGGGTGGAGCCGCCTATCGGAAATCGAACCGATGACCTACGCATTACGAGGGGCACGATCCCTGTCCGCGCACGCGCTAGCTGCACCGATAGCAGGAGTAATCGCACGGATAGCACTCACGGCGCTGGGATTATCCGGCGACCCGGTCCACGTCCAAGACCCTGCGTCCCCACATCCTGCTACTGTGCGTAAACGCTGCTGATGACATGGATCCGCGCCCGCAAGCGGACAAGGCGCCAGGGCCGACGGTTGATCTGTATGCCGCTACGCACACAGTCTGGTTAGCCGACGCCCGGATTTGCATGAGCGGTCGCTAATTGGCGGCAGCGCAACGCGCGGGCGGCTAAATCCCCGGACAGGTGCCCACTCTGGCCTGCTAACCAAACCTCCTGCTGCGCGTACTGGCGGACCTGCTTTGTCCTGCCTGAGATTTGTACCGGTGCGGCAGGTGCCGCGGTTGGCGGCCTACGATTCGGTGGTGAGCTCGTCGCTGGCTGTTCGCCCGGCTCGGGTCGAGGACGTCGCGCAGATGGCGCGCGTGAATGTGCGGTGCTGGCAGGAGACGTACCGGGGACTCATGCCGGACGCGGTGCTCGACGACCCGGGCTTCCTGGCCGTCCGGGAGCGGTTCTGGACTGCCGCGCTGACCGACGAGCGCTATAGCGAGAATCGCGTGGCTGTCGCCGAGCGGGACGGCGAGCTGATCGGGATCGCCATGTCAGGCCCGCCCTTGGATGCCGGAGCGGCGTGGGCGAGGCAGCTGTATGTGCTCTATGTGCATGCCGCCGACCACGGCACAGGTGCCGGGCCGGCGCTGCTGGAGGCGGTCGTCGATCCGGAGGAGCCGGTGGCGCTGTGGGTGGCCGACCCGAACCCTCGTGCACAGGCGTTCTACCGCAGGCACGGCTTCGTTGCCGACGGGACGGCCCAGGTCGAGGGCGGGGTGCGGGAGATCCGCATGGTCCGCGGCAGGCAGCACAGGCGGTAGTCCAATTCGCGGGCAGGCTCCCACCTGGCGCCGTCGCCCGGCCGGGCCTCAGCGGTGCAAGCAGTGCGCGGGCGGCATGAAGGATGCGAGTTGCCTCGAGTGGGACGCTTCCACGCGACTGAGCATGCCTGCGCAACGTCCGCACATACCACGGACAGGGTCGAGCCGCCGCGGGCACGGCAGGACCTCGGCCATGCCGTGTGGTCAGTCAGCAGCCGCGAACTCTGCCAGCCCAGAGCGGAGGCTACAGGTAGACCCGTCACGGAGAGCAACCTGAGCCTTTGCGTGCCCGCGCAAGTACCCGCCGTTCGGGACGTCTTGGCGGGCGACCAACATGGTCGTCCAAGGCGAGCGAGAACTGATGTTCTGTCGCATCGCGCCGACTTGGCCGAGGGCGGCAAGTCAGCGACTTCTTGAAACTCTGACCGCCGGCCGGCCAGAACGCCGGGCCTGGCCGCAACTCTGACCGCCGGCCGGCCAGAACGCCGGGCCTGGCCGCGTCTTCAGGCTAACTCGAAGGCCAGGTTCGGTGGGCACGCGGCCGGGCCTGGGATCTGGTGGTGTCAGGCCGTCCGGTCGGCGAAGGCGCGGGTGACAGCGGCGGTCCGGCTGGAGACCTTCAGCAGGCGGTAGATGTTTTCCAGGTGGGTGCGCACGGTTCCCTCGGATATGCCCAGGCGGCGGGCGATCTGGGCGTTGGTGTGCCCGGCGGCGACCAGGGGCAGCAGTTCCCAGTGCCGGGCTGTGAGCTGGGGGGCTGGGTGGCGGCGCCGCTCCGCGTCGAGGTAGGCCTGGTGCAGGTGCGGGCGCAGCACGGTGAGCAGGTCGCGTTCGCGGTCGGAGAAATCCGGGCCGGGTCCGCGGATGAAGACCAGCCGTAGCGTCCGCCCGGGCCCGGCGGTCCACCCGGGTCCGGCGGGCAGGCACAGCATCAGCTCATGCTCGTTCCCGTAGGGCTTGCAGCAGTCCTGGTACATGCCGGTGCTGTGCCATTGCCTGGCCGAGTAGAAATCCGAGATCAGCACGTGGCGGCGCAGGTCGCCGGTGTGCTCGGGGTAGCTGCAGGGGCTGTTCCAGTAGTGGGACCAGAACGATGCCTCGTCGAACTCGGGGTCGTGGGCTTCGGTCGGCATAGTCTGCCCGAACCAGTCCGCCTGCCGGCTGCTGTCGGTGCCCGAGAAGACCACGAGATCGCCGCCGACCAGGGCCAGCAGGTCACTGAGCAGGGACGGCACCAACCCTACGCCCCCTTTGGCCGGGGGCTCGCCGCGGTCATCGCTGACGATCCCGGCCAGGGTGCGCAGGTCCCGTCCGCTGGCTGTTACCGGGCCTTTCATCACGCCATCCCTCCCCATCCAGGCTACTCCGGCTGCGGCCGCCTGGACATCCGCAGAACGTCGGATGGCGGGCACGGACGGGACCTGGACATCCTGGCTGGTGAGCGGCGCGCGACCGCGGCCGGAGCAGGGGGGATATGGACGAGATCAGCCAGGGCCCGAAGCCGAACGTCCGTCGTCCCCGCGGTCGCTGGCTCGACGCCGCGCTGGCGGTGGCCCTGATCGCCGCGGCTGTCATCGCGGTGATGCTCGGCCGGGGCAGCCGGCCTGCCGCGGCTCCCGAAGACACACCCGGCACGGCGGCGGCCCCGGCGCTGCTGCCATCCACCGTGCGGACACAGATCCCGCTGCCGTCCGGCCAGCCCGGCGGGATGACCATACTCGGCTCCACGGCCTGGATCTCGGACTGGTCCGCCAGCCAGGTCGCCGTCGTCGACCTGGCCGCCGGGCGGGTCACCAGGACGCTGCGGGTCGGCAGCTGGCAAGATGAACCTGTCAGCATGACATCGGGCGCCGGGTCGCTCTGGGTCCTGGACTTCTCCGGCCCGCTGCTGCGCATCGACCCGGCCAGCGGCGCCATCACCAGGCGCTTCCCGCTCCCCGGGCTGGGCGCCGACGTCGCCCACGGAGACGGCTTCATCTGGGTAATCACTTACGAGCCCGCCGCTGACGGCGACCACGAGTACCTGTCCAAGATCGACCCGTCCCGCGACGTGATCGTGAAGACGGCCCCGATCCCGGGCGCGGGACCGGCATGTGCCGCGTCCCCCGGGCCGCACGGCATCTGGATCGGCTGCGCCGGCATCGACCACATCACCTTGATCAACCAGGACTCGCTCAAGCCGGCCCAGAGCCTGCCCGTCGACAGCGGCGGATATACCCCGCAGATCGTCCCCGGGCGCAACGCCGTGTGGGTCCTCACCCCGTCCGGGCTCGCCCGGGCGGACCCGGCCACCGGCAGGATCACCGCGATCATCCACACCGGCTATGCTCCCAGCACCATGTCGGCTCCGGCCCTCATCATGGACTCGGCAGACCGCCTGTGGATCACCGGCTCCCTGCTAACCGTCGTGATGCCAGACACCCTCACCGCGTACCCGGTCGCGCACACACCGGACCTGATCAGCGCCGCGGCAGACGGGCCGGCCATCTGGCTCCGCACCGGATCCACCCTAACCAGGCTCCAGCTCGACACTCCCCCTGCCACAGGCGCCTCCGCCAGCGAGCGGCCGCCGCGAAGCGACGGCCGCCCGGCCCATCCGGCGTAATGAGAAGACAAGCGAGACGCTGACCGAGGAACGCCGGAACCGCCGTTCGGCACGGCCGACTGGCGCGTGACGGTGCCACCCCTGTGGGCGCAGATCTGGAAGATCTGGCGCAAGGTCCATGGCGTCTCGATCGGCCTCGATAGCCGCAAATATTCGGCGATCTGTAATTGTTTGGGCTAATTACACTATGCGCTTGTGACGGTACGCGACCGCGATGAGCGCTGTCGTTCTTTGAACCGCAAGAGTTCATCGTGCCCGCTGGCGTCACCGCCAGGTATAGCTGTATCCGCTGGTCTCGGGCCTGTGGATCCCCAGCGCAGACCGCCGCATCTGGCATGTCCGGGACCCGGCCCTCACGGTGTCCGGTCTGACCGGGGAAGTTCCCGGGCGGGAGAGACCAGCGGCCGCCGCAGGAGCGAGGCGACCAGCAGCCGGTGATTCCGGCGCTGCAGCAGGCGCCGGGCGCTGGTGACCGCGACATCGGCAAGCACTGGCGCAATCATGTCGGCAGCAGCCTCCAGCATGCGCTGCAGCATGGCAGGACGGCGATCCGGCGCGGGTGCAGGCGACCAGGTAACAGTTACCGATTCCCACCATCCCGCGCTGCCGGTGGCACCCGCCGCGTCCTGACGCCGCCAGTGGCCCCGGGACAGTTGCACCTGCTGCTGCCAGAGCCCTTGGCCGTCACGAAGCAGGGTACGAGCTGAGGCATCTTGCATGTAGACATTGTGCGCCAGGCTTCTGTCCCTGGTCACCAGCGATCTGGTCTGGTGGTGACCGGCGGATGGCCACGTTGCATTGTGGCCAGCCGGATCGG
>WNGK01013104.1_pt1 | contig 17482 bp, 15 predicted proteins | sample 5400601 | NCBI WGS metagenome assembly WNGK01 (sample SAMN13153376, study PRJNA577476) | soil metagenome | isolation source: 60 cm soil or saprolite under Garry oak tree replicate 1 | place: USA:California | collected 2016-06-15
TCGAATACGGGAAGGCGGGAGCCCTCGGCGGCAGGAATGTGACAGCCGATCTGAGCCATCAAGGCATGGAGGGCGAGTGTCTTGAGCGCGACCGTCTTACCGCCTGCGTTCGGACCGGTGATGAGCAGGAGGGGCCGCTCGCCGTCGATCTCGATGTCCACCGGAATGATATTGCCTGCGTCTTCGCCGACTTGCCAGCGCTGGGCCAGGAGCAGAGGATGGCGGGCCCCGCGAAGGGCCACCGTCCGCCCGACGTCGACCACCGGCGCGCTGGCGTCCATCCGCTCGGCGAGATGGGCACGGGCGAAGAGCGCGTCCAGGCGGGCGATGAGGTCGACCAGCCGATCGAGGTCGTCGAGACGAGCCCGGACGGCATCGCTCAGCTCGCCCAGGATGCGCGCAGTCTCCTGTTCCTCCTCGCGGGTGAGCTGGACGAGATCATTGTTGGCGTCGACCGCGCTCTCCGGCTCGACGAAGAGTGTCTGGCCGCTCTGGGATCGATCGTGCACGATCCCGCGCAGGCGTTGCCGGGCTTCGGCCCGAACCGGTACGACGTACCGGCCGTGACGAACGGTGACGAATCGATCGGCAAAGATCCGGTCGTTGTCGCTCGTCTGGAACAGGCGCTCGAGGTCGGCCACGACGCGTCGGCGCCGTTCGCGCAGGTCACGGCGCAGGTGGCGGAGGCGGGAGCTCGCGTCGTCCTTGACGGCGCCCTCGTCATCGAGAGCGGCATGGAGGCTGTCGCGGAGATCGTCCACGCGGGGAAGCGTCTGCGCCAGGCTGCCGACGGCGGGCGCGATGGGCCCGGTCGTTCGGGCGTAGGCCGAGAGACGCGGGGCCGCCTCGAGAAAGGGGATCAGGAGGACGAGGTCGCTCCCATCGAGAGCGCTGCCGGGAATCCGAGCCCGATCGAGGACGGGGCGGACATCAGGGCTCGGCGCTGAGAGCCCGTTCCCGACCCACAGTGGTCCGCGCCTGCTGCGCCAGCAATCCGCGGACGGCATCCCATTCGATGCCTCGCTGCCAGATTCGGCCTGCCTCCATCTCTCGCCTCATTCGCTCCCGTCCATCACTGGGAGTGCCGGCGCCCGAGTCAGGAGTGCTGCCGCCGCTAATCGGACATCCGCTCGCGCCGCTTTGCCTTCTTGCGCGCTGCTAGCGCCTTCCGCTTCCTCCGTACACTCGGCTTCTCGTAGTGCTGGCGCTTCTTGAACTCGGAGAGGAGCCCGGCCTTCTCGCACTGCTTCTTGAAGCGCTTGAGAGCGCTCTCGAAGGACTCGTCGGGCTCGACGATGACCTTGGTCACTCTGTTCCCCCCCTCCAGACGGACCCCTCGGCCACACGTGGGTAAACGATAACTATATACCATCCCGACGCCCGGTCCGCTACCGTTAGACTTGCGCCGGCATGCCAGCGGCGCCGCCACTGTACTCGGTCGTCCCGTTCGTCGCGATGCTCCTGGCGATCGCGCTCGGTCCCCTGGCGCTTCCGCGCTGGTGGGAGGCCCATCGGCACAAGCTGACCGTCTCGGTGGCCCTGGGGCTGCCTGTCCTGGGGTTCTATCTGGTCCGCCAGCCCTCCGTCCTGGCTGCCACCGCGGAAGACTACGTCTCCTTCATCGTCCTGCTCGCCGGGCTCTATGTGATTTCCGGGGGCATCCTGCTCCGCGGGGATCTCGAAGCGACGCCTGTGACGAACACCGCCTTCCTGGCGCTCGGGGCAGCGCTCGCCTCGTGTATCGGCACGACCGGCGCGTCCTTGTTGCTGATCCGTCCGCTGCTCCAGACGAACCGTGAGCGCCAGCGGGTGACGCACACCGTGATCTTCTTCATCTTCCTGGTGTCGAACATCGGCGGCCTGCTGACGCCTCTGGGCGACCCGCCGCTCTTCCTCGGCTACCTCCTGGGGGTGCCGTTTTCGTGGACCTTCCGGCTGTGGCCGCCCTGGACGATGATGGTCGGCACCCTGCTGGTGGTCTATTTCTGCTGGGATTCGGTACAGCACGCGCGCGAGACGACTGGGGCGCTGCGTCGGGACCGTCAGCAGATCGAGCCACTGCACGTGCGCGGGATCAGTAACGTCGTCCTTCTTGCCGGTGTCGCAGCGGCGGTGGCGCTGCTCCGCGCGCCCGTACGCGAGGTCCTCATCGTTGCGCTCGGCGCGATCTCCCTGTGGCGCACGCCACACGCGATCCGGCGCGCCAACGGGTTCACGGCCTCGCCGATGGTCGAGGTCGCCGTGCTCTTCTTCGGGATCTTCCTCACGATGATCCCCGCGCTCGAGTTGCTGCGATTGCGGGGACATGAGCTCGGCGCCCGTGAGCCATGGCAGTTCTTCTGGGCCTCCGGTCTCCTGTCGTCGTTCCTCGACAATGCGCCAACCTATCTGGCCTTCGTGGCGCTCGGGCAGGGGCTGGGGTCGACGAACGAGGTCATCGGGATGCCCCACCGAATTCTGGCCGCGATCAGCGTGGGATCGGTGGTCATGGGCGCCAACAGCTACATCGGCAATGCCCCCAATTTCATGGTCAAGGCGATCGCGGAGGGGGCCGGCATTCGCATGCCAAGCTTCGCGGGCTACATGGTCTACAGTGCGGGCATCCTGATCCCGCTCTTCGTTGTCCTGACCTACCTGTTCTTCTAGTGGATCAGGGCGAGCACCTTCTCGGCGGCCACGGCCACCGCCGCGTCCACCACCGGGAGCTCGTCCGCCTCGAATCGCGTCAGGACGTGGTCCGGCACGTCGGCCTTGTGATCGGGACGGCCGATGCCGACTTTCACGCGGCGGACGTCCTCGGTGCCGACGGCCTCGATGACCGAGCGCACGCCGTTATGCCCACCGTGGCTGCCCTTCATGCGCACGCGAACGGTGCCCAGCGGCAAGTCGATGTCGTCGTAGACGAGGATGAGGTCGGCGGGATCCGCCGTATGACGGCGCAGGGCCCGAGCCACGACCGGGCCGGTCACGTTCATGAAGCTCTGGGGCTTGATGAGTTTCACCGGCTCGCCTCGCCACGTGCCCGTGCAGAGCAGCGTCGAATCGTCACGCTGCCAGCGGCGGTGGAAGGTCGATGAGGCCAGATGATCGAGCACGCGCTGGCCCACGTTGTGGCGGGTCTCCTGGTACTCCGGTCCGGGATTGCCCAGTCCCACCACCACGTGGGCCACGCGGGACCTGCTCCGTTACTTCTCCTTCTTGGCCTTCTCTTTGTCGCCGCCGCCCTTCTTGGCGTCCTCGGCCGGCGCGGCCTCTTCCTTCGGCTTCCGCTCCGTGAGGACCTCGGGTTCCGCGGTCACGGCGGCCGTCGCAGCCGGCGCGACAACCTCCTCGGCCATCGGCGCCGCCACGGTGACGACGGCCTGGCCGGGATCGTTCAAGATCCGAACACCCGGGGGTACCTGCAGAGCTGCGACGGTCAGGACGTCGCCGATCATCAATGCCGTGACGTCGGCGTCGATCCGCTCGGGAATCTGCGTCGGCAGGCAGGAGACGTCGAGCTCGTGCAGGACGACGTTCAGGATGCCCTTCTGCTCCTTCACACCCGCGGCCTCGCCGACGGGATGAACGGCGACGCGGACCGTGATGGCGCGGTCGGCGGTGACTTCCTGAAGGTCCACGTGGAGGAGGCGCTCCGACACGGGATCGAACTGGAGATCGCGGATGATCGCCATGCGCGATCCCGAGTCACCTTCGAACTTCAGCGTGAGCAGCTGGGTCGATCCCTCGTGGCCGTGGATGATGCGGAGCACCGCTCGCGGATCGACCGTGACGGTTTCTGGCTTGGCGCCGCCATAGAGCACGGCCGGGACGACGCCGTTGCGGCGCAGGCGCTTGGCCAGTTGCTTGCCGGTGCCCTCACGGCGCGTAATCGTCAATTCTTGCGTCTGCATGTGCGCTCCTTCAGACGAACAGGGTCGAGACCGATTCCTCGTCGTGAATGCGTCGGATGGCCTCACCGAGCAGCGGAGCCACCGTGAGGACCGTCAGGCGGCCGGTCCGCTTGGCGTCCGACACCGCGATGGAGTTCGTGACGACGACCTCTTCCAGGGGCGAGGACTTGATGCGGTCGATCGCGGGTCCTGAGAGGACTGCGTGAACTCCGCACGCAAGGATGCGCCGAGCGCCTTCACGCGCGAGCGCTTCCACCGCCTGCACGAGCGTCCCGGCGGTGTCGATCATGTCGTCGATGACCACGGCGTCCTGGCCGTGCACGTCGCCGATCAGGTGCATGGCGACCGCCTGGTTCGGGCCTTCGCGACGCTTGTCGATGATGGCCAGGCCGGCCTTGAGCCGCTTGGCGATCGCGCGGGCACGCTCTACGCCACCGGCGTCGGGCGAGACGATGACGGGATCGTGCAGATCCTTCTTGCCGAGGTAGTCGATGATCACGGGCGCCGCGAACAGATGGTCCACCGGGATGTTGAAGAAGCCCTGGATCTGTCCCGCGTGGAGGTCCAGCGCCAGCACCCGGTCCACGCCGGCCGCCGTCAGCAGATCGGCGACGAGCTTGGCCGTGATCGGCACGCGCGGCTGTACCTTGCGGTCCTGGCGGGCGTAGCCGTAGTAGGGCAGCACGGCGGTGATCCGACGCGCCGACGCGCGCTTGAGCGCGTCGATCATCACCAGAAGCTCCATGAGGTTGTCGTTCACCGGGGGTGAGGTCGGCTGGACCACGAAGACGTCGGTCCCCCGGACGTTCTCGTTCACCTGCACGAAGACCTCGCCGTCGGAGAAACGGGAGATTTCGGCGTCGCTCACCGGCAGGGAAAGATATTGGGCGATCTCTTCCGCCAGTGGACGGTTCGCGTTGCCCGAGAAAAGCTTCAGGTCGTATCTCATCGCCGGCCTCGCCCGATCGTGGTTGGGGCGGGAGGATTCGAACCTCCGAATACGGGATCCAAAGTCCCGCGCCTTGCCGCTTGGCCACGCCCCAGTGAGCTCATGGTACTCGTCCTCATGCGCACGGCCGGCCCGGCCAGTGTCCGGACCGCCCAGCAGCGCCACGACGCCCGCGTGAGTCGCGCGCGGATCTGGCGCGCGTGCTCGAACGAGCGCGCGACCCCGAACACGGTCGGCCCGCTCCCCGACATCGCTGCGCCCAGTGCCCCCGCGGCCAGAAGCGCCGCCCTCATCCGCTCGATCTCGGGATGGTGGGGAGCCACGGCCGCCTCGAGGCCATTGTAAAGGCTCGCCGCCACGCGAGCAGCCTGCCGTGTGCGAAGCAGCTCGGCCAGCTTCCGGGCCCGCGAACCGTCCGTGTACATCGCCGGCGTCACGCGACCATACGCCTCGGCCGTGCTGGAGCCGAACGCCGGGTTCACCAGCACGAGCGCCAGCGCGCCGGCGACGACCGGTTCGAGCACTTCGCCACGGCCCGTCCCGAGCGAGGCACCACTACGCAGGAAGAACGGCACGTCCATTCCGAGCGCGGTGGCCACTTCGGCGAGTCGGGCCGCCGGCCACCGGAGGCCCCACAGACGGTTGAGGCCGAGGAGCACGGCGGCGGCATCACTCGATCCGCCCCCCAGACCAGCCGCCACCGGGATCCGCTTGTCGAGCGTGATGTGCACACCACGATCGATCTTCGCCGCCTCCCGCAGGGTCGTGGCGGCACGCAGCGCCAGGTTCGTCGCGTCGCAGGGGACTCCGTCGGTGTTCACGGCCAGCCCGAGCCCGGGTGCCTCGTCGAGGACCAGGCGATCGGAGAGGTCGACGGCCTGCATCACGGTCGCGAGCTCGTGATAGCCGTCGGCACGCTTGCCTCGAATTTCGAGGACCAGGTTGACCTTGGCCGCGGCGCTGAGCACGAGGCGACGACTCCTCGATCCCTTCGACAAGGCAGAGAAGACTAGCACGCAGTTTCGAAGAGCGTCAACGCAGGCGCTGGATCTTTGCCGTCTCCGGCGGCGTCATGCGGAACCGGTCGTCGTCCACGCCACCGTCGACGACAGCGTCGCGATACTCGACGCGTCCCGTGACGTTCGCGCGCGGCGCCGAGAATCGGAAGCCCTGGACGTCGCCCTGTGGCCCCCGGTCGTAGGTGACCCGGACCTCGTAGAGTCCACCGGTGATCTCGACCTGGCGCACGACACCCGTCACGAAATCCATCCAGATCCTCTGCTGGTGGACGTTGTTGACGACGACGAGCGAGGGCCCGTCGGCGTCGCCCGGCATCATCTCGGCCACGCGGACGTCGGGGAGTGGCGCCGGGCGTCCGGCCAGCACGCCGACGAGGTCGTCAGGCTCGAAGGGCAGAGACAGGAGCCCTGCCATCGTGTGGGCCGTCGCCGGGCCGACGACGGCCTCGTTGGTCGCCGCGTTGTAGACGACGAGCCCACCGTCGTGCACGGTCGCGATCAAGAACGGCTGGCCCATCGGCGACAACGCCTCGAACCGCACCGAGGCGGGAGCCTTGGCGAGCACGACACTGCGCAGACGTTGACGATCGCGGCCACGGGCGACGTCGAGATCGGCGAGGGTGCGAAGGTCCGAGAACTCAGACCAGCGCCGAGCGACGAGCGTGAGCGCGCGCTGCGCGTCTTCGGCAATCGGCTGGTGAGGTGGCGCCAGCAGGCGGGCACAGCCGGGGGCGAGCGCGAGAAGGAGGACGAGGAGGCTAGCGCGTCTGCTGCGCTTTCGAATCACGCTTGACCCGCTGCAGACGGTTCTTCGCCTCCTCGATCTTCTTCTTGATCCCGTCCGCACTCGGGTCGAGCTGCAGCGACTTCTCCCAGGCGACCACCGCATCTTCCTCGAGACCGTTCTTGGCGAGCGCATCGCCGAGGTGGTCGTAGATGACCGGATCGGCTTCCTTGGCCTTCTCGACGGCGCGCTTGAGCTCGCGGAGTGCATCCGGATAACGCCCCTGCTGGAAATACGCCCAGCCGAGGCTGTCGATGAAGTAGCCGTTCTCGGGCTCGAGCTCGAGCGCCTTGCCGATGAGCTTCACCGCCTCATCGAGATTCTGGCCCTTCTCGGCGTACATGTATCCGACGAAGTTGTAGGCCTCGGCGTGCTGAGGATCGAGGACGATGACGCGGCGGAAGAGCTTGACGGCGTCGTCGAACTTCTGCTGCTTCTCGTAGACGACGCCGAGCTGGAAGATCAGATCCTTCTGCTTCTCGTCCAGGGACAGGCCTTCCTTCAGCGTCTCGACGGCGCGGTCGTACTGCTTGGCGCGGAAGTAGGCGCTCCCCAGATAGAGGAAGAGCTCGGGCCGCCGCGGCTCGATGTTGACCGCCTCGCGGAGCACGGCGATGGCCTGGTCGTAGCGCTTGCCGCGGCCGTGCAGGAATCCGAGCTGGACCCGGGCGTCGACGGAGCGGGGATCGAGACGAAGGATGCGTTCGAGCTCTCCGCGGGCATCGTCGTCGCGGCCGGCGTCCATGAGCGAGGTCGCGAGGAAGTACCTCGCGCGCAGGTTCGACGGCTCCAGCACGACCGCGCGACGGAAGGAGTCGGCGGCGCGCTCCCACATCTTCTGCTCGTAGTAGACGGCGCCGAGCTTCAGCCACACCCGCGCGTCGCGCGGGCCCGCCTCGGCGAGCGTCTCGACCTCCGATTGTGCTTCGTTGAAGCGGCCGAGACGGATGAGCAGATCGGACAGGCGCTCGACGAACCCGGGATTGTCGGGATTCGCCTGCATGGCCTTGCGGTACACCTTGATGGCGTCTTCCGGCTGGTGCCGCGTCTCGTAGACGTACCCGAGGGCCGTCCAGGCGCCGTCGTGGTCGGGATCGAGCTCGACGGCCTTGGTCAGACGGGTGATGGCCTCGTCCCAGTTTTCGGTCTCGACGGCGAGGCGGCCGAGGAGGAACTGGGCCTGGGCCAGCTTCGGTTGACGTTCGGCCAGGCGGAGCAGGACGGTGCGCGCCCGTTCGTACGACTTCTGCTCGACGTAGTAACGAGCCAGCGTCAGGTACGGCTCCTCGGCCGACGGGTTCAGCGTGATGACTCTTTCGAGCTCGGCCTCGGCCTCGCCATACCGCTTCTGGGCGCGCAGGAGCTCGGCCAGCGTCAGATGGGTGCCGGCGTCTTCGGGCGCGAGTTGCACGGCCTTTCGGGCAGCGGCCAGCGCGGGCTCGGTCTGATCGGTACGGGCCAACCACTGGGCCATCTCGCGCCACAGGAAGGCCGACTCGGGGTCGCGCTTGATGGCCTGCTCCATGGCCGCGATTGCCTCGCGGAAGCGGCCGTTCTGCGCCATCATCTGTGCGGCCGAATAATGATAGTAGGCGTCGCTGGTCTCCGACGGGGCGACGAAGCGCGTCCGCCGTGGCGGCTCATCACCGTTGACGGCGGCGACGGGCCCCTGCGCGGCGCAACCGCCGATAGCGGCGACGGCGGCGTCGATGTCGCGCTTCTCTTCCGGCGCCAGAGCGCGGCGCCGTCGCTCGGTGCTCGGCGAAACGGACGCGGCGTCCTGTGCCACCGGTGTCAGCACGAAGCGCAGGGAGGTGATCGCGGCGAATTGCGCCCGAAGTCGCGTCGTCAGGTCAGGCGCGCGCAGCGTCAGCTCGTGCAGCCAGGGTGAGTTGTCGACGGCAATCTCGAGAAGGCCGTTGGTCAGTCGCTGGGGCCGGGACCGACGGGCCCCTTCGGCGCCGACGACGGCCGGCCATGACCGTCGGATCCCCTCTTCGACGAGCCGCTCGCGTAACTCGGGAAGAGCATTGACGATCAATTCCGAGATTGCACGCGGTGCTCGAGGGTTCATTGATGGCTATCATACCTCTGCCGCACCAGAAGTGCCGAGTATCCGAGGTTCGTCAAATTGACTCAGTTCTGACCGACCTTTATAGTGACCTCTCCGATGGCAAAACCCCGTCGCGGCGACGTTCTGGACCTCATCATCGACGACCTCGCGTTCGGTGGGGAGGGCGTGGGCCGCGTGCATGGCTACGTCATGTTCGTCCGCGGCGGACTTCCCGGTGACCACCTGCGCGTGAAGGTGACCGAGACGCGCGGACGGTACGGCCGGGGCGTGATCGAATCGGTCACGGCGCCTTCTCCGCACCGCGTACCGGCCCCCTGTCCTTACTTTGGGCGGTGTGGTGGATGCCGTCTCCAGCATCTCGATTACCCGGCCCAGCTCATGTTCAAGGAGAAGCAGGTTCGCGATTGTCTGGAGCGGCTCGGTGCGGCCGGCGACTTCGAGCTGCGCTCGATTCTGCCCGCACCGGAGGCCTACGGCTACCGCAACAAGATGGAGTTCACGGTGGCGGAAGCGGCGGGCGCGACCGTGATCGGCCTGCACGAGGCCGATCGCTACGACGTCGTCCTCGACACCGAACGCTGCCTGCTCCAGTCGGAGGCGATGAACACGCTGCTGGCCGAGGTCCGAGGACAGGCGCGCGATCGTGCGCTCGCCGTCTATGATCAGGATTCCGGCCAGGGCCTGTTGCGTTTCGTCACCCTGCGGGAGGGCCGACGGACGGGCGACCGAATGGTCAACATCGTCGTTGCCGCTCCCGACGTGGAGCGCCTTCAGCCCGTCGCCGAAGCCCTCGTCGCCCGAGTGCCGTCGACGGCGAGCGTGGTGCTCAACGTCAACGCGAAAAAGGCCGCCGTCGCCGTCGGGACCGAAGAACACGTCCTCGTCGGGCGCGATCACATCACCGAGCGTCTCGACGACTTGACGTTCCAGGTCTCGGCCAATTCGTTCTTCCAGACCAACACGCTGCAAGCCGAGCGCCTGTTCGGGCTGGTGGAGCAGGCGTGTGAGCTGACGGGCGAGGAGACGGTCCTCGACCTCTACTCGGGTACGGGCGCGATCAGTCTGCTCTTGGCCCGGCGCTGCCGCCACGTGTACGGCATCGAGGTCGCGGCCGCGGCCGTGGACGACGCCACTCGCAACGCGCGCGCGAACGGGATCGACAACTGTACGTTTCTGGCTGGCGAGGTTCGCCACGTCCTGCCCACCTTCGTCCGCGACGGTGTCACCGCGGCGGTCGTCGTCGCCGATCCGCCGCGCGCCGGCTTTCATCCGAAGGCATTACAGGCGTTGGTGGCGTTGGCGCCCGTGCGCATCGTGTACGTCTCGTGCAATCCGGCCACGCTCGCCCGCGACGTCGGTGATCTGTTGCGCCAGGGATACCGGCTCGAGTGGGTGCAGCCGGTGGACATGTTCCCGCAGACGCCCCACATCGAGGCAGTCGCCCGTCTCCGACGGGCGTGACCACATACCTGGTCCGTCGGCTGGCCCAGTCACTGATCGTCCTGCTCGGCGTCTCGTTCGTCGTCTTCTTCATCTTGCATCTCACCGGCGATCCGGCGGCGGTGCTTCTGCCTCCGGACGCCAGCGCAGAAGATCTCCAGCGATTCCGGCAGGCGATGGGCTTCAACGATCCGTTCTTCGTGCAGTACGGCCGCTTCCTTCGCGGTGCTCTCCAGGGCGACTTCGGCCAGTCCATCCGTCACGGCGAGCCCGCGTTCGGTCTGGTCGTCGAGCGGATGCCGGCCACGTTCGAGCTGTCAGGGGCGGCGCTCGTGATCGCTCTCGCCCTCGCGATTCCCGCGGGGATCGTCTCGGCGGTCCGACGCAACACGACGGTGGACTACGTCTCGACGGTGGTCGCGCTCCTGGGCCAATCCCTCCCGACCTTCTGGCTCGGAATCATGTTGATCCTCGTCTTCTCGGTGCACTGGGGCTGGCTGCCATCGTCGGGCCGTGGCAGGATCGAGCACCTCATCCTGCCTGCCATCACGCTCGGCCTGTTCACGACCGCGCGCATCGCTCGGCTCACCCGGTCCGGCATGCTCGATGTCCTGAGCCAGGATTTCATCCGGACCGCTCGCGCCAAGGGCGTGGGCGATCCTCCCGTCGTGTGGAAGCACGCCCTCAAGAACGCCGCGATTCCCATCGTGACCATCGTCGGAATCGAGCTGGGCACGTTGCTGGGCGGCTCGGTCATCACGGAGACGATCTTTGCGTGGCCGGGGGTGGGACGCCTCAGCGTGCAGGCCATCTACAACCGCGACTATCCGGTCGTGCAGGCGGCGGTCTTCCTTCTGGCCTCGACGTTCGTCCTCGTCAATCTCGTCGTGGACGTCCTGTACACGTATCTCGACCCCCGCATACGGCTGCGATGACGCCTCGAACGCTGCATCGCTGGCCGGCCAACGGTCGTGCCTGAGAGCGACTCCGGCGCCGCTCGGGTCGCGTTGCCGATGGCGCACCCCGCCGCCCAGGGGCGCCGTGAATGGTTGGCCTTCTCGCGCCGGCTCGCGCGCCGACGAACGGCACTGTTCGGCGCCGTCGTCGTCGCCGTCGTCCTCGCGGTTGCGCTCGCCGCGCCGCTGGTCTCACCCTTCGACCCTCTCGGGCAGGATCTGGAGAATCGCTTGAAGCCGCCGGGATGGCAGGACGGGGCGGGATATATTCACCCGCTCGGTACCGATCATCTCGGCCGCGACATTCTCGCTCGCGTGATCTTCGGAGCCCGGCCAGCCCTTCTGGTCGGCGTCGCCGCGGTGCTGATCTCCGGCGTCCTCGGGATGATCGCGGGACTCCTCTCCGGCTACTTCGGTGGCCCGGTGGACGACGTTCTGATGCGTCTGGCTGACATCCAGCTCGCTTTTCCGTTCATCCTCCTCGCCATCGCGGTGATCGGAGTGCTCGGGCCGAGCCTGGTGACGATCATTGCCGTCATCGGTGTCTCGAGCTGGGTCATCTACGCCCGTGTCGTTCGCGGCGCCGTTCTCTCGATCCGGGAACGCGAGTTCATCCAGGCCGCCCAGGCGCTCGGCGTCCGGGACTGGCGTGTTCTCGTGCGCCACATCCTCCCGAACGCGTTTACGCCGTGGCTGGTGGTCGCCACGCTCGACATGGCCCGCGTCATCGTCATCGAGTCGGCATTGTCGTTCCTGGGACTCGGCGTCCAGCCGCCGACCCCGACGTGGGGAGGGATGCTCGCCGACGGGCGCGTGTACCTGTCGACCGCGTGGTGGCTGGCCACCTTTCCCGGGCTCGCCATCCTGGTGGCCGTGCTCGGGATCAATCTGTTCGGCGACGGCCTTCGAGACACGCTCGACCCACGACTGAAGATCTAGCCGGTCGTCCCCCGCCGTCGCGCGACGACCGCCAGCGCTGCCGCCGACGTCGTCACCCAGAGCCCTCCGGAGCCATCACCGATCACGGCGTTGAGGACGAGCGCGACACTGCCGACGACCGTCGCCGCCCACAAGAGCGCGGAGGTCATGACATCCACGAGCCGAGGCCGGTCCACCGCGCCGATACAGGCGATCAGGGCGCCGGCGGCATCGATCCCCACGTCGAGGATGCTCGGGGTTCGCGACGGAACCAGCATCTGAAAGGCCTCGTCCACGCCCGCCCACGCCACGCTCAAGCCGAAGGCGAGCGCGACTGCAATCCTGGGCGGGCGGCGCCCGACGGCGAACGCGCGATACCAGAGGCTGCCGAGCACGGCGTATTCGGTCACGTGGGCGAGCTTTCGGACGACGGCGTGGATGGATTCGAGCAGCGGCAGGGTCGCGGTCGGCCAGATGAAGCGCAGAGCGGGAAGAACGAAGCCGCCGGTGTGCTCGGCACTGCCCGCGTCGGTGGACAGCGCCAGGATCGCGGCCATCCAGACGATCGGAGGAACCCAGTCCGAGCGGCGCATGCTTGCAACACTATACAGGTGGCGTGGTAGAGTGGCGGCCGATGCTCGGCGAGATCCTCGACGATCTCTTGACATCGCCGTCGACCGGGCCCTGCATCACCGCACTCCGACAGCTTCCCGCGCGCCCGCCGGTCTTCGTCCCGCTCCCGACGTCGGTCGATCCTCGGCTCGCGGAGGCGCTCCGTGCCCGCGGGATCAGTCAGCTCTACTCACACCAGGCCAAGGCATGGGCCTTGATCGAGAAGGGCCAGCACGTCGTCGTCGTGACGCCGACGGCGTCGGGAAAGACGCTCTGCTACAACCTGCCCGTGCTGCAGGCGCTGCTCGGGCAGCCCGACGCGCGCGTGCTCTATCTCTTTCCGACCAAGGCGCTCGCCCAGGATCAGCTCGCCGAGCTCGAAACGATCGCCAAGGCCCTGCCTGAGCTCCGCATGTTCACTTACGATGGGGATACGCCGCAGGACGCGCGGCGGGCCGTGCGGGCGCGCGCCAACCTGGTCCTGACCAACCCCGACATGCTGCATTCGGGGATCTTGCCGCATCACACGAAGTGGGCCGTGCTCTTCCAGAATCTCCGCTACGTCGTCATCGACGAGCTCCACGCGTATCGTGGTGTCTTCGGTAGTCACGTGGCGAACGTCATGCGTCGTCTGCGCCGTCTCTGTCGTCATTACGGGTCGGCGCCGCAATTCATCATGGCGTCGGCCACGATTGCGAATCCTGGTGAACTGGCCGGGCGGATCATCGGGGAGAGCGTGGAGGAGGTCGCCGAGAGCGGAGCCCCCACCGGCGACAAGCTCTTCCTCTGCTACAACCCCCCGGTCGTCAATCCCGAGCTGGGGATCCGCGCGCCGTACCTCGGCGAAGCGGCCAGGCTGGCGACACGGTTCCTGCGCGAAAAGATCCCGACGATCGTGTTCGCCCAGAGTCGGCTGTCGACCGAGGTGCTCCTGACCGCCATCAAGACCGGTGTCGCCGACAAGACCGGCGATGCCGGCATCGTCCGCGGCTACCGGGGTGGCTATCTGCCGTCGCGACGGCGCGCGGTGGAGCAAGGGCTCCGCGCCGGCGAGGTGCTAGGCGTCGTTTCCACGAACGCCCTCGAACTCGGCGTCGATATCGGACATCTCGACGTCGCCGTGTTGGCCGGCTACCCGGGGACGATCGCCTCGCTCTGGCAGCAGAGTGGCCGGGCCGGCCGACGTTCGAGCACCTCGGCGGCCGTCTTCGTCGCGAGCAGCGCCCCCCTCGATCAGTTCATGGTCACGCATCCGGAGTACCTGTTCGGGGCCTCGCCCGAGCACGCACGCGTCAACCCCGACAACCCGTTCATCCTCGTCAACCACCTGAAGTGCGCGGCGTTCGAGCTGCCGTTCGCGCCGAGCGCCGCCGGCCAGAGCGTCGAGACGTTCGGCGAGGTCGACGTGCGCCGCGAGCTGGCCGCCCTCGAGGACGAAGGACTCCTCCACCAGGCGGGCGGGCGGTGGCACTGGGCCTCGGAAACCTATCCGGCCGACCACATCTCGCTCCGGACGGTGACCACCGACAACTTCCTGGTGATCGACACCACCGCACGCGACGAGAAGCAGACCAAGCGGCGCCAGATCATCGCCGAGGTTGACTGGAGCAGCGCCTTCGCCACGATCTACCCGAAGGCGATCTACCTGGTCGAGAGCGTGCCCTACGAAGTTCAGGAGCTTCACTTCCGCGAGGACGAGGAAAAGGTCGCGTACGTCAAACGGGTGAACGTCGATTATTTCACCGACGCCATCAGCGCCAAGGGCGTCTGGATCCTGCGCCGGCTCGCCGAGCGCGAGCATTCCGCCTACGTCGCCGAACAGGGCGAGGTCCTGGTGGCGGAGAAAGTCGTCGGCTTCAAGAAGATCAAGATGGGGACGCTCGAGAACGTCGGATCGGGTGAGGTGGAGCTGCCGCAGCAGGAAATGCAGACGACGAGCGCCTGGGTGACGATTGCTCCGGACGCCCTCGCGCGCATCAGCTCCTCACGTGAGGAGCTGATCGATGGTCTTCGCGCCGTCGGATACCTCCTGCATCATCTCGCGCCCATCTTCCTGCTCTGCGACATCCGCGACCTCGGCTCCTGGCTGGGCGACACCACGCCGGCCCAGCCGGGCGCCGTGGTGACCCGCGAGTCGGCGCGCCGGCGCTTGCTCGAGGCCGAGCGCTTCAACCCGACGATCTATCTCTACGACAGCCACGCGGGTGGCATCGGTCTCGCCGAGCGGGTGTTCGATGTCCTCCCGCTGCTGTTCGAGCGCGGCCGGGACACGCTCGGGGCCTGCCCGTGCCGCTTCGGATGCCCCTCGTGCGTGGGACCCGTGAACGAGGTGGGCCGACGAGCCAAGGCCACCGCCGCTGCCCTCCTCCGTGAGCTCACCCGCTGATCTGAACGGCCGCTCCCGCACGCTCGAAGAGCTTCGCCGGGTCATCCGGCGCATCGAGAACGTGCGGGCCACACGGCCCGTCCCCGAACCGATCGAGCGCCTCGTCGGCGGAGAAGTCGTGGACACCGGCGGCGGCCCGCTCGTCGTCGTCCGACGCGAATATCCGCTCTCGCATCGCCACGGCCGGCTCGCCCTGGGCGATGCGCTCGACGTCGCGGTGCCGGCGCTCGAGTTGCTCGCGCCTCTGGGAGCGCCGTCCGACCCGCGCGGGCTCCTCTTCCTCGACACCGAGACGACCGGATTGGCAGGCGGCACCGGCACGTACGCCTTCCTGGTCGGAGCGGCCTTCCTCGAGAACGAACGATTCGTGCTCGTTCAACATTTCATGCGGGATTTCGACGAGGAATCGGCGCTGCTGGCCGCTCTCGATCCCCTGCTCGACCGGGCCAGTGGCCTCGTGACCTTCAACGGCGGGGGCTTCGACCTGCCTCTCCTCGAGACGCGCTTCGTTCTCGCGCGTCGTCGATGGCCGGCGACGCTCGCTCACGTCGATTTGTTGAGGCCCGCACGGCGGATGTGGTCGGCCCACTTCGATGACTGCCGGCTACCGACGCTGGAGCGAGAGGTCCTCGGTCTCGTCCGTGAGAACGATGTCCCCGGCTACCTCATCCCTGCGCTCTACTTCGATTTCCTCCGCTATCGGCGCGCCGCGCCCCTGGCCCGGGTCTTCGAGCACAACCGGGATGACGTGCTGTCGTTGGCCACGCTGCTGGGATGGTTCGCTCGTGCCCTCACCGACGATGCCGACCTTGCCGCCGGCGAACTGGCAGGGGTCGGCCGCCTCTGGGAGCGCTGCGATCCGGGGCGGGCTGCGGTGTACTACGAGCGAGCGCTCTCGGCCGGGCTCGCTGGCGACGAGGGCCACCGGGTTCGCCTCCGGCTCGCTCGGTGGCAGAAGCGCCAGGCCCGCTGGAACGAGGCGTGCGCGCTGTGGCAGGAGGCGTCGGCAGCCCGTGTCTTCGACGTGACGCCGTGGGAGGAGCTGGCCAAATACCACGAGCATCGACGGCGCGACTTCGGCACCGCACTGGGGATCGTCCAGGACGCCCTCGCCCTCGCCCAAGCGTCGAAGGCGCCCGTCCGCGCGCTCGACGCGCTCGTCTATCGCCTCTCCCGACTCGAGCGCCGAACCCGGCGAGCCGTTACCGCACCGGCGTAATCGCCGGTTTTCCCTCGAGCACCGCGACGCAGTTGCGCACGGCGAGAATCGCCATGCCCGTCCGGGTGTCGCGGGAGGCGCTGGCGATGTGCGGCGCCAGGACGACGTTCGGTAAAGGCAGCAGGCCCGGATGGATCTTCGGCTCGTCCTCGAAGACGTCCAGACCGGCGCCGGCGATCCAGCCTTCCCGCAGGGCCCGCACCAGGGCCGCTTCGTCGACGATCGGGCCACGGGCCGCGTTGACGAGCACGGCCGTCTTCTTCATCCGCTTCAGCGCCGCTTCGTCGATCAGGTGACGCGTTTCGACCGTCAGATTAGTGTGGACGGTCACGAAGTCAGCATCGGCCAGCAGTCGCTCCTTCGCCACGAACGTCGCATTGAGCTCGCGCTTGAACTCGCGCTCGGCAGCGGCGTCGGCGCGCAGGGCGTCGTGATAGAGGATGCTCATGTTGAAACCACCGGCCCGTCGCGCGACGGCCCGCCCGATCCGCCCGAAGCCGATCACGCCCAGGGTCTTGCCGTGGATGTCAGCCCCCCACAGGAGATCCCACTTCCACGCCTTCCACTCGCCTGCCCGCGCGTAGCGGTCGGCCTCGACGACCCGTCGGGCGGCCGCCATGAGCAGCGCCCAGGCGAAATCAGCCGTGGTCTCCGTGAGGACGTCGGGCGTGTTCGTCACGATCACGCCGTGTCGGCTCGCAGCCGCGACGTCGACGTTGTTGAACCCGACGGCCACGTTCGCCACGACCTTGAGGTCGGGGCAGGCGGCGAAGACTTCCTCGTCGATGGCGCTGATGATGTGGCAGACCAACGCTTCCTTGCCTTGAAGCCTCCTGATCAGCTCAGCCCTCGACAGCGGGATGTCGGTTTCGTTGTAGTCCACGGTCCATTCCCGCGGAATCAGTGATCGAGCTTCCGCCGGTAAAACGTTTGAAATGAAGACGCTTTTCGCCATTTCCGGCCCCCGATTTTTCTCTTGACCTGGCCCTGACGCGCAGGTATGTTAGCACTCGCTTTTCACGAGTGCTAACAGACTCCCGAGGCTAAGGATGGCCAAACGAACTGCCGCGACGAAGCCCACTAGACCCTCTACCACAGATAAAGGAGGTCAGCCGTTTATGAAGATTCGCCCGTTGCACGACCGCATCCTCGTGGAGCGCGTCGAGGAGAAGGAGCAAGTACGGGGTGGGATCATCATCCCGGACACCGCCAAGGAGAAGCCGCAGGAAGGC
>WNGK01004575.1_pt1 | contig 17479 bp, 16 predicted proteins | sample 5400601 | NCBI WGS metagenome assembly WNGK01 (sample SAMN13153376, study PRJNA577476) | soil metagenome | isolation source: 60 cm soil or saprolite under Garry oak tree replicate 1 | place: USA:California | collected 2016-06-15
TGGAAGACAAAGATCAGGCCTTCACTTGGCTAGAAAAGGCTTACGAGGAGCGGTTCAATCGTCTCGCTTACCTCAAAGTGGAGGCGCTCTGGGACCCCCTTCGCTCCGATCCCCGGTTCGCCGACCTACTTCGACGCGTCGGCATCCCGCCGTGAGCTCGTTTGATGGACATGCCTTATCGAGTGCCACACTCCGACTCCTCAGAAACTTCTCTTATGCGGCGGTGGAGAGAGTAAGCACGAGGCCGAGGTCCTTGGCTTTTTTCTGAATGCTGCGGATTTCGTGCTCTCGATATTTTTCTTCGTAGTACTTCATCCCCTTGTCGACGTATTGTTCTCCGTAACGCAGCATGCGGTAGACGAGCCGGGCTAGCATGTGGGCCATGGCCGTGATGGCTTTCGGGGCACCCAGACGTGCTCGCAATCGGCGGAACTTAGCCCCCAGGTAGGTCTTACTGCGCCACAGACTGGTGGCGGCCATGCGGAAGGCGGTGGCCGCACGGTTCTCGACATGCCGGGTGCCTCGGCGGAGCACCTTGCCCCCGGTAATCTGATTGTCCGGACACAAACCCAGGAAGGACGCAAAGTGGGCCTCGCTGGGAAACCGGCTCATATCGACACCCACCTCGGCGATGATGGTTTGTGCGTTCATGATATTGATGCCATCGATTTGAGTCAGGTCCGTGCCGCTGATGCGGTATAACTCCCCGCGCAGATCAAAACTGGTTGGGGCATTGCCGCCGGCTCGCTTGTTGGCCTTCGCCGCAGGTGGTTGACTGCCCGCTTCCACCTTGTCCTCGAGGGTTTGCAAATGGGCCGCCAGGGCGGTGTCACATTCTGCGATCTGCTGCTGATAGGTCTGATACAGATTGAGCTCTTGCTGCAAAATGAAGAGCAACTCCTTGCGCCAGTCGGGCAATTTCCTCCCGACTTGCCTGAATACGAAAATTGGCGAGATCGGCCAGCTTATATCGGTCTCGTTCTCCTGCCAGAATCGCTTGGATGATGGCCAGGCCCGTCAGGCCGCTGATGTCACTGATCACGTTGGCCAACTGCACGTTCATCTCGGTGAGAACCTTCTGCATCCTCTGAATGCAGGTGCTCGCCGACGCCACGTGTTCGGCCCGTTGCCGCCAATAGGCGCGCAGGACGCAGATCTCCTCCGGTGGACGGAAGGAGTTGTTCAGCAGACCAAAGGTGTGCAATTGCAGTAGCCACTGACATTCCTGTACGTCGGTCTTTCGCCCAGGCAGGTTCTTGGTATGTCGTGCGTTCACCAGAAACACCTGCAGTCCCTCCTCCGTCAAGATCTCGTAGACCGGTAACCAATACACTCCGGTGGACTGCATCGCCACGGTATCGATGCCACAGCTTTTTAGCCAAGCTGCCATCTGCTGCAAGGCCTCAGTGAAGCAGGCAAACTGCCGCACTGGCTCCGCATCTCGATCCGGGGGCACCGCCACGTAATGGGACTCATTGCCGATATCAATCCCTGCCGCGTTGGGATGCACCACATCCAGATTCACGCTCCAATCCTGTTGCTCATTCCCGGCTTTCTTCTTGCGCCTCCGGTTCATCGCCTCGTTCTCCTGGTTGATTTGGCAGCATCCGGCCCGGTTGCGATTGGTTTGTAATTCTCCTCAACGGGGTCGAGCCTACCCTACTTCGGCAGCTTCGCCACCATGCGAGCGACCGCCTAAACCGGAACCACGCTATCCATCGGGCATTTAAGCACCATTTTGTCCACGGTCCTGTTTGCCGAATGCTGCGTCTCGCAGCATGCCAGAATATTCGTCCTCGCGCCAGTTTCTCCCTTGAGCGACGACCCGGACAGGGGCGTCAGGCGCTATCCAGAAACTGGCCCCCTGGGAGCTGGGCACGCCACTTCAACCCCAAACACCTGGGCCCCGAACAAACCGTGCCACAAACGTAGCCCTACTTTCGTCGTCATATGCGTTACGACCGCTATTCTCGCTATTTCCCAAAGTGCCTCCGTGCGGGCTTGGTTTTTTGTGGAGAGCGTGAAGACCGCGCCGCGGGCGAAGACTATGGCCCTCGATCCCAAGACGCACCAACTGTTCCTCTCGACAGCTGAGTCGGGGCAGTTCGAAGTATTGGTAGTAGGCGCAGTTCGCGAAGAGGCTTCCGAATTGCGAGTTGTGACGATCTTGCCGGTGCGTATGCTACTGCGAAGTTGATCGACAAAATACCAGGAACAATTTTTGCGGCTGGCGATCTGGCTTATCCAGACGGGAGCGACGAGCAGTTCGCCAACTGTTACGGACCTACCTGGGGACGCTTCAAAGATCGCACCCGCCCGGCGCCGGGAAATCACGAATACCACAGCGGCGGCGCGTCCGGCTATGCGCGCTATTGGGGTGCCGTTGCGGGTGACCCGACGAGAGCATATTACAGCTACGATCTCGGGCAGTGGCATATTATTGCGCTGAATAGCGAGTGCGCTGAGGTTGGCGGCTGTGGTCCTGAATCCGAGCAAGGAAAGTGGCTGCAGCAGGATCTGTCACAACATCCCGTCGCATGCACGCTGACTTACTTTCACAAGCCGTTGTTTAGTTCCGGATTGGCGCACGGCAATGATCTGCAAATGAAGGCGCTGTGGGAAATGCTGTACCACCCGGGTGCAGACGTAGTCATCAACGGGCACGATCACGACTATGAGCGCTTCGCGCCCCAGGACCCGGACGGGAATTCTGATCCCAAGCATGGCATGCGCGAATTTGTGGTCGGTACGGGCGGGAAGAATTCACATCGAGTCTTCGCCCTCACTCGGCCCAACAGTGAGACCCACCAAGCCGACACATTCGGAGTGTTAAAGCTGACGCTACATCCGAAGAGCTACGATTGGCAGTCGTGCCGGAGGAGGGAAAGACATTCGCAGACTCCGGCAGCGGGGATTGCCACTGACTGGCAGGCGCGGTTTGACATGTAGTGCCGAACCACACTCTCCCCTGATTCGAGCAACCAACGCGCTCCGTTGGCCTAGCACTTTCTCCTCTGCTGGCGGACCCCACCCAAGGGACTGACGACCGCCGTCTAAAGTAACGCGCGTATGTCCCGTTGTAACCCCACCCCAAGACCGCGCTCTACTTGGCCTTATTCTGCGGCGTGATCTCGACGTCAACTGCATGAACGTTGTCTGACTTTTGGGTGTCAAAAGAAACCACTGTGAAACTGCCACTCACATCCCGGGCCTCAACGGTCCGCGTCTCCCTAGTTCCGGAGGTGCTTGGCTGAACGATATCAAGCGTTTTAGTGCTTACTTGCAAGCCCGCTCCTGGATCAACGGGATTGAGCTGTTCTAGGCGTTTTTCAATTGCTTGCGCTCCATCAGAACCCGCCCGCTTCACCACGGTTACTCGCTGGCTCAGATGCAGGTTGCCGTCCGCTGATCCCGAAACCTCCGGCGAATAAGTTTCAACGGCATTTTTCTTTTCGCCGACAGCAGTTTCCGACTCCTTGCCAACGGTTCGCGAGACGGAAGCAAGCTTGCCATCGGCGCCTGGCCGCAAAACCTGCTCTTCGGTGGTGCGCTCTTTTCCATCTTCTTTAATTGTGCTTTCCTTCCGTTCATGCACCTGCCAATTGCCGGAACCATCCGGAAGCAGAGTTGAGGCTTGGACTTTGACCGTGTGATCGCTGCTGCGTTTTTCGCGCTGCTGGATTTGCATGCTGGCAGCCATGCCCCCCTGGCCGTCGGACAAGAAAACTGTAGTGTTCTTCTCCTGCACTTCGGGGCTGATCTTTTTGGTGTTCGTCACTTCACGCTGTGCGACCTGAAGGTGGCCGTCCAGATCGGCATTCGACGTGGTACGCACCACCTTCTCGTCCCCGGCCTGTAGAGTCTGCTTTTCCTCTTCCGTCACCTGGGTCAGAATTTTCTGCCCACTGGCATCCCTGGCGAATGTGCGCTCGATCGTTCGTATGGTTGTGCCATTAACCTGAACCGACTCCTTTTCGATGTCGTAGTACGGTTCGTAGTGGCCGTCAGCTCCGAGGCGTTCGACGGTCTGATTGTCCAGGGTGCCCTTAGCCGACTGCTTGTGCGACTCCGTCGTCCGCGTTGGATTGGTGTTGTCGGTGTGCGATTCGGTCGTCTTGGTCCAGGATTGTGATTCATTTGCTTGGGCGTCGGATGTTTGCGCACTCAGCGAAGGAACAAACATGCAGAAAGCAATAATTGCCACCGTAAGCCACGCGAACTTAATCAAGGACGGATATTGCATGGGGCACTCCAGATGATCGTTGCTTTCCTGATTTTCTGCCTTCGAACCGCCACTGTCCAGCTAATACTCCGGCGTGTCCAAGCGTTCAACTGGGAGCAGGTTTTAGCCGCGCCAACATTTTCCAGTTTCGATGGATGCGATTGCCGTTGAAATCGCCTGGCCCGGGAGTTATCACCGGAGCTGCCGACGCTGACCCATCCGGCATTGCCACCTATTCGGCTGCGGGCGCGCAGCTTGGGACCAGGCTTCTGTGGACTGTACCGTGAGACCCACCCAAGGGACTAACGATAGACCGGCCATCCTCTAACCTAAAATTTCTTCTTTCGCGTTATTGACACATTTCGAATCTCAGCACATCCTCAAGGTATGAGCACGATCGCGCTCACCGAATTGCTCGGCGCGCCAGTGATTGAGGCTTCTGGAGCTCATTGCGGACGTGTGCGCGAGGTGGCCATTACTCCTGGCGAAGATCGTGTCCATGTTTCCACTCTGATTGTCCGCACCAAAAGCGGCGACCGGCTTCTGCCATTCTCTTTGGTTTCGTCGCTCAATGGCGGGGTGCATGCCTCCTCTTCAGCATCCGCATGGCCTCCCCCGGACGCCGAAGGGCTGTTCCTGCTCGAGCGTGACCTACTCGATCAGCAGATCATTGACGTTCATGGCCGCAAGGTGGTGCGGGTCAACGATGTTGATCTGCATCCCGAGACCGCCAATGGCCGGGTTCAGTTGAAGATTGGTTCAGTAGATGTGGGCCCCCGTGGTGCCATCCGGCGCCTTCTCAAAGGCATGGTTCCGATGGCCGCCCTCAAGCATTTGCTGCAAAGAATTCCGCCCCGTCTGATCCCTTGGGAGTTCGTAGACTTGATCGAAACCGACCCTGCCCGGCGGGTGAAGCTGAAGATTTCTCACGAGCGCCTGGCAAAGCTGCATCCCGCGGACATTGCGGACATCGTCGAGAGACTTGCACCGGATGAGCGTGAAGCCGTGTTCGAAACCCTGGACCAGGGAGTCGCAGCCGGGGCGCTCGAAGAAGTTGAGCCCAAGGTCCAGAAGTCGATCCTCGAGTCTCTGGATTCGGAGCGTGCCGCTGAGATCGTAGAAGAAATGAATCCGGATGCGGCGGCGGATCTGCTGGGCGATCTAACAGAAGAGCGCACGTCGGAGATCCTGAAGGAAATGGCCCCGCAAGAGCGCGAGGAAATGGCCGAACTGCTGGAATTCGGAGAGAACACCGCTGCGGGCCGGATGAACACTGAATATCTTGCAGTCGACGCGGATGCTACGGTGAATGATGCCATCGAGGCTTTGCGGAAGTTCGAAGGCGGAGTCGAGGCGGTCAGCACTATCTATCTCGTGGACCAGCAGGGAAAGCTTGCCGGAGCCGTGCCTCTGGCCAAGCTGGTGCTGGCCAATTCCAGCGATAAACTTTCCTCGCTCACTCAGAAGCCGCTAATCTCCTGCCATGCGGGCTGCCGGGAAAAGGAAGTGGCAGCTCTCTTCGATAAGTACAACCTGGTCACGCTGCCTGTGGTGGATGACGAGAAGAGACTCACAGGTGTAATTACCTCGGACGATGTGATTAGTTTGCTGAGAGCGAAACTGTAGGAATCCCAGAGCGCTCTAAATTGTCCAACGCAGCAGAGTTGCTCCGACTGTGAATCCTGCCCCCACTGAAGCCAGCAGCACCAGATCGCCCTTCTTCAGCCGGCCCTCCTCTCGGGCGGTGTGCATGGCCAGCGGAATCGTGCCGGCCGTGGTGTTGCCGTAGCGCTCAATATTGATGATCACGCTTTCCGGCTTCAGTCCCAGCCGATCGGCGGTGGCTTTGATGATCCTCTGATTGGCTTGGTGAGGGATAAAGCAATCTATGTCGCTCGCCTTCACGCCGTTTTTTGCCAGCAGCTTCTCACAGACCTCTGCCATTTTTCGGACCGCGAATTTAAAGACTGCCTGTCCATCCTGATGTACGTAATGCATTTTCTTGTCGATGGTTTCGTGGGTAGCGGGATGCAAGCTGCCCCCGCCGGGCATGTAGAGCGAGCACCCTCCAGAGCCGTCAACTTCGTGAATGAAGTCTATGATCCCCGCCTCGTCCTCCGAGGAGGGCTCCAGGATTACGGCCCCGGCCCCATCGCCGAAAAGAATGCACGTCGCACGATCGCTGAAGTCCAGGATGGAGGTCATGACATCCGCGCCAATGACCAGAACTTTCTTGTGTGCGCCAGTAGCCACAAACTGTGCGCCCGTCTGCAGCGCATACACAAACGCCGAGCAGGCCGCTGACAAGTCAAATCCCCAAGCACCTTTGGCCCCGAGTTTGTGCTGCACCAGGCATGCGGTCGAAGGGAACAGCATGTCGGGAGTGACAGTGGCAACCACGATAGCTTCAATTTCGCTGGGGTCCATATCGCGTTCAGCCAGGGCGCATTTTGCCGCTTCGACCGCCAGATCACTCGTGGCCATGCCCTTATCGACGATGTGCCGTTCGCGGATTCCGGTACGCGACATGATCCATTCATCGGAGGTCTCGACCAACTTTTCGAGGTCGGCATTCGTTAGGACCCGAGGCGGGACGTAGGTTCCCAGGGCAGTGATCTTCGCTCGCACACGTGTGTTCAAATCGCCGATTCTCCCAGATGCATTGGAATCGTCAATTGTACGCAGGGAGGGCGGAATCGCCAATACAACAGTCCTAATTATGGAAGCCAGGCACCGGAAACCCACTGCACACGCAAGAGCCCGTTACCGTTGCTTCCTTCCGGACCTGGCGGGGTTGGCGGGAATGCATCGCGCGGGACCGATGCCTGACAGGTAAATCTTAACATCGGCTCTAGGCTTCAAGTTCTGGGCTAGGATTCGTCCGGCCAGGGAATCCCCGGATCTGAGAGCCATGCCGAAGCCTGAAGCCAAGAGCCCGCTCTACTCTTTTGTACCCTTTACCTTTGCCCCAAAAACGCCAACAATAGCCGTATCCTATGGCAGGGAACCAGCAAACTGGAGAGTTCACTCTGGCAGCGGCCATTCGCCGCTACTTTGACGTCGTCCTCTATCTGCTGATCTTTACGGGATTCGGTACGCTGGCTTCCACCGGCGGCCTTGATATTCCGACCGTGCTGATTGTTACTGCGGCACTCCTTTTTCGGGGATACGTTCTGGCCCGCCGTCGCCAGGTGCTTCTGTCCGAACGCTGGACTAATCTGCTGACGATAGCCTGCGCAGGTTTCTGCATTGCCGACTGGTTTCTTATTTCCAAAGCTTTCTTAGGGGCACTTGTCCACCTCGTGCTTTTTGTGATGGTGGTAATGCTGTTTTCTGCGCAACGTGATCGCCACCGCTATTTTCTGGTTGCCCTATCGTTCGTTATGGTGCTTGCTGCGGCCGTGCTGACGGTCGACAGTACATTCCTGTTGACGCTGGCTGGGTTTGTTCTGGTCGGCGTGGCGGCGTTCATTCTGATGGAGATGATGCACTCCGCGCAAAAATCGCCGGTGCTGGCGCGTGATCCGCAGGTGCATCACGCTTACAGAAAGCTTTCCTTTGCGGTCGCCACTATCGCGCCGGTGCTCCTGCTTCTCATTTTCCTGGGCGGTGCAGTCATCTTCTTTCTTTTGCCGCGCGTTTCCGCTGGATATTTGAGCGCTTATACGGGAGCGAATGACCTCACCAGTGGCTTCTCCGACAGGGTGGAGCTGGGCCGCATTGGCCAGATTCAGCAGTCTAAGACTGTAATGATGCATGTTCAGGTTGACGGCGATACCGTCGGTGCTTTCGTACTCAAGTTGCGCGGGGTTGCGCTGAACAATTTCGACGGCCACAACTGGGCAAACACTCGCGACAAGGTCAATCTTAGCCGCGGGGCCGACGGGCGATTTGACCTGACTCTACGGAATCCGCAATCGCCGCAGCTTAGAGGACGACGCGTTCACTATCGAGTCACCATGGAGCCGTTTCTCAGCGAGGTGTTTTTCCTGCTGGCCACGCCACGATCGCTCGAAGGCAATTACCGGGCGGTCTCCGAAGACCCTGCGGGAGACGTGTTTGACCATGATACCGAGCACACCGTGACTCGCTACGAGGCGGACTCGGAACTCCGTCGGCCCGTTGCCACCCGTTTGCATAAGGATTCCGGCAGCTATCCTCCGGAAATCTTTCCCGGCTATCTGCAACTGCCCGCTCTTGACCCGCGCGTCAAGCCCCTGGCGGAGCAGATCACGGCGAACGTCGCCAGCTCATTCGACAAGGCTACTGCTGTCGAAAACTACTTGCGCGTGCATTACGGATACACGTTGCAACTCCCTAGCACCACGCCGCACGATCCTATAGCCAACTTCCTATTCGTACGCCGCCAGGGCCATTGCGAATACTTCGCCTCGACCATGGCGATCATGCTGCGTTCGATTGGAATCCCCTCTCGCGTAGTGAACGGGTTTGCCGGCGGCGAGTTTAACGACATTACTTCGCAATATGTGATCCGCGGCAGCGATGCGCATTCCTGGGTCGAAGCCTTCATTCCGGGCCAGGGATGGATGGAATTTGACCCCACGCCTCCGGGCAGTGGTCAGGCCCACACGCAATGGAGCCGCTTCATGCTTTACATGGATGCCATGTCTTCCTTCTGGCGCGAATGGGTGGTTAACTATGATCTCGGCCATCAACTCCGGCTCACTCAGGACGCGAACCGGGGAAGCCGTGCCATTGTAGGGCAGGCGCAATCCTGGGGCCGCAACCAGTACAACAAAATTCTGGCGTGGGCACGCCGGACGCAAGATCGAATCGGCGACTCGACCGTAAAATGGGGAGAGCGGACCCTCGGCCTTGTCCTCTGCGCTTTGTTGGCGGCGAGTATTCCTCGCCTGCTTGCGGCAATCCGCAGATTCCGTCTTGCCCGGCGCCCGCAGAAATCTCCGCAGATGGCTGCCAGCATTTGGTATGAGCGTATGTTGAAGCAGACTGCAAGGCGCGGCTGGGAGAAGTCGCCCGCCCAGACTCCCGAAGAGTTTGCCGCTACCATCGCGGATCCGCAACTCAAGGACCGTGTGTCCGGCTTTACTGAGCGTTATGAGAACGCACGTTTCGGCAAGTCCCCCGAAGATGCCTCTCGCCTGCCGGAACTTTACGACGAGATTAAAGCCAGTCGCTGACCGGTGGGCTAAGAGATTTCTGAAAAGAATAGAGGGCTTTAGGAGCGCAGTGCCTTCAGCGCTGCGGGAAATCGGGTAAGCACAGAGTCGTGCAGGCCTGCAAGGCCTGCTCCACCCAAAATCTGAATCGCAAACCATTCTGAATCATAATTTTCTGCAGCCAGCTAGAAGCGGTACACGATTCCGCCGCCGACGTAGTAGTTATGCTGCCGGGTCTTTCCCGTATCCACATTGATCGGGGGCACGCCGCCCCAGTCGTCGCGCACTTCTACACGGAATCTAAAGCTGTGCAGTTTCGGCAAGCGTACATCCAATCCCACTCCGCCCTGCAACACGCCCGTTGTCTTTATTCTGTGACCGGTGTTCCTTCCGAAGAAAACCAGGTCCTTGCTAGCAACGAAATGGCCAATGCCTCCTCCGAAGCTTACCCAGGGCGAAAAGGCGAGATCAGGAATCAGGTTGACGCGGGCGGCTGGTGTGATGAAAACCGAGCTGTATTGGTTGGGCACTTGGTTCAGCCCATAGTTGATATCTTCGTCAGGATTAAAAATCGCAGGCACCTCGAACGACAAATCTCCCCAGCGATAGCTCCTGAATTTTCGCGCATAGTTGATCTCGAATGAAGTGCCCTTGCCGGAGTGCACCGTGTTGTCAAAGAAGCTCGTGTTCGGCACAGTCTGATCACTGATGAATGTGCGGCCGACTGTCCCCGCTAACTCATTTTTCTGCTCTTGGGCAGCGGCACTCGTGCTTCCGGCGACGAGAAGCAGCAGGGTCGCTGCGAAAAAATTCCGCATCTGTCCTCCAGCGCGAAGCTAGCGCTAAGAGGAGCCTAGCATGGCTTGCGGGAGGGGCAGATTGGCTTAAGTGGTGCATCCCCTGTCGTTAGTAACCAGTGAATATGGCAACGACCGTTCAGGCTGCGACCGCACCCGCGATCATGTCATCGAGGTAGCACCAGATCCAATCTTCTCCGGGCTCGATCGAACGGATCAGGGGATGCTTGCTGCGGTGGAAATGTTTAGTGGCGTGCTTGTTCTTGGAAGAGTCGCAGCAACCGACGTTGCCGCAGGACAGACACAGGCGCAGGTGGACCCAGGTGTCGCCCTTCTTGATGCAGTCCTCACAAACGGTTTTATCGGTCGTCCTGATCGCGATTTGGTTCAGGTGGGTACATTTTTGTGGCATTTTTCGACTCCTTGCAAATGTTCCGAGCTAAGTTCTTTCGAGCTCTTTGCGATTCCAATGGGCGAGGCTGGCGCCAGCATCGTACGTACTTTGCAGAAAGCTGAGCAAAACTTCACTGGGTGAGGCGGCCTGGCGCACATCGTCATACATCAACAGGAACTCGTGAAGTTGGGGATGATAAAAGGCAGCCGATGGCAGAACTGTTTGCTCCGCAAAACCAGGCGGCTCGGGTGCTGCATAAGCGTAGAACGCCGCACCTTTCACATCTCCGCCCCCGGGCCACAATCCCGCGCTAATTGCCTCATGCGAATAGGCCTCGCGAGTAATGAGATCAGCCCCGGCGCGTTCAGGAGCACGTCGTCCGGAGAAACGGGTTACCGCAAGATCGAAGCTTCCCCAAAAGAAATGTACCGGGCTATCCTTGCCGATGAAGTTTGCCCGAAATTCTTTGAAGATGGTGTCGCACAAAATCAATATCTGCCAGAACCGGTGCGCATACTCGGCATCATAAGAATCGTGCAGCCTGTCTTTGTCGAACGCCACCGGGTTGGGTACCTCAGCCGGCATTTTCCAGATTTTTACGTGGATGCCGAGCGATTGCAGCGCCGACATGAAATCAGCATAGAACTCAGCGACTGAACGTGGCGCCAGCGGCAAAGTTTTCGACGTATCCCAACTGGTTTGGATGATCAACTGGTGGCTGATGAAGTCGAACTGAATCTCGAAAATCCCGTCACCATAAGGAATGGGAGAGGTAGTGAGCCCCCGAGAATTGACATAGAGCGGAACTTCCCACCAGTGATTAACACGCGGGCTTAGCGCAAGCCGGACCTTGCCCACCATCTGCGTCCACATGTGGAGAGTGTTGTAAGTGTCCTGCCATGCTTCAAGCGGCAATTCGGGCCAGGAATTCCGGTTCACGCTGGAAACGTGCGCGGCCATAGCTGCATCTCCGGTTCGGAGCTGTCTTGCGTGTCAACGTCAGAAGAAATGGTAGCATCTCGGGGCGGGTAGAGGTTGTTGAACCGCGCGTCTCCTGCATGTTAGTCTCATGGGTTTCCAGTCGGCGGCCCAGCTACCGCCAATAATCGATGATCGATGGTCGAGGCATTGAGGCCCATTTTGTCTTCTGTCGAAACTACACCCACTGTCCGCAAGACCGGGCTCAATGCCGTGCATCGCCGCCTGGGCGCAAAGATGGTGGAGTTCAATGGCTGGGACATGCCGGTCGAGTACCCCTCGGGAATTATTGCCGAGCACATGGCGGTGCGCACTGGCGTTGGGATATTCGACGTCAGCCACATGGGAGATATACGCCTTTCAGGGCCCGAAGCGCTGGCCGCGGTGCAACACATTTCCATGAACGACGCGGCGCGGCTCGCCACTGGTCAGGCACAATATTCGGCACTGCTTTATCCGCAGGGCACATTCGTGGATGACGTGATCGTGCACCGACTGGGCGAAGAAGAATATCTGCTGGTCATCAATGCCGGTACGCGCGAGAAGGACTTCAATTGGGTGCGCGACAACACGCGTCAGTTCGATTGTCGAGCCGAGAATTTGTCCGATGACTTTACGCAGATTGCCATCCAGGGGCCGAAAGGTGTCGAACTGCTGCAGAAGCTCACGGATGCCGAGCTCTCGGCCGTGAAATTTTACTGGGTCACTCGGGGTACTGTTTGCGGGCTCAAGGAAACGTTAATCGCACGCACCGGCTACACCGGAGAAGACGGATTCGAGATCTACACCCCGAGCGAGGAAGAGACCAGCGCCCGCGTGTGGGACGAAGTGTTGGAAGCTGGCAAACAACTCGGCGCAATCCCTTGCGGGTTGGGCGCGCGTAATACACTACGGCTCGAATCAAAGCTCCCGCTGTATGGACACGAGATTTCCGATACCATCAACGTGTGGGAAGCAGGTCTCGACCGCTTCTGCAAAATGGAGAAGCCAGAGTTCATCGGCCGGGCCGCGCTGGAGAGATTCAAGTCCGAAACCCTGAAGCGCACGCTCGTGGGTTTGGAGATGATTGAACGCGGAATCGCCCGCGATGGTTACAAAGTTTGGGACGAAGGCGGCCGTGAGATCGGATACGCGACCAGCGGATCGTATGCTCCGTTCTTGAAAAGAAACATTGCGCTGGCCTATGTTCCGCCAGAGTTATCGTCGGTCGGCACCGAACTGCAAGTCGAGATTCGTGGTCAAGGTGTAAAAGCGAAGGTAGTGCCGACTCCGTTTTACAGAAAACCGAAGAAGCGCTAACCACAGAGGACACGGAGGAACACAGAGAAGCTGGGAAGTCATTTGCTCTCGAGGAGGACGGAGATGCTGGCCGACTCGGAAACAGCCCGAAGGGGCGGAATGAGACAGCCCGGCACGGAAGTGCCGTGGGTGCATGGATTAGAAAGTCGAGTCCCTTCAGGGACGACACAGATCAGGAGCAAAAGTAGCGATGCCTTATCCCGCAGACTTCAAATACACCAAAGAACACGAGTGGATCAAAGCCGACGGCAATGCCGCTACTATCGGCATCACCGACTACGCACAGGAATCTTTGGGAGACATTGTTTTTGTGGATCTGCCCAAAGCCGGCACTGAGATTACGGCCGGAAAGACCTTTGGCAGTGTCGAATCGGTAAAAGCGGTCTCGGATTTGTATGCGCCGGCGTCAGGAACCGTGACTGAGATTAACAACGACCTGACCACCGCGCCCGAGAAGATAAATAAAGACGCCCACAGCGCCTGGATGCTGAAGATCAAACTCAAAAATCCTGGCGAACTGAATTCGCTGCTCTCCGCCGCCGACTACGAGAAGTTTGTAGCTGAGGAAAGCGGCCCTTGAAAAATCATCAACCACGAAGGACACGAAGTCACACGAAGGAATTTCGGCCCACGAGGATTTTCATCAAGCGTGTACTTTTGTGTCCTTCGTGGTTTAAGTTCGAACTCTCTCTTCGGTTCATCTAATATTCTCTATGCGTTATTTGCCTAAATCGCCTACTGACCGCGAGGCCATGCTCAAGGCCATCGGCGCGAAGTCCATAGATGATCTTTTTGCTCCGATTCCGGCTGAATATCGCCTCAATCGCGACTTGAAGGTCCCGCGCCAGATGGCAGAATCGGAAATTGTGGACTGGTTTCGTGAGCGATCTCGGGAGAATAGCGACGGACAGGCAATTTTCCTCGGCGCCGGAGCTTACTATCACTATCGTCCGGTCATCATTGATTCCTTGATTTTGCGTGGCGAGTTCCTCACCGCCTACACGCCGTATCAGGCGGAGATTTCGCAAGGAACGCTGCAGTCCATTTTCGAATTTCAGACGATGATTTCCGAACTCACGGGTATGGAAGTGGCCAATGCCTCGATGTACGACGGTTCGACGGCAGCGGCAGAAGCCGTGATGATGGCGGTCCGGCTCACGGGACGCCGCTCGGTTGCAGTCGCGCGAAGCGTTCATCCGGAATATCGTGAAGTGCTCGCTACCTATGCTTTCCATCAGGGAATGCCGCTGGCGACGGTGCCGTTCACAGACGGCAGATTGGACCTGAAGGCTCTTGAAAGTGCAATCACCTCGGATACGGCGTGCGTTCTAGTCCAGTCGCCCAATTTCTTCGGGACTATTGAAGACGTCGAGGCGGTGGCGGAAATTGCGCACCGCAAAGGCGCGATGCTTGTGGTCTCGATCGCGGAAGCAATTTCGCTGGGGATCATCGAGCCACCGCGATCTGCTGACGTAATAGCCATGGAGGCGCAGTCATTCGGCGTGCCTCTCGGATTCGGTGGTCCGTATTGTGGAGTGATTGCCACTCGCGAACAATATGTGCGCCAGATGCCAGGACGCCTCGTCGGCCAGACCACCGATCGCAGCGGGAAGCGCGGATTCGTCCTCACTCTCGCAACTCGCGAGCAGCACATTCGCCGCGAAAAGGCGACATCCAATATCTGCACCAACCAGGCGCTCATCGCCCTGATGGCCAACATCTTCATGACTGTCTATGGAAAGATTGGATTGAAGGAGCTGGCGCGCCAGAATCTCGCAAAGACTGCATATGCCGCGCAACAATTCGGAAAGCACGCCATCGTACTGTTCCCCGGTGCTCCACGATTCAACGAATTTGTAGTCCAAACCAGCGAAGATCCGTACGCGATCAATTCCCGTTTGCTCGGACACAAAATTGTTGGCGGGCTTCCTCTGAAGAAGTTCTATCCCGAACTCGGCAACGCCGCTCTGTGGTGCTGCACTGAACTGAGTACTCGAAGCTCCATCGACACGGCTGCTGGCCTGGTTGCGGAAAGCGAGCGTTCCGTGAGAAGCGCGAGAGAAGAGACGGTGGAAGAGGTGGCCCGATGAAGCACATGACCCGCAAAGCCACCCGTCACGTCAGCCAGAACGAAGGCTTGATCTTCGAGAAGTCGTCTCCGGGCAAAGCCGCCTGGAAACTGCCGCCGCTCGATGTGCCGGAAGTGGACACGAATGAGCTTTTAGGACCACTCGAAAGAAAGAATCTGGGCAACATGCCGGAGGTCAGCGAGATCGAAATCATTCGCCACTTCACGCGGCTTTCCACCTGGAACTATGCCATTGACCTCGGGATGTATCCGCTCGGGTCGTGCACTATGAAGTACAACCCACGGGTGAACGAGGTTGTTTCGCGTCTTGACGGTCTGGCGAATGGGCATCCTTATCAGCCGGAGAAAATTTCGCAGGGTGCAATGCGGATCATCAAGACGCTGAGTGACTGCCTTCTCGAAATCACGGGCATGGACGCAATCACGCTCCAGCCTGCGGCCGGCGCCCACGGCGAGCTCACAGGCCTGCTGCTAGTGCGGGCGTATCACGACTCCAAGGGAGTTCCTCGAAAGAAAGTCCTCATCCCCGACTCGGCGCACGGCACCAATCCTGCCACTGCAGCAACGGTGGGTTACGCGGTCGAGAACCTGAAATCAAACGCGAGCGGAATGGTGGACATCGCGGCCCTCGAGGCGCAGATGAACGAAGAAGTCGCCGCGCTGATGCTGACTAATCCAAACACGCTTGGCATCTTCGAGCAGGAGATCCACAAGATTGCCGATATTCTCCACGCCAAAGGCGGCCTGCTCTACATGGATGGCGCTAACATGAACGCGCTAGTCGGCAAAGTCCGCCCCGGAGATTTCGGCGTGGATGTGATGCATTTAAATCTGCACAAGACATTCTCCACTCCGCATGGCGGCGGCGGACCCGGATCCGGGCCGGTGGCGATCAAGAAAGTCCTCGAGCCATTTCTACCAACGCCCGTCCTCATATCAAAGCCAGACGGCACTCTGGGCTTCAACTACGATCGTCCACTGTCGGTTGGCCGAGTTCGCGCTTTTTACGGAAATTTCGGCATGTTCGTCCGTGCGCTGGCTTACATTCTGGCCAATGGGCCAGACGGCCTGCGCCAGACTACGGAAGACGCGGTGCTGAACGCCAACTATATCCGCAACGGACTCGAAGGCCCTTACGACCTGCCTTACGCGAGCGCAAGCATGCACGAAGTCGTGTTCAGCGACAAACTTCAGGCGAAAAAAGGCGTGCGCACGATGGACATTGCCAAGCGCCTGATCGATTACGGTTTTCATCCTTACACGACTGCGTTTCCTCTGATCGTGCCTGGCGCGTTGATGATTGAGCCCACAGAAAGCGAATCCAAAGAAGAGTTGGATTTGTTTGTGGAGGCAATGAAAGCGATCGCAGAAGAGGTCGAAGATGACGCAGAAATCGTGCGTACTGCGCCACACTCAACCCGTGTCGCGCGGTTGGACGAAACAGCCGCAGCCAGAAGGCCCATACTCCGCTGGAAACCAACCCTGAAGCTGGAAGCATGAAGCCTGGTTTTCTAGGCGCTCTTTTTCGAAGTCACAGCGTAGAATGCTGCGGCCTCCTGCACTGTATTCTTACTGCCGCAGTGCGGGCACTTGATATTCTCTCCGTCATGCTCCCGGAGGGTTAGGACTTTCTCGAAGCTCTTGCGGCAGTCATTGCAGTGATAATCGTACACGGGCATAAAATGCCTCCCGCGGGGGAATTTGGGGCAATTGTACCGCAGTCCAGAAAACACCAGAGCTGTGATTTTCTCTTTAATTACAATCTGGTGGACAAAACCTGAAGCCTCGAACTCCACCACGGGGACACGGAAGCATAGAGTGGAACGAAGAGCAGCCACGGTTGTGGCTTATTCCCCTGTTCCGCCTCCGTGGTAGGTTGCCGGGTTACTTCTTCTCGCTAAATTTGATCGAAGCCTGCGTGTTCTCCCAGCTCAGTTGCAGGGTGCAGCTGCCGCCTGCCTGATCAAAGCTGATGGTGAAATTTTCAACCGGACTAGGAGTCTTTGAAAGCATCATGGGCACGCGGGCCAGTTCCTCAGATTCGTATTTGTAAGGAATGCCCCATTCGCCGGTTTTCTTATTGACGATCAAGGTCCACTTGTCAGCGGCAGGAACGGTGAAGATCGTGTAACTGCCGGCAGGAACATCTTTGCCTTCGACCTTCAGGTTCGCGTCGGTTACGAAGGTGGTCGCTTCATTTGCTCCCGTGCGCCAGACTTCGCCATACGGCACCAGCTCGCCAAAAATCTTGCGGCCCTTCGCGCGTGGGCTGGAATAGTCCACAGTGATGGTCTTTCCATCAGAAAATTTGCATTGTGCCTGTGCGGCCGGGCTAGGGCGTTGGCTCTTGTTTTCCTGAGCCAGTGAGGCTGAACAGATGACAACGGCGAAAAGACAAACCAGGAAGATCGGTCTCAACATGGAGGTCTCCTTAGAGGCAATCAGCATTCAGCACTCAAATTTCAGCCGAGTCGTTCTTGCATTGACCAGCCTGCGTCTGAGTGCACCGCTTTAGACTATTCCCGCGAGGGGAAGGTTAGCAATTCTCCCACCGCCAAG
>WNGK01007740.1_pt1 | contig 17474 bp, 14 predicted proteins | sample 5400601 | NCBI WGS metagenome assembly WNGK01 (sample SAMN13153376, study PRJNA577476) | soil metagenome | isolation source: 60 cm soil or saprolite under Garry oak tree replicate 1 | place: USA:California | collected 2016-06-15
GGCGAGAGGCCGCCGGGAGGGTCGTCCGGGGCAGGCTCTCGGGGGACCGGCCCGGCCGGGGCGAGTACGACCCGGACCTGGTTCGAACCCTGCTCCCCCTGGCCCTCCCCCTCTACCGGTGGTACTGGCGGGTCGGGGTCAGGGGGGTGGAGAACGTCCCCACCGCCGGGCAGGCCCTCCTCGCGGCGAACCACTCCGGCACCCTGCCCGTCGACGGGGCGGTGCTGAAGGTGGCCACCCTCACCGAGCACGGGCGGAACCCCTGGCTGCTCGCGGCGGACCTGGCGTTCCGGATCCCGGGCCTTCGTTCGATCACCCGGATCGCGGGGAACGCCCGGGCCGACCGCGCGGAGACCATCGCGCTGCTGCGAGGGGGCGAGCTTGTGGGGGTCTTCCCCGAGGGGTTCAAGGGCATCGGCAAGGGATGGGCCAAGCGCTACCAACTGCAGCGGTTCGGCCGTGGCGGGTTCGTGGAGGTGGCCATGCAGACGGGCGCGCCGATCGTGCCGGTGGCCATCGTGGGTGCGGAGGAGATCTACCCGATGATCGGCGACATCCGGCCCCTGGCCCGGCTGTTCGACCTCCCGTACGTCCCGGTGACGCCTTTCTTCCCGCTGCTCGGACCCCTGGGGGCCATCCCGCTCCCCTCGAAGTGGATCATCGAATACGGCCCGCCCATCCCCGTGTCCGGGTACGGGCCCGAGGCCGCCCGGGACAGGGACCTGGTCCTCGAGGTCACCGAGCAGGTCCGGGGTACCGTGCAGCGGATGGTGGACGAGAACCTGGCCCGGCGGGGCAACCCCTTCCTGTAGATGGAATTCGACCTCGACGACGAGCAGCGCCGGCTGCGGGACGAGGCCCGCCGGTTCCTCGAACGGGAGGCCCCGGTGGCCTATGCCCGGGCCATGATGGAGGACCCTCGCGGCTTCACCGACGACGTGTGGGAACGGATGGCCGGGCTCGGATGGACGGCCCTCCCGTTCCCCGAGGAGCACGGGGGGTTGGGCCAGGGGTTCGTGGCCCTGGCCATCCTCCTGGCCGAGATGGGCCGGGTGGTGTCGCCCGGGCCCTACTTCTCGACCGTCGTGCTGTTCGGCTGCGCCGTGCTCGAGGCAGGCACGGAGGCCCAGCGAAAGGAGGTGCTCCCGGGGATCTGCGAGGGGGCCCTGCGAGGGACGCTGGCGTTCGACGAACACCCCGCTCGGTGGGAGCCGGCCGGCGTCGCCGTGGAGGCCCGGTCCGACGGCTCGGCCGGCTTCCGGCTGCTCGGCCGGAAGCGGTTCGTTCCCGACGGCCTCACGGCGCAACGCTTCGTCGTGGCGGCCAGGGCCCCGGACGGCGAGGTGGGGCTGTTCCTCACCGAGCCGGACGGGAGGGGGATCGAGGCCTCAGCCCTGGCCTCGATGGACGCGACCAGGAAGGTGGCCGACGTGGCCTTCGACGGGACCCCGGCGCGGCGGCTGGGGGACGGCGGTTGGCCGGTGATCGAACGGGTGTTGCGGCGGGCCTGGGTGGGGCTGGCCGCGGAGATGCTGGGCGGGGCCGAACGCGTGCTGGAGGTCTCCGTCGCCTACGCGAAGGACCGGGTCCAGTTCGGCCGGCCCATCGGTTCGTTCCAGGCGGTGAAGCATCGTGCCGCGGACATGCTGCTGGAGGTCGAATCGCTCCGCAGCGCGGCCTACTACGCGGCGTGGGCGGTGGAGCGCGACCACCCCGACGCCTCGCTGGCAGCCTCGATGGCCAAGGCCTACGCCTCCGAGGCAGCCCCCCGGGTGGCGGCAGGCGGGATCCAGATCCACGGAGGCATCGGGTTCACGTGGGAGCACGACCTGCACCTGTACTTCAAGCGGGCCAAGGCGTCCGAGGCCGCGTTCGGCGACGCCGCGTGGCACCGCGAGCGGATGGCAGGGATCCTGCGCGAGCGCTACTCGCCGGGAGCGGGGGCGGTCACTCCGTCGGGAGGCTGAACAGCCGCACCGCGTTCCCCGCGACGATCCGGTACCGCTCATCCCGGTCCACCCCGGAGAACATCTCGTTGATCACCTTCCGGGAGTAGGGCCAGTCGTTGCCGTGGTGCGGGTAGTCGGTCGACCACAGCATGTTGTCGACGCCGACGGCGTGCCGCTGCTGCACCCCGTTGAAGTCCTCCATGAAGGTGGCCGCCATGTTCCGGTACCAGTAGTAGCTGGGCGGCTGGCTCAGCTCCAACTGTCCCCAGTGCCGGTTCCGCCAGTACCGGTCGTCCATCTGCTCGAGGAAATGGGGGATCCATCCCACCCCAACCTCGACGAAGATCACCTTGAGGTCCGGGAACCGGTCGAACACCCCGGTGAAGATGAGCTGGGCGATGATCGGCGGGGTCGCGCTGAACACGCTGGCCAGACCGCCCACCGCCTTGGCCTTCTGCTTCTTCGTCCTCTCGGACACGCCCGGGCTGGTGGCCTTGCCCGCCTCGAACGACTTCACCCCGGCCTTGCGGGACATCAGCCGGATGTGGATGTTGACCGGGATCTGGAGGTCCTCGGCTGTGGCCCAGAACCGGTCGTCCTCGTCCGAGAGGTTCTCCTCGCCGGTGGGCCAGGACGAGATGACCACGCCCCGGTGGCCGATCTCCTTCGACCTCTTCAGGTACTTCACCGACGTGTCGACGTCGAGATTGGGGATCTGCATGAGTCCGATCAGGCGGTCGCGGTCGGGGGCGCACCATTCGTTCCACAGGAAGTCGTTGTAGGCGTCGATACCGGCCAGGGAAACCTCGGGGTCGGGGTAGCCCAGCCAGTGTCCGATGGTGCGCTGCGGGGGGAAATGGACCTCGGCGTCGACCCCGTCGATGTCCATGTCGACCAGGCGCTCCTTGCCGTTGAAGCAGGCCGGCCGGATGTCGTCGTAGGACACCCCCCACCACCGGAACTCCTCGAACCGCTTGCCCGGGGTGGACACCAGCCCGATGGGGTCGGGGTCGCCCCCGGAGAACTGCCACGCGTCGCCCCCCTCGTGGTCCTTGACCAGCGTCGGGGCGTGCTCCCGATACTTCGCGGGGAGGTGGTTCTTCCAGATGTCCGGCGGCTCCAGGATGTGCGTATCGGCCGAGATCACGTCGTATCGCGGCATCGGTCTACCTCCGTTTCGTTCCGGTTGGCCTGAGGCTAGGAAGACCTGACACCCGTGTCAACGCGGGGCTCTCCGCCCTCTACCGCGTCCAGGGCTTGCGTTCGGCTCCGGGCTTGTACCAGGGGACGAACTTGCGGTTCTGCATGTCGCGGCCCATCTCGTAGAACGTCTTGGCCCCCTCGCCAACGGCCTCGTGGCGCTCCTCGTGCTCCCACGCCTTCATGTCCTCGTAGGACTCCCACTCGCTGATGACGAAGTACCGGCCGTCGACCATCGACCGCCCGAAGTGGCCCCACAGGTAGCCCGGCTGTCTCTGGGCCAGCTCGTACATCTCGTCCAGGAGCTTTTCGAAGCCCTCGCAGGCGTCCCCCTTGCAGAAGAACTGGAGGACCGAGAGCCAGGTGGTGTCGGGCTGGATGCCGCCGGTGACCTGCGAGGGGAGCGTCTCGGTGGCCATGCGCGCTGCTCCTTCCGGGCACGATTGACACGTTCGTCAGGTGGCTCGGACTATACGGGCGACCATGTCCGGGGCTCAACCGAACCCACCCGCCGACCTCCACCTGTTCTTCCATCCTCGGACCATCGCCCTCATCGGGGCCACCGACGACCGGCGACGGGCCGGCTACGCGCTGTTCCGAAAGGTGGTCGAGCGGGCAGGCCGCGAGGGCACCGCGGTCTACCCCGTCAATCCGCGCCTGGCCGAGATCGACGGCATCACCTGCTACCCCACGCTGGAGGACGTCCCCCAACGCACGGTCGACGTGGTTGTGGTGATGATCGGCGACGCCGAACAGGGGGTGCGGGACGCCGTGGCCAAGGGCGCGCGGTTCGCCGTCATCTTCACCGCGGGGTTCAGCGAGGTCGGCGAGGCGGGCCGGCGGCGCGAACAGGACCTGGTGGCGCTGGCCCGCGAGGGCGGTCTTCGGCTGTTCGGCCCCAACACCAACCTGAACGCGTTCGAGACCTTCCCCGACCTCCCGGGCCCGAAGCTCGCCCTGATCACGCAGTCGGGGCACCAGGGCCGGCCCATCGCCCAGGGCGTCGAGCTGGGCATCGGGGTCTCCCACTGGGCGCCCACGGGGAACGAGGCCGACCTCGAGTTCAGCGACTTCGTCGAGCTCTTCGTCGAGGACGAGGAGACCGCGGTGATCGCCGCCTACGTCGAGGGCTTCAAGTCCGTGCCACGGCTGCGCAGGGCCGCCGACCGGGCCATGGCGGCGGGCAAGCCCATCGTGCTGGTCAAGGTGGGCCGAACCGAACCGGGCCGCCGGATGGCCCTGGCCCACACCGGTCACCTCACCGGGTCGGACGCCGTGCACGACGCCTTCTTCGGCCAGTACGGGATGGTCCGGGTGGACGACCTCGACGAGCTGCTGGAGACCTCGGCCCTGTTCCTGCGAGCCGGGCTTCCCCGTGGCGAGGGCGTGTGCATCTACGCCATCTCGGGGGGGACCGGGGCGCACATGGCCGACCTGTGTGCGGGGGCGGGCCTCGACCTCCCCACCCTCACCGAGGAGACACAGGCCGGCCTGCGCGAGCTGATCCCCGACTACCTGACCGTGTCGAACCCGGTCGACAACGGGGCCCAGACCGTGAAGGGAGGGCTCAACCGGCGCCTCATCGACATCGTCCTGGAGGACCCGAACGTGGACCTCCTGGTGTGCCCCATCACGGGCGTCCTGCCCTCGATGTCGAAGGTGGTGTGCACCGACATCGTGGAGGCGTACCGGGAACGGACCAAGCCGGTTGTCGTGATCTGGGGCTCGCCCACCGTGGACGATGCCGGGTACCGGATCCTGGTCGAGGGCCGGGTGCCGATGTTCCGTTCGTTCCGATCCTGCGCCGTGGCCCTGCGCCGGTACTTCGACTACGGAAGGGACCGCCGGGCCCACCAGACCCGGGAGGTCACCGATCCCCGCGTGCCCGCAGGGCTGGCCGGCCTTCTGGACGGAGGCGGCCCGCTCTCGGAGTTCGAATCGGCCCGCGTGGCCGGGGCCTTCGGTATCGAGGTGGCCCGGAGCCAGCTCGTCTCGACGGCGGACGAGGCCGCCGCGGCGGCCCGGCGCATCGGCTACCCGGTGGTGGTCAAGGCGTCCGGCCGGAGCGTCCAGCACAAGACCGAGGCCGGCCTCGTCCGGGTGGGTGTGCCGGATGAGGATGGCGTGCGCCGGTCCTTCGAGGAGTTGGCCGCCGCGCCCGGCTCCGACGGCGTCCTGGTCCAGGAGAGGGTCGGCGGCGGTGAGGAGGTCATCGTCGGGTTCAGCGAGGATCCCCAGTTCGGCCCGGTGGTCCTGTTCGGCCTGGGCGGGGTGTTCGTCGAGGTCCTGAACGACGTGGCCCTGCGGGTCGCTCCCCTCACCCGGCACGACGCCGAGACGATGATCCGCCAGGTCCGAGCCTTCCCCCTGCTGGACGGTGCCCGAGGCCGCCCCAAGGCGGACGTGGACGCCCTCACGGACCTGATCCTGCGCGTGTCCGCCATGGCGATGGACCTGCGGGAGAGGGTGAGAGAGCTCGATCTGAACCCGGTGCGGGTGCTCCCGGAGGGCAAGGGGGCCGTGGCCCTGGACGCCCTGCTGGTCAGGAAGTGACCCGGATCAACCCCGCGGCATGCCCAGGGCGCGTTCCGCCAGGATGTTCTTCTGGACCTCGGTGGTCCCGGCGCCGATCGTGGTCATCCTCGACTGGACCTCGTCGAACGCCCACCTGCCGCCGTCGGGCGCTTCAGGGTCACCGGGCCACCTGAGCCCGTCCGGGCCCAGGACCCGGATGGCGGTTGAGGCGAGGTCCTGCGACACCGTGCTCCACAGAAGCTTTCCGATGGACACCTCGGGCCAGGGAGTTTCGTCGCGAGCCGCCTTGGTCACCGCGCGCAGGGCGGTCAGGCGGATGATCTCGACCCTCGTCCACAGGTCCGCCACGGCCTGTCCCAGCAGGCGGCGCCCCACGGGATCCTCGGGCCAGGCCTCCTCCCGCCCCAGGAGGGCTTCGAGCTTCTGCCGGAGCTGGATGCCGTAGGTGACCGTCCCCACCCGTTCGTGGGTGAGCGTGGACATGGCCACCCGCCAGCCGTCGTTCTCCTCCCCCACCCGGTCACCCACCGGCACCCTCACGCCGTCGAGGAACACCTCGTCGAAGGTGGCCAGGCCGGTGATCTCGCGGATGGGCCGGCATTCGACTCCCGGCGCGCGCATGTCGACCACCAGCACGGTCAGGCCGCGGTGGCGGTCGGGGCCGGTTCGGCACAGCAGGAAGCACCGGTCGGCCCGGTGGGCGAACGACGTCCACACCTTCTGGCCCGAGACCATGTAGGCGTCGCCCTGGAGGACGGCCCGGGTCTGGAGCGCGGCCAGGTCGCTCCCGGCGCCGGGCTCGCTGAAGCCCTGGCACCAGATCTCCTCCGCCGAGAGCATCCCCGGCAGCCACCGGCGCTTCTGCTCCTCGGTGCCGAACTGCAGGAGGGTTGGACCGATGTTCCACACGGCGATGGCGTTCACGATCGTGGGGGCCCGGGCCAGGGCCAGCTCCTCCTGGTAGATCACCAACTGGCCCACGGTGGCGTCGCGGCCGCCCCAGGCCGAGGGCCATCCCGGCGCGGCCCACCCGGCCTCGAACATCGCTCGCTGCCAGCCGTGGCGCGTCCCGAACGCCGCCTCGGGGTCGGCGGGAGTCGGACCCGGGTGGTTCGCGGCCAGCCACGACCGGAACTCGTACCGGAAGGCCCGGTCCGCCGGGGCGTCGTCGAAGTCCATCCGACGGTCAGCTCCTGAACCAGCCGCTCGGGTCCATCAGGCGGAGCGTCTGGAGCTCCTGCCGGGTGGGGGGTTCGACCCGGGTCACCTCCCGGGCCACCCGGAGGTCCCACCCGCACCGCCCGGCGACCTCCCGGGGATCCGTGCCATCGAACACGCCGGTCAGCACCAGCTCGGGGCCGTCCTTCTGGAACACCCCGAGCTGAGACGCCACGGCGCTCACCCGGCGCCCCGGCGCAGTTACGTAGGGGACGCGTTCGACGAACCTGGACGGGCTCTGGGCCGCCACCACAACGGTCTCACCGGCGCAGGTGGCCACGTCGTTCGCGCCGCCCGATCCCATGAGGAGCTCCTGGCCGGGAATGACCGTCGAGTTCAGGTTCCCCAACCGATCCACCTGGGCCGCCCCCAGGACTCCGATCGAGCGGGCCCCAGGCCCGCCCACCAGGACCGACAGCGTCCAGTCGATGTCGGCGAGCGCGGTGCAGCTCGGGAAGTTCCGCATGTTGAACAGGATGGGCTCGCCCGGCACGGGCCAGTAGCCGACCAGCCCCATCTCCGCGGCCAGGTCGACGGTCCGGCCTTCGTCCGCCAGCTCGAACGCGGCGAGCCAGGCCGCCAGGTTCGCCATGCCCGCGCCGGCCAATACGACCCGATGGCCGTCGGATCGGACCCTCTCGGCCAGCGTCCTGGCCCCGGCCACGATGGCCATCTCGATCGGGCTGTAGGCCTCGGCGTCGAGGCCGGCCGCGGGCAGCGCGGCTTCGAGGTCCTCCCGCCACGCCTCCGGCCGGGCCCTTCGGCGCAGGGTTCGAACGCGCTCCGGGCCGAGCTTCTCCACGTACGCCCGGTGCGTCGGGCATCCGAGCACCCAGTCCTTGATCCAGGCGTCCATGGCAGCCGGGTCCTCCGAGGCTTCTCGGAGGTCCACCCAGAAGGCGTAGTCGTCGCCGTAGCCCTCCACGCCCGGGACGTCTCGGGCGTACAGGCCACCGGGGTGGCCTCCCATGGGGGCCTCCACCACCGCTCGCACCGCGCTCGCCGGGATCCGCGTGAACGAGGCATGCTCGCGGACGAAGGCCGGATCGACCACTCTCTCCACGGTGACCACCGCCCCCCGCCGTGCCGCCAGCGCCCCGTGGACGTTCTCCATGAGGGGCGGGGCCATCAGGACGTTCCCGGCGGCGTCGGCGGCGGGCGCGTGGAAGATCGAGACGTCCGGGACCAGCGCCGCCACCAGACCCAGGCCGTCCTCGAGAGGCCGGTAGGCGTGGGGGGCGTTCTGCTCGGCCATGGTGGAGCCCGCCAGCGAGCGCGTGGTGGCCCACGGCATACCCCGGGCCGCCGCGGCCAACCGCTGGGTGAAGGACAGGATCGACCAGTGTTCGAACTCCACCCCCTCGGTCCAGGCCCGCTGGTAGACCGGGCTGGGCCGGGGGGCCATGTACGAGTCTCCGCACCAGCTGGTGACGAGCTTCCGGGCCAGGCCGGCGTGCACCAGGGGCGACGACGGCGACGTCAACTGGACGCCGAGCAACGTGAAGCCGGGATCGGTCCCGTGGAATCGGCGCAGCACCTCCCACCAGGCCACCGAGGCCCGGGTGTGGGTCTGGCCGAGGTGCACGGCGTCGCCGGGCCGGACGTTCTTCCCCACGGCGTCGGCCAGCGAGGTGACCTTGTCCTCGATGGGCTGGGGAGCCCGGAACCTTCGCGCCAGGAGCTCCTCGACGAAGGGGTCCATGCCGGGAGGCTACCCCTCCCCATTCGGACTCACCGGGGTCCCTCGATAAGATGCAGGACGTCCCCATGGCACAGAGACAGTTGAAGAGCACGGGCCCCGGGGCGGAGCCGTTGCGCCCGGTGGGGCCGCACGGGGAGCGGACCCGGCGGCGTCTCCTGGAGGCCGCGAAGACGGCGTTCCAGGAGCGCGGCTACCCCGCCACGCGGGTGGACGACATCACACGGCTCGCCGGCACCAGCCACGGGGCGTTCTACCTCTACTTCTCGAACAAGCAGGACATCCTGGAGGCGCTGGCTGGGGAGACCAGCCAACGGATGTTCGCCCTGGCGGACGAGCTGGACGGCCTGGAGCCGGGCGACGAGGGCTACGCCCGCATCCGAAAGTGGATCGAGGCGTTCGTCGACGCCTACGCCGAACACGCCCCCGTGGTCTCGGCGTGGATCCAGGCGGGGGACGAGCCCAGGTTCGACCAGCTCGGCCGGGAGGTCCTGGAGACGTTCGCCGGGAAGATCGCCCACGCCATGCCGTGGGACGCGGAGGCCGCGGGGGGGCGCCGCCCCCTCCATCCGGGCATCACGGCCGTCGCCCTGGTGGCGATGATCGAACGCCTCTGCTACTTCTGGGTCGTCCGGGGAGGGCGGTTCCCTCCCGACGTGGCCATCGACACCCTCGCGGGCATCTGGTACCAGTCGATCTTCGGGCCCGACCGCCTGCAGGGCTAAGGACGGAGGCCGGGGATGCTCCGTGGCGAGGGAGCCGCCGTGGTGAAGGGCGTGACCCCCCAGGAGGTGTTCGACTTCGTGCTCGATCCGGCCCAGTACACGAAGGCCGACACCAAGATCATCTGGGTCACCAAGCTGGCGGACACCCCCCACGGGATGATCGCCCGGGAGGACGGCCGGTTCCTGGGGCGCTTCCGCGGGTCGGTCATCACCAGGTACGTGTGGGAGCCGCCGCACCGCATCGACGTGACGCTCGAGCACGGGGTCCCGAACGGCATCCACGCGCGGTTCGAGATCGACGAGGCCGACGGGGGGACCCGGATCTACCACCTCGAGGAGATCGACATGGGCCATGGGCCACTCGGGTGGATCCACGACCTGATCGCCCGGCGGTGGTGGGCCGAAGCGGTCCGGCAGGAGGTTCTGGAGATCGCCCGGCTGCTGGAGTCGGGCGAACGCGGCCGCGGCGTGGTGTAGCCGCCGGCCTCAGGCCCCGGCGAACGTCACCGGCAACGACGTGGGCGACCGGAACGCCAGGCCGTGCACGTGGGGGTCCTCCTCCCCCGGATCGAGCCTGAGGTCGGGCAAGCGATCCAGCAGCGCGTTCATGGCCACGGTGGTCTCCAGCCGTGCCAGGTGCTCGCCCAGGCACCGGTGGGGCCCTTCGGCGAAGGCCAGGTGGGCCGGTCCCGTTCGGTGCAGGTCGAACCGGTCGGGCCGGTCGAACCTCGTCTCGTCCCGGTTGGCCGATCCGAGGCACCCCGTCAGGTGCGTCCCCGCCCGGATGGACACGCCGGCGATCTCGACGTCGCGGACAGGCTCGCGGGACACGAGCTGGACGGGGGCCTCCCACCGCAGCGCCTCCTCGATGGCCGCGGGGAGGAGGGAGCGGTCCTCCCGCACCTCCTTCAACTGGGCCTCCTCGGTGAGCAGGCCGAACAGGAGGTTGCCCAGCAGCCGGTAGGTCGTCTCGGCGCCTGCCGGGAGAAGAAGCCGGAGGAACCCGAAGATCTCCTCGTCCGGCAGGCGTTCGCCCTCCACCTCCGCGGTGGCCAGCTCGCTGACGAGGTCGTGCCGGGGATGGCGCCTGCGCTCCTCGAGGAGCCCGGAGAAGTACTCCTTGAGGCTGGCCGACGCCGCCAGCCCCCGCTGGGGGCTCACCGCGATGCTGATCAGATCGATGGACAGCCGGGTGAACCGCCCGTAGTCCTCCGACGGGATGCCGAGCAGCCGGGCGATGATCCGGATGGGGAAACGGATGGTGAACTCCCTCACCAGCTCCGCCCGGCCCCGCCGGGCGAACCCGTCGATCAGGGCGTGGACGGTGGGTTCGATCAGTCTTGGCTGCCACGCCTCCAGAGCGCTTCGGCGGAAGGACTTGGCCGCGAGCGCCCGGTGCAGGCGGTGTTCTGACCCGTCCATCGCCAGGATGGTCGGCCCCATCACCAGTCCCATGGTGCTGCCGTAGATGCGGGAGGAGAACGTGGCGGGGTCGCGGAGCATCGCGGCCACGTCGTCGTAGCGGGCCACCCGCAGGGTCGTGATGCCGTACATCGACGTCTCCTGGACGGGGTGGTTCCGGCGGGCCTCGGCGTACTCGGGGTAGGGGTCGCGCACGTCGCCGGCCGCGGTGTCGATGTACAGGTCGAGCTCGTCGAGGTCCATCCGACTAGGCAGGGCGGAAGGTCACGGGCACGGACGTGGGCGACCGGAAGGCGAACCCGACGACGTGGGGATCGTCCCGGCCGGGGTCGAGCCGCAGGTCGGACAGCCGGTCGAGGATGGCCTCCAGGGCGACCCTGGCCTCCAGTCGCGCCAGGTGCGCCCCCAGGCAGTAGTGGGCCCCGTCGGCGAAGGCGAGATGCCCGGAGGCGTCTCGTTCGATGTCGAACAGGTCGGGGTCGACTGCACCGGCGCCTCCCACCGAAGCGCCTCCTCGATGGCCCGCGGGACCAGGGACCGGTCGGCTCGGAGGCGTTCGAGCTGTTCGGGATGGGTGAGAAGGGCGAACAGGAGCGTGCCGACCAGGCGGTAGGTGGTGCCCGCGCCCGCGGGGACCAGCAGGCGGAGGAAGCTGTGGATGAGCTCGTCGTCGAGCCTCTGCCCGTCGATCTCCGCCGTCACCAGGTCGCTGATGAGGTCGGCCGCCGGCCGCCGGCGGCGCTGCTCGACCAGCGGCTCGAAGTAGCCCTTGAGGGCCGCCGAGGCCGCGATCGCGGCGGCCGGGTCGACGGCGGTGCGTTCGAGCTCGATGGCCCGGCGCTGCCACATGGCGTGGTCCACCGAGGGCACCCCGACCAGCCTCGCCATGACTCCGACCGGTAGCTGCCAGGCGAGGTCCCGCACCAGCTCCGCGCGCCCCCGGGAGGCGAACCGATCGATCAGTTCGTGCGCGGCCGGTTCGACCAGCGTTCGTTCCCAATCCATGAGGGCCCGGGGCCGGAAGGCGTGCGAGATGAGCCGCCGGTGGGTGATGTGCTCGTGGCCGTCCATCTCGAGGATGGTCCGCCCGAGGAACGGCCGCATCCACCGCCCGTTGATCCGGTTCGAGAAGGTCTCTCCGTCGCCCAGCACCCGTTCGGCTTCGGCGTACCGGTAGCACATGGTCACCGAGGTGCCGAAGTGCGAGACGCGGGCCACGGGTTCGGTTCGCCTGGCCTCGGCGTACTGGGGATAGGGATCGCGAACGTCGCCGATGTTCGCCGCGACGGCGTCGAGCCCGTCGATCATGGAGCCGGTGGCCTGGAGGTCGGGCAACTGCATCGGGGCCCATCGTGGGTCTCCGGCTTCGGGGTGGTCAAGGCGCGATAGGCTCGGCCTCGCCGTGGACAAGGACCGGCTGCGCCGCGAGTACCGCCGCAGGGGCTACTGGCTCCCCGAGACGCTGCCCCAGCGATTCGGCCGCGTGTGCGCGGAGAACCGGGACCGGGTGGCGCTGGTCGACGGCGACCGCAGGCTCACCTTCACGGATATGGAGACGCTGGTCGGCCGCATGGCCGCACACCTGACGCTGTTGGGCGTGGGCCCCGGGGACGTCGTGTCGTGGCAACTGCCCAACTGGTGGGAGGCGGTCGTGGTCCACCACGCGACGGTGCGGCTCGGCGCCGTTTCAAATCCCCTCAGCGCGACGTTCAGGGCCAGGGAGCTCCGTTTCGTCCTGGCCGAGGCCCGGCCGAAGGTGCTGTTCGCCCCGTGGTCCTTCCGAGGCTTCGGCCACGCTGACTTGGCGGTGCGTCTGCGGAAGGAGATCGCAGGTCTGGAGCACGTGGTGTCGGTCAGGGGCGGCTCTCCGGAGACGCTGGGATCGGACGCGCTGCTGGGGGAAGCCTCCGGCGGCGAGCTTCCGCGCTTGCCGGGCGATCCGTCAGCGGTGGCCCTCCTCCTGTACACCAGCGGGACCACCGGCGACCCCAGGGGCGTCCTGCACTCGCACGAGACGCTGCTCTACGAGATCCGGTCCCTTCGGGAGGTTCACGAGCTCACGACCGCGGACCGTTACCTGGGCGGGGCGCCCGTGGCGCATGTGGCTGGGCTCGTCTACGGCGTCCTGATGCCGTTCGTCCTCGGCACCAGCACGGTGTTCCTGGACCGGTGGGATCCGGGCCAGGCCCTGGAACTGATCGAACGCGAGCGAGCCACCTTCCAGACGGGCCCCCCGACGCTTCTCCAGACGCTGGCCTTCGAACCGTCGGCGGCCTGGTCGGATGTCTCCTCGTTCCGGCTGTTCTCCACCGGCGGGGCCACCATCGCCCCGGACATGGTGCGGGAGGCCGAACACCGCCTCGGCTGCGTGGTCAAGCGGGCCTACGGTTCGACCGAAGCCCCCACCCTCACCGCCACGGGCGTCGACGACTCACCGGAGGCCCGGCTGGAGACCGACGGGCGGTCCATCGGACCGGCCGAGATCCGCATCGTCGACGGAGAGATCCAGGCCCGGTCCCCCGAGGTCTTCCTGGGCTACCGAAACCCCGCGCTGGACGTGGAGGCCTTCGACGAGGAGGGGTGGTTTCGAACCGGCGACCTCGGCGAGATCGGCGGCGACGGCTGCCTCCGGGTCACCGGCCGGCTGAACGACGTCATCATCCGGGGCGGGGAGAACATCAGCGCCCGGGAGATCGAAGACCTCCTGCTCGAACACCCGTCGGTGGCCGACGTCGCCGTCGTCGGCGTTCCCGATCCGGTCCTGGGCGAACGGGCCTGCGCGTTCGTCGTCCCGAGGGATGGGGCGATCGTCACGTTCGAGCAGGTGGTCGGGTTCCTGCGGGAACGAGAGATCGCTCCCCAGAAGCTTCCGGAGCGACTGGAGCTGCGGCCGGCGCTGCCGAAGACCGCCACCGGCAAGGTGATGAAAGCTGCCCTTCGCGCCGAGCTGACCACCTGAGCGGGCCGTCCGAAGTTACGACCCGCCCACAGGCTTCCCTGGGTCAGGGATCGGCCGGGAGGCGATCCGTTGCCCAAGGAACGGAACGCGCCTCAGATGACCCGCGACGAACGGAGATCCTCAATGTCGGCGGCGCCCATCCCGAGAAGTCCCCGCAGGACCTCCTCGGTGTGCTGTCCGAGCATCGGCGCGCCGGCCCGGACGTGGAGGGGAGTCCGGTCGAGCCGCGGAACCGGGCCCTGCTGTCGGATCGCACCGAGCTGGGGGTCGTCCACGGTGGCGATGGAGCCCCGGGCTCGAACATGCGGGTCGGCCACGATCTCGTCGATCGGCTTCGATGTCCTCGGCGGTGCGGTCGCGGCACCACGTGGCCACGATCCCGTTGATCGCATCCGCGTTGGCCGCACGGCGCTCGAGCGACGCGAACCGTTCGTCGGCAGGCAGGTCCGTTCGGCCCATCGCCTCGCACAGGCGGGGGAACAGGACGTCGCCGGCCGCCACGATGCAGACGAACCTGCCATCGGCGGTCTCGTAGTTGTCGAGCGGCGCCGAGTTGGGCAGGCGGTTGCCGGTTCGTTCTCTCACCACGCCCAGGCGGTCGTACGCGGCGACGGTCCACTCCATGACCCGGAGGACACTTTCGTAGAGCGCCACCTCCACGCCCTGTCCTTGGCCACTTCGCCCTCGCTCCACCAGCGCCGCCAGGATCCCCACCGTGTTGAACAGGGCCGACAGGTAGTCGCCGATGACCACGCCCGGCCGCACGGGCGGGTGGTCGGGATGGCCCGTGATGTGCAGCAAGCCGCCCAGGGCGATGGCGTTGCGGTCCAGGCCGGGGCGGTCGCGATAGGGCCCGTCCTGGCCGTACACGCTGACCCTCGACACGATCAGCCGCGGGTTGAGGGCACGGAGGCCGTCCGGCGAAAGCCTCCACCGCTCGAGCGTCCCGGGCTGGAAGTTCTCCACGAGCACGTCGGCGTGCGGGACCAGCCTTCGCAGGATCTCCTGCCCTTTCGGGTTCGACAGGTCCAGGGTGACCGACCTCTTCCCCCGGCCCTCCACGGCCCAGAACAGGGACACGCCATCGTCGAACGGCGGGATGGTTCGAAGGAAATCGCCCCCGGTGGGATGCTCGATCTTGATCACGTCGGCGCCGAGCTCCCCGAGAAGCGTCGCGGCGAAGGGAGCCCCGATGCGCGTCCCCAGGTCGAGGACGCGGATGCCGTCGAGGGCGCCGGCGGGCGCGTCAGAAGTCGCGGTCGCGCTCCTCGAAGACCTCCTTCATCGACGCCTTGCCCCTGCGCTCATCCAGGGCGTCGAGGGAGGCCTTGGTGTTGTGCTGGAACTGGTGCATCAGGAAGTGGTACTCGAGGGCGTTGCGGAACCCCGCCAGGTCCTGGGCGTGGTTGATCGACCGCTTGACGTTCGAAACGGTGAGCGGAGGCATCCGGGCGATCTTCTCGGCCAGGGCCGCGGTCTCCTCCTTCAGCCGGTCCCGCGGCACGACCCGGTTGACCAGGCCCAGCCGCCACGCCTCCGTGGCGTCGATGGCATCGCCGGTGAACAGGAACTCCTTGGCCTTGCGGAAGCCCAGCTCCACGGGTTCGACCAGCAGCTCCACGCCGGCCCCGGTCATGCGGAGCACCGGGTTCTGGAACGTCGCGTCCTCGGCGGCCACGATGAGGTCGCACATCGCCGCGAGCATCAGGCCGGCGGCGACGCAGTGGCCCTGGACCATGGCGATGGTCGGCTTCGACAGGTCCCGGATGGCCAGGCACTTCTCGAAGTAGAGCGTTCGTTCGTGTTCGAACTTCCCCTCGGGCGTCGAGCGCATCTGGTGCCACTCGTCGGCGGCGGCCTCGCCCACGTAGGCCTTGAGATCGTGGCCGGCGGAGAAGTCCTTGCCGGCTCCCGCCAGGACGATCACGTGCGCGTCGGGGTCGGCGTCGGCGGCTCGCATGGCCTGGTCGAGCTCGAGGATCAGCGCGGTGTTCTGGGCGTTTCGAACCTCGGGCCGGTTCATGGTGATCCACTCCACCGCGCCCCGCCGTTCGACCAGCAGCGTCTGGTAGCCCATGGCCCTTGACGAATCCTAGTTCGGCTCGCGGGGCAGGCCGAGGAGGCGCTCGGCGATGATGTTGTGCTGGATCTCGCTGGTTCCCCCGGCGATGGAGGCAGCCCGCGACCACAGGAGCCCCCTGGCCCACCGACCGCGGTCCATCGCCCGCGGATCGCCCGGCAAGAGCAGGGCCTCGGGACCCAGCACGGCGACGGCCGTCTCGTAGAGCCCCTGGCTCATCCCGGTCCAGAACAGCTTCACCAGCGAGGACTCGGGCCCGACGGGTTCGCCCCGTTCGAGCCGGGTCATCGTGCGGGCGTTGTGGAGACGGAAGATCTCCACCTCCATCCAGGTTCGGGCCAGGCGCTGCCGGTTGAGCGGGTCGTCCGTCGCGCCGGTCTCGATGGCGCGGCGCCACAGGAGGTCGCGGGCCACCTCGTGCAGGACCTGCTCCTTCCACACGAAGCTGGTCCCTCGTTCGTTGGCCAGCGTGGTCCCGGCGACCTTCCAGCCCTCGTTCTCGCGGCCGATCAGGTTCTCCGAGGGAACGTGCATGCCGTCGAAGAACACCTCGTTGAACTCCGACTCCCCGGTCATCTGGCGCAGTGGGCGCACGTCCACACCGGCGGCGTCCATGGGGATGGCCAGCATCGAGATCCCCCGGTGCTTGGGCGCCTCCGGGTCGGTCCTCACCAGGGCGATGCCGAAGTCGGCGAACCTGGCGTACGAGGTCCAGACCTTCTGGCCGGTGACGACGTAGTGGTCCCCGTGGCGTTCGGCCCTCGTGGAGAGGCCGGCCAGGTCGCTGCCGGCGCCCGGTTCGCTGAAGAGCTGGCACCAGATCTCGTCGGCGGCCAGGATCGGCTGCAGCCACCGCAGGCGCTGCTCCTCGGTGCCGTGGGCGATCAGGGTGGGGCCCACCAGGTTCACGCCCGCCCGGCCCAGGATCTGGGGGGCCCGGGCCCTGGCCAGCTCCTCGTTGTAGAGGGCCACCTGGGCCAGCGACGACCCCCGCCCGCCGTGCTCGGCGGGCCAGTGGATCCCCACCCATCGCCCCTCGTGGAGAGTTCGCTGCCACCGGCGGAGTGTCTCGGCCTCCTCGAACGTGGCCGCCACGTCCACGTCGGGAGGTGGATGCGCGGCGAGCCATTCCCGCAGCTCCTCGCGGAAGGCCAGGTCCTCGGGGGAGAGGTCGAAATCCACGGCCCGTCAATGGTCGCCCCTACCTGACGGCGATGTCACTCCGGGGGCGGTTGGGCGTACGATCAGGCGCGGTCACACGAGCGAAGGAGGGCGAGCCATGGCCCGCGAGTACCACGTCATCTCGACCGACGACCACATCATCGAGCCGGCCGGACTGTTCGACGGACGGCTGCCGAAGGAGTTCGAAGACCGCACCCCCAGGATGATCGAGGACGACAACGGCGCGGCCTGGCACGTGCCGGGAACGCCCAAGCCCATCGAGATGAGCAGCCTGGGGAGCGCGGCCGGGCAGAAGGTCGAGGAGTTCAGCCCGAAGAGCAAGACGTTCGGCGACATGCGGCAGGGCTGCTACGACTCGAGGGAGCGCCTGAAGGACATGGACATCGACGGCGTCGACGTCCAGGTCACGTTCCCCACGATGCCGGGCCTGGCCGGGCTGACGCTGATCGAGATCGAGGACAAACCCTACGCGCTGGCGCTGATCCGGGCCTACAACGACTGGCTG
>WNGK01007927.1_pt1 | contig 17473 bp, 15 predicted proteins | sample 5400601 | NCBI WGS metagenome assembly WNGK01 (sample SAMN13153376, study PRJNA577476) | soil metagenome | isolation source: 60 cm soil or saprolite under Garry oak tree replicate 1 | place: USA:California | collected 2016-06-15
TTGCCCACCGCGCCGGTGATCACCACCGCCGTGGACCCACTCGGGCGGCCGGCCATCCGGACCCGCAGCCGGTCCAGCGCGTCCTCGCGGCCGGTGAAATCCTCGATGTCGGGCGGCAATTGGGACAGCGCCACCGGGACCCGGGACGGTCCCTCCTCCCCCGCCCCGTCGGCTCTCCCGCGCGAACCGGCGGCAGCCTCCCTGAATGCCACCCGCTCGGCGTCGCTCAAACCCAGCGCATCGGCCAGCAGCGAAACCGACGCCCAGCGCGGCCGCCCGACTTGACCGTGCTCAAGGCTCCTGATCGCCCGCACGCTCATCCCCGACCGGCCGGCAAGCTCATCTTGTGACAGGCCACGGCCGAACCGGAAACCAGCCAGCAGCTGCCCGAACTCGCCGCCACCGTTAACCTGCCCGTTCACCCCGTCGGACACAGTGCTACTCCTCACTGCCTGCACATCGCGGTCAGCTTGCGATGACCGCGGCCCCTGTAGTCAGCAGCGCTCCGGCCAGGAGCACGGCGCCGACGCTGGTCAGCGTGTTTCCGGCCGACCATTGCCCTGGCTTGCCGATGCCCATGTGAACGAACATGCCGCCGGACTGCGCCAGGACCCCGGCCAGGAGCAACGTCCCGACGATCCATTGCCCAGTCCGGGACAGGCTGGTATGAGTGAGCAGGTCGAGCACGGCCAGGGTGAGCACGAGCAGCACCCCGGCGTGGGCATGCCCGGCTCGGAAGTACGCCACCTGGAACTCGTTCAGCCGCCGCGCAACCAGCAGCCGGAGCAACGAGAAGCCGCCGAACATTACCGTCGGCAGCGATATCAGGGCGATCGCTGTGAAGACTTTGACCGGTTCGGTCACCAGAGACCTCCGAGGAGTTGGTGTTCTGCCGCCTGATACGGGCGTCTGATTCCTGGTTGTTCGTCGCCGCTAGCAGCTCAAGCTCGGAGCACACCAGAAGACGGTAACCAAACTGGCGGGCCGTGGAATCTGTCATGAATAGGCAATGTGTACCGGATGCTGGCATGTGCCGTCGCTGGTCAGGGGCTGAGGGTGTCTGGGTCGAGCTGGCTTCTGGAGGTGATGCCGAGTTTGGGGAATGCCTTGTAGAGGTGGTAACCCACGGTTCGCGGGCTGAGGAAGAGCTGGGCGGCGATGTCGCGGTTAGATAGCCCGTGGGCAGCGAGCCTGGCGACCTGCAGTTCCTGCGGTGTCAGCCGGGGCAGACTGGCCAGGTCTGTGCGTGGTGCGGTGGCGCCGGTCGCGGCGAGCTCGGCCCTGGCCTGTTCGGCCCACGGTGCGGCGTGGATCCGGTCCAGGGTATCCACGGCGGCGCGTAGCTGGGTGCGGGCGTCGGATTTGCGGCGGGCGCGGCGCAGCCACGCGCCGTACAGCAGCTGGGTGCGAGCCTGCTCGAGGGACCCGTCATGCAGCTTGAGCGCGGTGAGGTAGTGCTGTTCTGCTTCCTCGCCCGCTTCGAGCAGGGCGTAGCAACGTTCGGCCAGCGCCTCGAGAGCCGGCATGCAGGCCCGCCGAGCCCAGTCAGAGAATCTCGCCAGCGGCTCGGTCGCCCGCTCCGGCTGGCCGACCCGGACCGCGGCCTCGACCAGGTCAGGGACGCTCCGCAAGGCGGCTGCGTGGTACCGGGCAGGCCCTTGCCAGATCGTCTCCAGCTGGACCAGGGCGGTGTCGGGATGGCCGTGGCCCAGGTCCAGCAGGCCGAGCGCCCAGTGGACCCAGGCCTCGGCCGCCGAGATGAAAGCGCTCGCAGGCTCGGCGAATGCCGCTGCCGCCAGCTGGCGGCAGCGGTCCTGGTCGCCCTCAGCAGCAGCCAGGTACGCCATGATCCCGTTCAGGTCGCTGGTCCACTGCGGCTGGCCCGTGTCCCGCGCGATCCGCAACGCCTCGGTCGCGCTGGCCAGCGCGTCGCAGTGCCGCCCGTCAAGAAGCAGGGCCTGTGCCAGGCAGACCAGCAGGGTAGGGAGCCAGCCTATCCTGCCCAGCGTGCGGGTGTCGGTGACCAGCGTCCCCAGCAGGTCGCACGCGTCGGGGATCCGGCCGGTGACCAGGGCGGCTATCGCGATCATGGTGAGGTCGTATGGGTCACCGGCCCGCGAGCGTCGCGCCTGGGCCACCAGGTCGGCGAGCGAAGGCAGATCGTCGCCGGGTCGTTCGGCCGCCTGCCTGGCCAGGCGCAGCATCAACTGGATGAACGGCGTGAGCGGTTCCGCGAGCGACCCGCCGACCGCCTTCAGCCGGTCGGCGGTGTCGGCCACCAGCCCGCGGTCGCCCGCATACCAGGCGACGTGCATCGCGTACGTCAGCATCCGGGTAGCCTGCAGCGCGTCCAGGCTGGCGATCTGGGCCGCCCCCTCGACCAGCAGCTGGTGGGCGGCGTGCAGCTGGCCCTGGGCCACGTCGGCCCGCGCGCGCACGTTGGCCAGCCTGGCCTGGACGACCGGGTCGGTGGTCTGGGCTGCCGCCCGTGCGGCAAGGCCACGCGCGTGGTCCAAGTCGCCGATCTCCGCGCTGGCCTCGGCGGCCGCGGCAAGCCGACGAGGCTGGGCCTCGAGGTCCGTACCGAGCTGTACCGCTCGCTTGTACGCGGCCGCTGCGGCCGCGTACCCGCTTCGGGCCCTGGCCTCCCCCGCTGTACGCTCCAACTCGGCCGCGATCTTCTCATCTGGCGCGGTCGCCGCAGCCGCCAGGTGCCACGCTCGCCGGTCGGCATCCGCTGGGCTGCACAACGCGTCGGCCAGCGCCCGGTGCACGGCCAGGCGCTGGCTCAGCGTTGCGCCGTGGTACAGCGCCGCACGCACCAGCGGATGGCGGAACGTCACTGTACGGTCGGTGATGCCGATCAGCCCCGCCTGCTCGGCCCGCCCCAGGGCCGCAGCCTCCATCCCTAGCGTTCCGGCGGCATCCAGCAGCACGCCCAGGTCGCCGCTGTCTTCCGAGGCGGCAGCCAGCAGTATGGTCTGGGTGTCCGAGGGTAGCCGCCGAATCTGACCCTCGACTGCCTGATGCAGCCGGTCAGTCAGCGCCAAGGTCGTGTTCCCTGACCACCCAGCGGCAGCCGGGGCAGCCAGGTACGCCGCGGGCAGCTCGATGAGGCCAAGCGGGTTACCGCACGCTTCGGCGAGGATGCGGGACCGTACCGTGGGAGCCAGCCCCCCCGCGTAGTCAGCCAGCAGCGCGGCCGCCGAGGCCGCATCCAGCCCACCAAGCCGCAAAAAGCGCAGGCCTGAAGCCGGAAACACCGCGTGATGATCGCGGGCAGTGAAGATGATCGCGATCCCCTCCGCATCCAGCCGCCGGGCCGCGAACACCAGTGCCCCGGCTGACGCCCGGTCCAGCCAGTGCGCGTCGTCGACGAGACACACGAGCGGACGGTCCTCGGCCAGCTCGGCCAGTAGCGACAGCACCGCCACGCCGACGAGGAAGCGGTCATGGGGCCCGGCACGCCGAAGTCCCAACGCCGCGCTCAGCGCTTCCTGCTGCGTCTGCGGTAGTGCGGGAAGATGATCCAGCGCCGATCCAAGCAGCAAATGCAGCCCGGCAAATGGCAGCTCTGCCTCCGACTCGACACCACGGCCGCAGATCACCCGCATCCCCACGCCATCAGGCCCCGCGGCCGCATCCGCACTCCGCGCGGCATAATCCAGCAGCGCCGTCTTGCCGATACCCGGATCCCCGCGAATGACGAGCACACCGCTGCGCCCAGTGCACGCACCCGCTAGCAACTCGTCAATGACGGATTGCTCAACGGCCCGCCCGTACAACACAGTAACCACCTACCTCGCTGACGCGAGCTTGTCAAAGGTTTTGCGGCGCACGCCATCACAGGGGGTCTCGCCCGCCCAGTCGATCAGGCAGGTTACCGCCAGCCAGGAAGCGTCCTGAGCATCACCGGTGAGCACGGCCTCGATGCGGGCAAGCTCCAGCCCACAGGGGCTGGCCCGGACGACGAACTCGCAGACGACCTCGGCCCTGAACTTCATGGTGAACGAACGGTGGTTCCGGGAATTGTTTCCCATGTCGAAGCCGCGCGTATTCAGCCGCGGCCGGGCTGGGCCATCGCTGGGCAACTGCGCTGGGAGGCCTGCGCCAGGCAGCACGGGCTCCGCCCGTCGGTCATTGGCGCCGAGTGCGGCTGCGAACCAGCCCTGTCGGTCCGGCTCGGTCAACCCGAGCGCGTCAGCCAGCAACCTCACAGTGTCATTGCGCAGCGACCGCACGCGGTCGGCCTCAAGGTTACGCACCGTGCGCTCGCTCAGTTCGGCGCGCGCTGCCAGCTGTTCCTGCGACAGGTAGGCCCGATGCCTGAACGCTCGCACGAGTACACCGAATGAGCCATCCGGCGGCGGGGCGCTGGCCAATTGCGCCATATCTTCTCCCTCACTGGCTCCCTGCGACACTGGGGATCGTTATCTTGTCCCACAAGGGCAGCTCGATTTCGATCACCGAGGCGGACAGCCTGGTTCGCCAGTACGTTAGGGCTGGCCGGGGCCGAAGGCGTCAGCCGAAAGTCGACTCGGGGGTGGAATCTGCTGCCGCGGCTGGGTGGTATCCGGACGGATGACCACGTCGCGGTGCCGACTTAACGGCAGCAGCCCTAGCACCCGGGCGCGGGCGACCGCCTGCGTGCGGTTGGCGGCGACGAGCTTGCCGAGGATGTGGCCGACGTGTTTCTTCACCGTGGCGAGGGTCACCACGAGCTCGTCGGCGATCTGCTGGTTCGACCTGCCCGCGGCCAGGAGCTGCAGCACCTCCAGCTCCCGACCGCTCAGCGGCTCGGCCAGCCCCGCCATCCCGGTGTCGCCGGTGGCAGCCGCAGGAGCTGCGGGCTGGAAGGCCCGCGCCAGCTGTTCAAGGTAGCGCTGCGGAACCGCCGCAGGGAACACCACCCGCCCAGTGCGCTGGGCCGCGGCTAGCCCGCCCAGCAGCCAGGCCATCGGCGCACCCTCGTCGGCGAACACGCGTACGTAGCCTTCCGGGGCGGCCAGCGCCAGCGCTCCGGCCAGGCTGGCCGACGCGGCGGCCAGGTCACCGCCGTCCGCGAGCGCGAGCGCCCGCAGCGCCGCCACTTCGATGACGCTGCCCGTCCGCTGCTGGGCGGCCGCCTGGGCGTGCAGCCGGTCAAGAAGCTCGAGCGCCCGGCCGGGAGCGTGCTCGGCGAGCAGCACCCGCGCCAGCGCCAGGTACTCACGCTCCCGCGGGTAGCTCGGCTCGTCGCCGGTCCCCAGCCCACACCCGCTGGCCCAGCGAGCGGCGGCGGCGACTTCGCCGAAGGCGAGGAGCAGCCGGGCGCGCCACGCTGGCACCGGGTTGTGCAGGGCGGCCACCTGCGGGCTCAGCTTGACCCGCTCGGCTTGGCCGATCGCGTCCAGTGCGCCCGCTTCGTTGCCTTGCGCCCACCGGATCCGCGCCAGCATGGCCAGGCCGGTGGCCAGCGGCTGCGTGAAGGCGAGCTGCCGGCATAGTGCGACGCCCAGGGTTGCTTGCTCGTGAGCGGCAGGCAGCTCATTCAGCTCGTACAGCACCTCGGCCAGGCCCACAAGCGCTATGCCCGCGGGCGGCAGCTGCTGGCAGGCCTCGCTGGCGGTCTCTTGTCCCCGCTGGTAGGTACGCAGCGCCGCGCGCAGGCGGCCTTGGGCCAGCCGGACTTGGCCGAGGTCATAGCAGACAATCAGGGAGAGAAAGCCCTCACCCGCCGCCAGCCGCTCGGTGACCAGGTCCGCCAGGGCGTGCTCAGCCGGCCCGAGCCGGCCGCGCAGCCAGTCAGCCACCGCGAGGTTCCAGGCGACCAGAGAGCGTAGCAGCCAGTCATCCTCGCCCAGGTGCGTCATGGCTTGCCGGTCGCATTCCACCGCGCGCGCCGCATCGCCCCGCAGACGCGCGAGTTCGGCGCGCAGGAACGCGATCGACGCGGGGACGTTGGCCAGCACGCTCCGCGCCCGGCCGACCGACGGCTCGTGCGGTTCGTCGCCGCTGGCGGTGAACGCGCGCTCCGCATTGGCCAGCAGCGGCTCGACTACCTCCAGGCGGCCGCCGACGACGGCGTTAACAGCCTGGGCTAGGCACAGTCGTGCCCGGGCGCGGATCGACTCCACGGGCAGCGCGGAAAGCCAGCGGTCAAGCGTGGCACCCTCGCTGAGCCGCAGCAGCGCCTCCACATGCCGTTCCACCAGCCGAGCCGCCCAGCCCGTATCACCGGCGGCCATAGCATGCCGGACCGCCTCGTCGGCGGACCCGTGCTCTTCATGCCAGGCGGCCGCGGCGCAGTGCAGGCCTCGCACTTGTCCGGGTTGCTCATGCCCCAGGCGGGCGCGCAGCAGGTCGGCGAACAGGTGGTGGTAGCGCCACCAGCGGCGCACCTCATCCAGCGGCACCACAAACAGGTTGGCCCGTTCCAGCTCTTCCAGCATCGCCTGGCTGTCCGTCCGGCCGGTAACCGCGTCGCAGAGTGGGCCGCACAACCGGTCCAGCACCGAGGTTGCCAGCAGGAAACGCAGAACCTGCTGGGGCTGGCCGGCCAGCACCTCTTCGGTTAGGTAGTCCAGCACGTAGCGGTGGCTGCCGGCAAACGTCGCGATGAACTCGGCCGGATCAGCGTGCTTCCGCAGCGACAGCGCGGCCAGTTGCACCCCCGCCGCCCATCCCTCGGTCCGGTCCTGGAGCGCGGCAACCGAGGCTGCGGGAAGGTCAAGGCCGGTGACCTCCCGCAAGAACGCCGCCGTCTCCGCCACCGTGAAGCGCAAGTCCTCCGCGCGGAGCTCGGCGAGCTGGCCGCGCGCCCGCAACCGCGCCAGCGGCAACGGAGGGTCGACCCGACTGGAGAGGACAAGGCGCAGCCCCGGCGGGAGCCGGTCCAGCAGGAACGTGACGCTCTCATGCACCAGCGGCGCCTCAATCAGATGGTAGTCATCCAAGACGAGCACGACCTGGCCCTCGCCCGGCAGACTCATCAGTTCGTTGATCACTGCGGTCGCCACCGCCTCCAGCGGCGGCTGCTGCGGGCCGCGCAGCAACGCCACGACCGGCGCGCCAACCCCTGGCCGCACCCGGTCCAATGTGGCCGCCACGTACCGCCAAAACCGCGCAGGGTCGCTGTCGCCCGGATCCAGCGACAGCCACGCGGCCGGCAGGCGGCTGCGCCGGGCCCAGTCCCCCAGCACGGTCGTCTTACCGAAGCCAGCCGGCGTACAGACGACCGTCAGCCCACTGCCGATCCCTTGCGATAGGCGTGCCAGCAGGCGGGGACGCGGCACGAAACCCGGGTGCGGGACATGGAACTTGGTGGCCACCAGCACATCCCGCCCCAGCGCGGGAACCCCGGGGGGGCTGGTCGTGGGTGACTTGGCCATCAGTCCCTACACCTCAGCAGCCGGACCTGCGAGCCGTATCCAGCAAGCACCTCTCATAGTAGTGCGCAACCTCAATCCGGGCACCCAGCGCGACGGGAGCCTCAAGGCGTACTGGGCCCAAACTTGACGAAGGAGTGCCACATGTTCGGTGAACGCCCGGTCGATGGGGCTGCCAGCTCTCCGGAAGTAAGGTCCGTGTCGGATGAGAGCCGGGTCGGCCGTCAGCGGGACCGGTCTGCGGCAGAGCAGTGTGGTCTACAGGGATCGAGGCACAGGTGTGCCCAAAAACTCAAGGATCATCGATTGAAGCCAGTCCACGCGGTCCAGCAGCCCGACGTGTGAGGTGCCGGGCAGTACGGCGAGCTGTGAGGCGGGGAGCCCCGCGAGGTCGCCGACGACGCCACCGCCAAGCAGGCGGAACATCTTCATCGTGTGCTCGGGCCGGACGATGTCGGAATCGCCGATGATCAGCAGCGCCGGAGTGGTCACGGCCTGGATGTCCTCCTCTGGCCAGCCGGCAAACATGCGGTCCAGTTGATTGTTCTTGGCAACAAGGACCGGCCACGCGCTGGGATCCGGCGCCACCTGCAGGTAGGCCTGATGCCAGACCGAACCGGCGAGATCGTCCGCGCCGGATTCCGGTTCCGTGAGCATTTCCGGGTAGAGGCCATCGCGCCGGTAGGAGGTGCCACCCGCGAAGACAAGCCGCCGCACCCTGCCCGGGTGCTGCATGGCCAATTCCAGGGCGACGGCACCGCCTAGGCTGTACCCGACAAGATCGGCCATCTCGATGCCGAGTGCTTCTAGGAGTGCCGCGGCGTCGGCGGCCATCTGCCGGTAGGACAGCGGCTGGTCGATGTCAGCGGTATGACCGTGGCCCTGCAGTTCGATGGCGACGACCTGGCGCGTCGCCGCGAGGGCGGGCAAGAGATTAGCGAAGCAGCTGTCGATCGTTCCCATGGCGCCGTGAAACAGGGCCAGCGGGGATCCCTCGCCGTGGATCTCGTAGTACATGTCGAGCCCATTCACCGGCACGTAACCGCTCGTGGCGTCCGGCCCGCTGGCGGGGTTCGTTGTTGGCACTGTAATGCTCCGTTCTCAACAGCCCAGTGCTGCCTCTAGTGCGCGGCGAAGAGCGCGGGCAGCGATGCCCGTCAGCGTGCGGTTTGGTACCGCTCGGAACCGGTCACTCGCGTCACTCTCGGCCGGAGGCGGCGAGCGTGTAGGTGAGGTACAGGACTCCGCTGCCGTAGGCCTCCGATCCGGCGAGCGCGAACTTGGTTGCCGGGCCGGTGTCAGCGAACAGCCGCTGACCGCCGCCATGTACCAGCGGGTAGACGAAAAGGTGCAGATCGTCGACCAGGCCATCGGCGAGCAGCGCCCGGACCAGGGTCCCGCTGCCGCTGACGTAAATGTTGCCGTCGATCTGGTCCTTGAGGTCACGGATCGTGCTCGCGCTATAGGGGCCAAGGATCGAGGAGTTGCTCCAGTCCGCGGCTCGCAGCGAGGCGGAGACGACGTACTTGGGCGTCTCGTTCATGAACGGCGCGCCGGGGTCGTCTTCGGCGGTTCTGGTGGACCAAGACGGGGCGAACTCCTGATAGGTGCGGCGTCCCAGCAGAATCGCCTTGCTCGATCCCATGATTTCGCCAATGGCCCCTCCCATCTTGGGATCGAACGAGTAATCGAGCGACCAGGACGGGTCGCCGATAACGCCATCCAGCGTAATGAACTCGTGCACACCGATCTTGCCCACAGTCATCATCTCCCTCGAGGGTCCGGTTTGAGCTGGGCTGCGATTTGCGTGAGGGCCCGGTTCACGTAGACGGGAAGCAATTCGGCCAGGTAGGCGGCAGAGCCGAACGCGTCGCCGGTAAAGGCGATTCCGTCGGCGGCCACGTCCGCAGCGGCCTCGATGACGTCGGCGGTGAGGCGCGAGCCGACCAGGCGCTCTTCGGCTCTGACCGCGCGGGTTGCGATGGCGCTGACGCCGGTAATGGCGATCTGGCACTGACTGCATGTTTCGCTGCTGTCGAACGTGGCAGCGACAGCCACGCCGATCATGGCGTGCCCGGAGGCTGGGTGCATGCGCTTGAGATAGGTGGAGCGGGTCAGGGGACTGGCGGCGGGCACGGTAACGGCGGTCAGCAGTTCACCCCGCCGCAGCGTGGTGGCCTTTTCGCCGAAGCCCGTCCGGTCCACGGTGAAGAAGTCACGGGCGGGCACCGCTCGTTCGCCGTCGCGGCTGCGCAGATGGAGGGTCGCGTCGGCGGCCAGGACGACGGGTGGCCAGTCGCCGCGCGGGCTGGCTTCTGCCAGCGACCCGCCCAGCGTGGCCCGGTTGCGGATCAGGGGATCGCTGATCACCGCGGCGGCCCGCGGAAGCAGTGGCACAATGCGGGCGATGCCGGCCGAATACTCGATCTCGGCGGAGGTTGTCATCGCGCCGATGCGCACCACTTCGCCCGGCCTGCCGTTACCGCCCGTTTCCTGGGCGCCGCCGTCACTGAATACCTCGATTCCGCGCAGCTCGCCCAGGCGGCCCAGGTCGATGACGGTGGAGGGACCTTTACGGCTGAGTTTCCACTCTGGCAGCAGCGCATGGCCGCCCGCCAGGAACGCGGCGTCTTCGTCGCGGCTCGCCATCTCCAGTGCTTCGGCCATGGTGGCCGGCCGCAGGTAGTCGAAGTCGGCCGGTATCACCGCGCACCTCCCGGAGCGCTGCCGTTGGTGGCGGCCTGGCGGATGGCGGTGCGGATCTGTTCGGCATGCAGCGGCATGTCCAGGTGTGTCACGCCCAGTGGCGCCAGGGCGTCGAGAACGGCGTTGACGATGGCCGGCGGTGTCCCGATGGCCCCCGCCTCGCCGATTCCCTTGATCCCGCGGAAGGTGAACGGTGACGGGGTGACGGTGTGTTCGGTCTCAAGGCGCGGAATGTGCTGGGCGCGGGGGAAGGCGTAGGTCGTCCAGTTGTGTGCGGCGAGGGAGCCTTCGCTGTCGTACCGGGCCTCTTCGAGCAGCGCCTGGCCGAGCCCGTGCGCGATGCCGCCGTGTATCTGCCCCCGCGCCAGCAGGGGGTTGATCAGCGGGCCGCAATCGTCGACCGCGAGGAACCGGTCGATGATGATGTCGCCGGTCGCGGGGTCCACGTCGACAACGGCGATGTAGGTGCCGAACGGGAAGGTAAGTCCCTTGGGGTCGTAGAAGACCCGCTCATCAAGGCCGGGCTCGAGACCGGGCGGGATGTCGGGTACGAAATGAGCCAGCCGGGCGACGTCCTGCCAAGTCACACTGCCTGCCGGGGCGCCGTCGACGCGTTCGGGGCCGGTAAATACTCCTGCCTCGTAACGGACGTCTTCTACGGCCGCCCTGAGGGTGTGGGCGGCGAACCGCTTGGCTTTCGCGAGGACTTTCTGGCTGCACTCGTGGACCGCAGTTCCGCCGACCGGCATCGACCGGGAGTTGAACGTGCCCTGGCCGAATTCCGCTCTGGCGGTGTCCCCTTCGACGATGTCGATGTCGTGCGGGCGGAGACCGAGCGCGTCGGCGGCGATCTGCGCGTAGCTGGTGGCGTGCCCCTGGCCCTGGTCGGCGGTGCCGACGTGCACGCTGACCCGGCCGGTGGGATGGACCAGTACGCGCGCATATTCCCAGCCGCCGTAGGCGAACCCCGCCGCGGCGTTGTCCCGGCCGGAGCCGAGCCCGGTGAAATGTCCAGGGCCGTGTCCAGATTGCGCTCGTAATCGCCGCTGTCGAAGACGAACAGGCCGGGTGACTGGTAGGGAAACGCGTTCCTGGGGATGAAGTTGCGGCGGCGGATCTCTGCCGGGTCGATGCCTAGTTCCCGTGCCAACTGGTCGACCATGCGCTCGATGAGATACGTGGCCTCGGGCCTGCCGGCACCCCGGTAGGTGTCCACACGTGAGGTGTTGGTCAGCACGCCGAACGTGTCGACGTGAGTGCTGGGGATCTGGTAGCAGCCCGTCAGCATGAAGGCGCAGTTCGCCGTCGGGATGCCAGCAGCCATGCTGGACAGGTAGGCGCCGAGGTTGGCGAACAAGGTGGCCTTGATCCCGGTGATGACGCCGTCGGCGGAGGCGCACAGTTCCACGTCCTGGACATGGTCGCGGCCGTGGTTGGCTGACTGGAAGTCCTCGCTGCGGGTAGCCGTCCACTTCACCGCCCGCCGCAACCGGATGGCCAGCGCGGTCACCAGGACCTCTTCGGGGTACAAGTGCAGCTTCGACCCGAAACCGCCACCCACATCCGGCGCCACCACCCGCAGCCGTTCCTCGGGAAACGACAAAACCTCCGCGAGCATGCGCTTGATGATGTGCGGGGATTGGGTGCTGCTGTGGACGGTCACCGTGCCCGAGTGGTCGTCGTATTCGGCCAGGACCGACCGGGGCTCCAGCGCGCCGGGGATCAGGTTCTGATTCCGGAGCCGCTGCCGGATGACGACGTGGGCCTGCTCCTGTGCCGCCCCGTAGTCGCCCGTGTGAATCGGCATCCGCAACACGATGTTACCGTCCTGCGGAACGCTGGCCAGCCCCGGGTGCACCAGCGGAGCGCCTGGCTGTGCCGCCTGCCAGGGGTCCGTCACCGCGGGCAGCGGCTCGTAGTCGACGTCGATGGCCGCGGCCGCGTCTGCGGCGATGTAGGCGTCCACGGCAACTACGGCCGCTAGTCCCTCACCCTGGAATCGGGCCACCTCATCGGCCAAGACCCGGTGAACGGGAACGCGCATGCCCGGCAGGATCCAGTTCGCTGGCAGTGGGGACACCTGGTCAAGCAGGTCCGCGCCGGTGACAACGGCCACCACCCCAGCAATCCTGGCGGCCCGGTCTGTGGAAACCGACCGGATCCGGGCGTGGGGGTGCGGACTGCGCGCCAGCGCGACATGCAACGTGCCGGCCGCATCCGCCGACCGCACATCGTCAGTGAAACGCCCCCGCCCCCGGAGATGACGGCCGTCCTCCCGGCGCGCAAGAGGCTGACCGAAAAACCGGCCGGCCTGGCCCGCGCTGGACCCCGGAACATCCGTGACGGCCGGGCCGGGCGCCACCTGCTCAGCCCTCGATCCGGCCCGCGGCGTGGCCGCCACGCCTGCGGCCCGGATGGCGTCGACGATGTGCTGATAGCCAGTGCACCGGCAGAAATTGCCCTTGAGCCAGGTGCGGATACGTACCTCGGTCGGCTGCGGCTCACGCCGAAGCAATTCCAGCGCGCTCATGATCATGCCCGGGGTGCAGAAACCGCACTGCAGGGCGTGATGCTCGCGAAACGCAGACTGCAGCGGATGCTCGGCATCACCTGGCTTGCGCAAGCTCTCGACCGTATTGACCGCTGATCCGTCCGCCTGAACGGCCAGGACCGTGCACGACTTCACGGCGCTGCCGTCGAGGTGCACGGTGCACGCGCCGCACTGAGTCGTGTCGCAACCGACATGCGGGCTCGTGACGCCGAGGTCATCCCGCAGGAAGTGCACGAGCAGCTTCCGGGACTCGACCTCAGCCTGCCGCCGCGCGCCATTGACAGTAATGGTGACGCTATGACGTGACACGTCTTTCCCGCTTTCAAAGCGATCTGGCATCCGCGCCGGGCACGCGGCGAACTAAAGAAGCATCACATGATGGGAGGGAACGAACCAGGCAGTTCGACCGGCAATTTAACTTCATCAAACTGCCGGTATTCCATGCCGGGGTGGCAGGGTGAAGAGCCTGCATGCAAGGCGGTAACACCCCGGCCGTTCGGAAGATAGATCTTCATACCGAGCGGGCCGAGGCTCACCGCCCCGGCTACCGCGGCTCCTGGATGATCCGGTAGGACTCCCAGGTCGGTCAGCCAGTGTGATAGTCCAGCAGCCGGCTCAGCATGCCGACAAGGGTCTGGCGCTCGCCAGGCGACAGCGGTGCGAGCAGTTCATCCTGGGCGTCGGCCAGCAGGGTGTCGAGCCGCCGCAAGTGTGCCCGACCCTTAGCGGTGATCGTAATGATGTTGCGGCGGAGCTGGGGTCTCATCGTCGATCAGAAACCGGGGAAGAGTTTACGCAGGTCGCCGAGGGTGGGCCTGCCTTTCGTTACGGTCCGGGCGGGCGTGTGATCCGGATCCAGGCGGCCGGCGGCCAGCCGCATGAGCGCCACGGTCGGCAGTTCCAGTCGTCCGGCACCGGGTCGGATCGCTGCTGCCTGCTTCTCGTCTAGTAGTCGAAGCGACACGCCGTCGTCGATCGTGAGCAGGTACCTGCCGTCTGGCTCGACGGTGGCAATAACGAGTTCGGCGGGGGCCAGCCGGCCCGCGGTCTGTCTGTCGGAGACCTCGGCGGCTCCGGTGAGCAGGACCTCGGTCAATGGCCGTACGGCCGACGCTGCGAGGGTCGCCTCCGGATCGAACGCCACCCGGATGTCCCAGCTGTGCAGCGTGTGTTCGGTGAGCCGGAAGGTGAGATACGTCGGCAGCTCGACCAGATTGAGGTGGAACGGTATCTGCAACCGCTCGCGCGTCGTGTCGTCCAGCGCCTCCACGGTGGCCAGGAAGCGGTTGTCGGCGTCGACGTAGTCGTTCGCCATGGTCTCGGGTGCCTTCGCGTTCCACCGTGTCCAGATCGGCTCCGGCGCGGGAGGCGCCCCACTACCGTCGAGGGCTGCGCGTACAGCGGCCAACCCGATCTCGGCGCCGCTGCCAAGATGCGAATAGACCTGCGCCACCGTCCATTCACGTGCGTACGACGGGCGGCAAAGTTCGGCTGCACGGAGCCGACCGGCGAGGGCGGCCAGCTGGTGGTGGGAAGCCCGCAGGATCGAGAGAAGTTCCCTGACGTGCTCGGGCGCATCACCCGGTCCGGGCCGTCCCCGAGTCGCTGCCGGGGAAGGTGACGGCGGCTCGGTCGCCCGCCAAAGTTGATCGTTGAGTTCCATCGAGGCTCACATCACCTTTCGCATCTGCCCGATGGACGGCCGCCGTGAACCTGGCGGCCGCTGACTTCGGTTCTGTCCTCGGCCTGGACTAGCCGCTCGCAGATCCAGAGGTAACCGCGGGCGCAGTCGAACTGCGGATAGCTGTGCTCCCGGCAGATCTCCATGACAGCATTACTGCGCCTGCCTGCCATGATGGTGTCCACGATGCCGCTCCTCCACCGGTACCTGCCGGATATGCGAACAGCGTCGCATGACGTAGCGGGATGCGGATCCGTAGTCGCTACGGAGTTAGCGGTTGTACCGCGAGGGCCCGCAACTCGGCGCGGCTGGCCGTGCCGGTCTTGGCGAGCAGGCTGGCGACATGCGTCTCGACGGTCCGCGGCGACACGAACAGCCGCTCGGCGATCTCCCGGTTGGTCAGGCCATCGGCCACCAGCACCAGTACGTCCATCTCGCGGGTGGTCACGCCGACACTCCGCAAGTGCGTCGGGACAGCGGTACGTGGCCGGCCCCGCCGGGTCGGCGCTCCAGCACGCCGCAGCAGGTCGCGGCACGTGTGGGCGAGATGCTGTTCACCGGTCCGCTCGTACGCCTCCAGATCGGCGCGCAACGCCACGACCGGCTCACCCCAACCGTCCGCGACGGCGGCCTCCAGCGCGAGCAGCCGCAGCAGCCTGCGCCACCAACCCTGCTCGGCCAGGATCCGGTCGGCCGCGGAGAACAACGCTTCGGCATCACCATGGCGGCCGGCACGTCCGGCGGCGACGGCGTCGGCGTACCGCAACGCGCCGCGGTTGACCGCCAGCAGGGCCGCGGGCGAGCCGCGCAGCCGGTCACGAGCCTCAGCACCACGGTCGTCGATCACGGTACGCAACAGCGCCCACAGACCCCACACCAGCCCCGGAGCGCTGGAGCCGTCCGGGCCGAACGCCGCCACGCCGGTGTTCAGGTGTCCGTTCGCTCGTTTCAGCTCGTGTGAGATCACGTACGGCAGGGCACGTACCGCCCACGCGCCGCCCATGACCTCCGCCGACGCGTGTGGGCGGGCCATCGCCACCTCGAGTACCCGCTCCATGCCGACGAGATCCCCCGCCGCCGCACGACCTGCCGCCACGAACAGGTCGGCCATCGTCTGTGACTGGTACAGCCGCAGCCGTCCTGCCTGTTCGGCGTTGCGCCGCGCCACCGGCTCGGCGGCCTGCGGCCCCTCGACGCGGAGATGCGGTCGACCTCGGCCAGATCGATCGAGATCACCACCGCCAGCATGCCGGTGTCCAATGCCAGCTCGCGGGTTTCGCGTAGCGCTGGAGAGATCAGGTGGCCGTACAGCTCGATCGTGCCCACGCCCATCAGCGCCGTGACGCGCAAGGGACGCAGGCCGTGCTCAGCGGTGATCGGCGCGGCCCGGGCGAACGCGTCCCGGGCCGCAGCCGGATCGCGTCGCATCACGCACCGGCCAAGGACCGTCAGCGCCGCACACCACGCTTCCGTGCGTTTCCTCCGCTCCACCACGTCGCCCCCTGGCGCAGCGGCCAGGCCGGCCGCCCGGTCGGCGGCAGCTGCGGCGAGCCCGGTGGCCCGGTCGAGGTCGCCGGCGCCGAACGCCGCGTCAGCGGCAAGCACCAGCGAGCGGGGGTCCCCCGGGCGACCCGCGCGTTCGAGGTAGCGTTCGGCCACCACCCAGCGGCTGGCGGCAAGCGCCGCCTGCGCCAGTCGAAGGCACAGCTCGGCATGGTCGTCGCCGCGGACCTCATCGAGGATGTCCGAGCCAACCTCCAGCGCCGTTGCCGGCTCGCCGCGCAGGGTGAGCAGGTGCACGCGTTCGATCGCGACGGCCGGGCGTAGCGCCCGGGTCGCCGCCGCCCGGGCGAGGAAGTCATCGGCGCTGCGCAGGGACCCGGCAGCCAGCTCCATCCGGGCCAGCCGCAGGAAGATCTCGGCGGCCGGGAGCGCCTCGCCGGCGGCGGCCAGCAGCTCCGCCGCATGCACATCGTCGTCCGGTCCGCCTCGCCGCCGGCACTCCGCCGCGGCGTTGCGGGCGAGGACGGCCCGCTGCGGGCTGAACACCATCGCCAGGACCGCGTCGCGGGTCAGCGCATGTCGCCAGCGCAGCTCGCCACCGGCCTCCACCAGCAACTGGGCCTCGACGGCGGCGTGTAGCGCGTCGATCACAACCGACTCGGCCAGCCCCACCACGCCGGCCAGCACGACGCGGTCAAGGTCGCGGCCCAGCACCGCCGCCGCGTCGACCACCCGGCGCTGCCCGGGCGCGAGTCCTGCCAGCCGCCTCGCGACCAGTCCGGCGAGGGTTGGCGGCACTGGCACCGCCGAAGCCGCCGCGCTCCAGGGCCGGTCCGCCCCGCGAACACCTGCAAGCAGCTCTTCGACAAGAAACGGCAGGCCCTCCGACCGGTCGATGAGAAACCGGCGTACCTTGTCCGGCAGCGGCGCACCGTCGTTGCACTGCTCGGCCAGCACGGCGACCTCGGCCGCGTCCAACCTGGGCAGCCGCAACGTAGTCACATCATCCAGCCGGACTAGGCGGCCCAGCGCCCCGGACAAGGGCTGCTCATCTCGCACCGACGCCGCGATCAGCACCGGCCAGCCGGCCGCCGCGCCAGCCAGGTATTCGACGAGTGCCAGCGTGTCGCCATCAGCCCAATGCAGATCCTCGAGCACGAGCAGGCATCCGATGTCATCGAGCAACCGCAGCAGCCTCAGCAGGCCCTCACCCAGGACCACCGCCGGATCGACGGTAGAGCCCCGGCGCGTCATCCGGACGCGCCCAGCCCGGAATGAGCCGGCCCAGCGCCACCCCGCGGGGCACCCGTTTTGCATCATCGCCGCTATTGAGCCGCTCACGTCCACCGGCTAAATAGCGACGATCGCCGGTGTGTGATCTTGGGTGAGAGTAGCGTCCCGGTGTGGCTGGCGATGATGCTGGTTCCGGGGATGAGGTGCTGGCGGCGCTGGTGGCCTCGCTGCGCGCGGAACTGGCCGGGTCGCAGGCCGCGCTGGCGCGGGCGGTTGAGGAACTGGCGGCCGCCCGGGCCTCCGCGGCCGATGTGGTCCGCGTGAAAGCGTTTTCAGACAGCGGTGGCTTTGATCTCAGCGGCTTTGATCTGAGCTTGGGCCAGCGGCATACCGCCCGGCCCTGAAGCGGCAAAGCCGCAGTTGACCTTCTGC
>WNGK01003302.1_pt1 | contig 17464 bp, 10 predicted proteins | sample 5400601 | NCBI WGS metagenome assembly WNGK01 (sample SAMN13153376, study PRJNA577476) | soil metagenome | isolation source: 60 cm soil or saprolite under Garry oak tree replicate 1 | place: USA:California | collected 2016-06-15
GGAAGAATTTTTATGGCCACGGTGCGATCCAATTCGGTATCCTGGGCCAGATACACTTCACCCATTCCGCCCGCGCCGATCTTTGAGCGGATTTCGTAGCGTCCAAGTTTAGTGCCGGCATCAAGACTCATTTTTCCGCTATGTTTTTCGCGTAGGAGAGTGCCTGCTCCAGTGTCATAGCGAGTCCGTGTGACCAGGCTGCGGCCAAAGCTTCCTCACTCAGCGCGGCGCGCGCGGCTGTTTTGGTGCGAGCAGATCTTGTCTGTTCTATAGGCGACAGCCCAATATTGAGAGCTTCATGCAAACTCTCAGACGCGCCTGCTAACTGCGCAGCTCGTTCCGGTTGGTTCTGTGCCAATGCTACGTTTGCCAGACTTTGCAGGCATTCGATCTGGCCGTGCTTGTCTCCGATTTCAGTCCGCAGTCGCAGGCTCTCATTTACCAAAGATGCGGCTCGGTCGAGTTCGCCTTCCGCGCTTAGTATGTTTGCCCGAATACAAAGCGCGTAGGCTACGCCGTATTTATCGCCAATCTCCTCGAAGAGCGCGAGACTTTTTTCCACAAGATCAGCTGCGCCAGCTCGATCGCCTTCTTCGAACTTAATGTCGCACAAAATGCGAAGGCTGAACGCGAGATTATACTTCGAGCCGATTTCATTGCTCGTCGCAATACTCTCCTTTAGCAGAGCCTGCGCTTCATTTTCCTCACCCTGCTCGTGCAACACATTAGCGAGTATGAGGGATGAGAACGCGAGAAGTTGTTTGTCGCCTACTTGCTTAAACAAGGCCCGGGCTTCGCGAATCAGTGAGATACTCTGTTGGTAATCGCCCTGCTTCTGTAATGCCCACCCGAGATTGGTCAAAGCAAAGGCGATGGCTCGTTTGTCGCCGAGCTCGCGACGTAAAGCCAAGCTTTGCTCGTGAAAAGAACGGGCGGCCGCAAAGTCGCCCTGATGATGCGCTACCCATCCAAGATTATTCACCGCGTGGGCCATGCCCTGTTTGTTGCCCAATTCGCGATGAAGTGTCAATGCCTCGGCAGAAAGTGAACGCGCAGCGGCATAATCGCTCTGACGCCATGCTACCCACCCGAGGTTGTGAAGTAATGTGGCGATTCCTTTCTTATCTCCTATCTCCCTCCAGATTGACAGGCCCTGCTCGAACAGGCTGCGTGCGGCCGTGTAGTCACCCTGGTTTTGTGCCAGCGTTCCCGCGCCTGTGAGGACTTTCGCCCGAGACTCTGTTTGAAGTGGAGCTGCGGACAAGATCTTATCCATTTGCTCACGTCCTTCACTCAAATAACCGCGCACGAGCCAGAAACGCCAGAAGGCCCCGGCCAGTCGCAATGCGATCTGACTCTCACCATTCTGCAAAGCCCAATCTAGAGCCGCGCGAAAATTGTCGTGCTCTGCCTGTAGGCGATCGAGCCACATCGCTTGATTCGCGCCGAACAATTCCGGTTCGGCTTCTTCCGCGACCTCAAGAAAATATTCGGCGTGATTACGCTGAACTGCCATCGCCTCTCTCGAAGCTTCTAATTTTTCAAAGCCATACTCTCGAATAGTCTCTAGCATGACGAAGCGGGGCTCGTCGTTCGATTGTTCTTTCTGGCGGAGCAGGCTGTTGTCGCTCAAAGAGGTCAGGCCTTCTATAATGTCGATGTCACCTTCGCAGGTTGCGGCCGAAACTGTATCCGCCGCTTGCAGATTAAATCCCCCAGCGAAGACAGTCAGACGGCGAAACAGTCTTTGCTCCGCTTCATTTAGCAGATCGTAGCTCCAGTCAATTGCTCCGCGCATTGTTTGTTGATGCGCCGGCAAGTCACGCGCGCCGCCGGCCAGCAGCTTGAGCCGGTTTTCCAACCGGGCCAGCAGAGACTTGGGCGGAAACAGCTTTAAGCGAGCCGCGGCCAGCTCGAGAGCCAGTGGCAGCCCATCAAGACGAATGCAGATTTCGGCCACGTCGCGCGCGTTTTCGTTCGTGAGCGCGAACTCAGGCTTCACGGCGCGCGCCCGCGCGACGAATAGCGCAACGGCACTGCATCGCGAGAGCGCCTCAAGAGGCGGCAAGTGCTGAACGTTGGGAAGCTCCAACGGCTGAACGGGAAATTCGTGCTCACCGCGCAGATGCAACACCACGCGACTTGTAACGAGAACCTTAACGCGCGGACAGGCAACGAGTATCTCGGTTACCAGCGGCGCAGCCCCGACGACTTGCTCGAAGTTGTCCAGGACTAGCAGCATTCGCTTATCCCGCAGGTGGCGCTTCAACGTTTCCTGAATCGAAGTCTCGCCAGATTCTTTGAGGCCGAGTGTTTGCGCAATAGTGGCCGGGATCAAATCAGGATCGGTGATCGCCGTCAAAGGAATCAGGAAGACTCCGTCGGCGAAGTCCGGAAGCGAATCTGCCGCAGCTTGAACGCCGAGGCGCGTCTTGCCCGTGCCTCCCGGACCAGTCAACGTCAGCAAGCGCACGTCTTCGCGTCGTAGTAGTTTTTCGATCTCAGCCAATTCGGCGGCGCGGCCAATGAGCGGAGTTAGTTGATCCGAAAGATTGTTAGGAGGACGCTCAGCAGATTGTGACTCACTGGTCGCGCTCGTTATTGCCTCACGCTCTGCACCTGTAACAGTTCCTGCCGCGCTGAAGCGGAACTTCGCAGAGATTCTCGGTTCGCTTCCCCAATCCAACTTGCGCTTGAAGTTCTTTAAGTCAGAGCCCAGATCTTCCATCGTTTGATAGCGCTGCTCCTTAGTCTTCGCGAGCGCTCTCATGACAATGCCGTTCAGTTCGGCCGAGACTTCACACCGATCGTTCAATGGCGTCGGGTCGCGCGTCAGAATCAAGGTCATCACATCTGCGGGCGTGACTCCCTCAAATGGTTTGCGTCCGGTAAGCATTTCATAGAACACAACGCCTAAACTCCAAATGTCGGCGCGTGCATCTACAGCCAGCCCGCGCGTCTGCTCTGGCGAGAGATAATGAAGAGTGCCAAGAACCATGCCGGGCGCGGTCTTCACCAAAGTTGCCGCATCACCGCCGGCCAGCGACGCTTCAGTGATTTTGGCTACGCCGAAGTCCAGAACCTTCACGTAACCATCGCGCCGACGCAGCATAATATTCTCCGGCTTGATGTCGCGATGCACGATGCCGACCTCGTGCGCCGCTGAGAGTGCGGAGGCAACCTGGATGATAACTTCGAGCGCTTCGCTGCTCTCTATCTGGCCGCTCATCATGCGATCACGCAGTGTCTCGCCTTCGACAAACTCCATTGCGATAAAATGAATGTCTCCGTGAACAGGGCTTGGATCCGCGCCGTCGCGTGGCGCCGGGGCACCTCCGATTTCGTAAATGTGTGCGATGTTCGGATGATTGAGCGCGGCCGCAGCTTTGGCTTCCTGCACAAACCGCCGCATGCGATCCTGATTAGCCGCGAGATCCGCAGGCAGAATCTTCAAAGCAACTTTACGATCGAGCTCTGTGTCCTGAGCCAGATATACCTCACCCATTCCGCCCGCGCCGATTTGCGAGCGGATTTCGTAACGACCAAGTTTTGTACCAGCGAAGAGCATCGTTAATTGTTTACTGTCGCGCTAGCACGCGGGCGCGCCGACCCGCACCGTAAGTGCCAACCAGAGCCGTGCCATCCGCGCGGCAGAAGACGAGCCCATCGTCACTCTCAACGCGGTTGCAGATTGGAAGCATTTCATCTTTGGAGATGTTTAGAGTTCAACCTTTAGGTTGCCGCTCCGGATCGAAGCAAGCCAAAGCTTGAACTCTCAACTTCACTGCGGCAATCCGAGACGCCGCACCAGGTCAGCGAAGCGTGGATCGGAACGCAGGCTGTCCCACCTTGGCTCCACCTTGAGCCAGGTCATATTAAAAGAGCGCTCGTCATAAGCCTTTTCCAGCCAGGCGAAAGCCTCGTCCTTGTCACCCAAGCCCGCATAGATAAGGGCTATGCGATCTGCAGGCACATATTGTCGAACTGATAAATCCTTCATCTCACTGAGCAGTTTCTGCGCCTCGCCTTTGTTACCGGTCACCGCATAGACATGGGCGAGTCCGGACAACGAAAAGTACCATTCTCGGCTTCCCTTCAGATTGGTACCCTTTTGAAATCCAGTAATGGCTTGATCGTACATCCGTTTTTGTTCATAAGCCGCTGGAAGTTGTCCGTGCGCTGGGGGAAAGTCCGGGTCCAGTTCAAGAGTCTTTTGATAGTATTCGATCGCTTTGTCGTAGTCTCGCGCGTAGAAGAAGCCTAACCCCATTTCAAAAGTAATGATGGGGGACAGGGGGTCCAGTTCCAGTGCACGCTTCCCCTCTGCTATCGCCTCGGGGGTGCGTCCCATTGCTTCTAAATATCCGCAGTACCATTGGTGAGCTATCGCATAATTAGGATTCAACTCGATTGCCCGCTGAAACTCACGTTCGGCGCCCCTCCAGTCCCAATCGTATGTAGTCATGGCACGGGCTAATGAGGTGTGGGCTTCGGCCAGTGTGTCATCTAATTCCAGTGCCTTCATCGCCGCCATTTTCGCTTTGGGAATTTTTTCTCCTGGCGGCAGCATGTAGGCCGGCACAACGTAACAGTCAGCCAAACCGGCGTAAGCCAATGCAAAGCTCGGGTCACGTTCAATTGCCTGATTGAAGTAGTCGATTGATTTCTTCAGCGCCTCGTTTGTTCGTTTGTGCCATTGAAAGCGGCCCTTCAAATAGAGTTGATAGGCTTCATTGCTCTCGGTGTAATGTTTGGCCAGCCCTTGCTCCTGGCCGGAAACCTTCAGCCTGAGCTTGTCGACGATTTCGCGCGCTATCTCGCGCTGGGTTTGAAGCAACTCGGACATCTTCCGTTCATATTGCTCACCCCAGAGCAACTTGTTGTAACGAACATCCACCAGCTCGGCGCTGATCGTCAGGCTGTCGCCGCGCTGAACAATCCTGCCTAACAGGACTGCATTGACCCCAAGCTGGTTGCCGACTTTGACTGGATCGATCTCTTTATTTTTGTAAGCGAAGACCGAACTTGTAGGACTGACTTTCAGGTTCGGTAGCTGCGAAAGCCGATAGATGAGCGACTCTGCCAGACCGTCGGAAAGATATTCGGTGTCCCCGTCAGTACTTCTGTTTTGGAATGGCAGAACGGCAATTGACTCGATCGCTACTTCGTTGTTGCGGGCATGCAGATACATGCCGAGTCCAACCGCGCCAGCAGCAAGCACCATTAGAGCAACAGCCAACGCGAATTTGTGTTGCCTGATTCCAGAAACGATGTATTCAGCGCTTGAGGGTGGTTGAGAGCTTGGAGTGCTGGCTTCAGACGGCAAGATCTGACCAGGCGATACTATTCCGCCTGAAGGCGGTACTCCGAACTGCGGCGATGTGGTTGTATCAATGCCGGTCGCGCCTGCAAGATCGCGCCGCAACTCTCGCAGTTCGATGGCGACATCCTTGATTGTTTGATAGCGGTCTTCGGGATCTTTCGCCAGGCATCGCCGCACAACTCTTTGCAGATCATTTGGCGCGTCCGGGCGAAAATCGCTGATCGGAGTCACCGGCTCGCGGATGATCTTGTTAAGCGAATCAACAGCATCTTTGCCGGCGAAGGCCTTGTGCCCGGTTACCGCTTCGTAGAGAATGCAGCCGAACGAGAAAATATCCGATCGTTGATCGATCTCTTTGGTCTTGCCCTGCGCTTGTTCCGGTGACATATAGCCAACGGTTCCGAGAACGACCCCAGGCGTTGAATGCTGTTGCAGGATTGCGGTAGCCAGTTCACTGGCTGCTTCGCCTGTGTCGACGGAAGATTGCTGCGGCTCGATTAGTTTCGCCAGGCCAAAATCCAGAATCTTGGCGTGGCCATCGCGCGTCACCATGATGTTGTCCGGCTTCAGATCGCGATGCACAATGCCGGCTGCATGAGCCTTTGCCAAACCTTCCGCGACGTGCTGCAAGTATCGTAAAAGCTTTGGCATATCTGCCTGGCCGCTATGAATGACTTTGCGCAATGTTTGACCATCGATAAATTCCATCGCGATAAAATTCTGGCCCTCGGCCTCGCCGATCTCATAGATGTGCGCGATGTTCGGATGATTAAGTGCCGCGGCAGCCTTTGCCTCGCGGACGAAACGGTCCATGCGGTCACGATGTGAGGCGACGTCAGCAGGCAGAATCTTCAACGCCACCTTGCGTTCAAGCTTGGTATCCTGCGCCAGATAGACCTCGCCCATGCCGCCCGCTCCGATCTTCGCGCGGATTTCGTAACGGCCAAGTTTTGTGCCTGACGCTAACGTCACTTCTTCAGCTCCGCCGTCCAGTTGACGACAAGGTTCATGGGCGCAGAGCCTCCTTCGCCGACTGTGGCGACGATGAAGCGTTTGCCGTCGGGGGTGACATCGTAGTGAGCGTTCGGCCCGAACCCGGAATGCGGATCAAACAGTAGTTGGATGTTGCCGATCTCAAGGGCGGAACCGTTGGCTTTCACCTCCGCCGCCATCAGCTTGCCCTCAGAGAGAAAGAAAATCTCTTTACTGTCCTTGCGCCACACAGCGTCCTCGCCTCCGTTCGTCGAGACCTGCAACTTGCCGCCCGGCCCGGGGAAGGATGTGACATAGACTTGCCGGCTACTTGACTCGTCCGAGTCGTACGCGACGAAGCGCCCGTCGGGGGAGAACCGGGCGCGCTGCTCGTTGAACTGTGATGTCTGTATAAACGGAAAGGGCTTGCGCTCGCCCGTGAACGGTAAGACCCAGATGTCGCCTTTGCCATTCGGCCCGTCCGACCTCGTATAAGCGAGGAAGCGCCCGTCCGCTGACCACGAGGTGGGACGCTTATATTCGTCAGACTCGAAGAGCACTTCCTCGTTGCGCGCGCCGCTCGCATCCTTCTGGTAAATGTCGTACACGAAGCGGGCTTTTCGGTCTGAGCTGAAAGCGATCGAGCGGCCGTCAGGCGACCAGACTGGGTTGCTATCGAAGGCCGGATCGAAGGTAAATCTCGTCTTCCGAGTCAGGGCGGAGTCGTAGAGCCAGAGGTCGGTACTTCCGGCCTGTATATCGAAGAGCATGGCCACGACCCGTTGTCCATCCGGTGAAATATGCGGGCTCGCGCCGAAAACCGGCTCGCCTGACTTGCCCGCCTGTTTGCCGTCGCGTTCGAACCAGATGAGTTGGGTCACGGAGCCTACCGAAGTGCCCCTCTGGAAGGCCAGGACTCCGTTCTCTGAAACGGAGAACGTCGCTCTGACCTCAGAAAGATTCATCTGCACCTGTTCGGCGATGGGCACAGCCTCGCCCGACAATTGCAGGCTCGGCACGTCGAACGGCTGGGCCATCAGCGCTCCGTCGCGCCAGAAGAGCAGGTGACCCGACGCATAGATCGCGTAAGTATCGTCGTTCAGAATCAACTTGTACTCGCTCGAATCGAGCGAGCCGACATAAATGCCGTTGCCCTTATCCCGTGCGTAAGCAGTTGTACTTCCGGCGCGATAGAGGAAGTGGCGGCCGTCGGGCAGGAAGTAAGGGAAGTGGTACACCTTCTCCTTGCGCGACTGATCCAGAGGCAGGGCGGCAGGCGCGCCGCCCGCTTGCGGAACGCGGTACAGCGGGCTAAGGATGTCGGGAGCGAAGACGATCACGCCGTCGCGGTTCCACGTCCCGCCGCGGCCATTCGGCGCGTTGCAAAGCGTCTGTGGGGAACCGCCCGCGGCCTCAATCTTCTTGAGTTTGCCGTTCGCGAAAAATGCTATGAAGCGGCTGTCGGGCGACCAGAAAGGATAAGACGCCCCTTCAGTCCCGGCGAGCGGTTGCGCCGAGGACGCCCCGAGCGGCCGCAGCCAGAGAGATTGCACACCATTAGCGCCGATGGCCACGAACGCGAGCCGCAGCCCGTCGGGAGAGATCGCCATCATATTGAAGTACAGCAGGTGCGCGTTCTCCGGGGGAGCGATCGTCGCGCGGACAACGTTCGGGAGCGATGCCGGAGCATTACGGAAATACAGGAAGACGAACGGCAGCGCTGCGATCAGCGCCAGCGCCAAAAGTGCGGTAACGAGCCACGGCAACTGTTTTCTGATTCGCTCTCGCGCAGGCACTGAAGTCATCGCCGTGATCGTTTGGCTGGAAGCCGCCGAAGAGCCTGAAATGGCTTCGAGCGCGAACGCCAGATCGCGCGCTGAATGAAAACGCGCTTCGGGATTCTTCTCGAGACAGTGATTCACCAACCGTTCAAGCGCGGGAGAGATGTTCTGGTTCGTATCTGACAGATCAGCTGGGTCCTCTTTCAGGATCGCGCTCATCGTGTCGGCAACCGACTCACCGTGAAAAGCACGCCGGCCCGAGAGCATTTCATAGAGAATCGCACCGAACGAGAAGATATCGGAACGATGATCTACGGCTTGGCCGCGCACCTGCTCTGGTGACATATAGCCGGCCGTCCCGATGACGATTCCCGGACCCGTATTGACACGCCTGGTAGGAATGTCTGTCTGCGATTGACTCACATCAGCTTGAATGAGCTTTGCAATTCCAAAATCCAAAAGCTTCACGCGCTCATCTTTGGTGATGAAGATGTTGTCCGGCTTTAGATCCCGGTGGACAATTCCTTTCGCGTGCGCCGCGGCGAGGCCATTGGCAATCTCCAGGCCGTACCCGATTGCACGACGCTGCGCCAGTGCCATGCCACCCATTCGCTCGCGCAGAGTCTCGCCTTCTAACAGCTCGGCAACGATGTAAGGCGAACTGTCATGTGTGTCGATGTGATAAATGGCCAGAATGTTTGGGTGATTGAGCGAACCCGCTGCCTGAGCTTCCTGTTCAAACCGAGCGAGACGCTCTTTGTCGGCGGAAAAAGCAGCAGGCAGAATCTTGATTGCTATCTCGCGATTCATCTTTGGATCGTAAGCGCGATACACTTCGCCCATGCCACCCGCGCCAATCTGCGAGTGGATTTCATAACGGCCTAATTTGGTTCCGGCGGTGAAGCTCATTAACATCTTTTCCATATCTCGCTGCGGGGCGAAATTCAACTAGTGTCCCGCTTTGACAGGGCCCAGCCACTTTGCGCGTGATTTCGCGGGTGGGCTCCCGCCTTTTCAAAATAGGACACTATGCAAATTTACTCGCGCCTAACCGGCCCCAGCGTTTCGTCCAGCCACGCGTTCATTGTCGGCACAAAGAATTCCGATGGCGGTATGTGCCCACCGTCAAACACGATTAATCGTTTGAATCGTCTCAACCTGACGCTGCGGCATCATTGTAGGGTTTTTCCCGAAGAGGACAAGACTTGATGACCTGAAATCGACTAGTCAGGGGTGCCTGGCCACACCAGCGGAAGAATCAAACTCAACTTTACAATTCAGTTTTCTATAGTGCACCGATTTACGTTATGTCTTTTGCTTGAGTGATGGCATTAGCAAAGTCATCGCGTGTCGAACAAAATTGAATCTCCTGTTCCATTGTTTGGCGGGCTTGCTCACTTCGCGATCAGTCCGATGTTGGCGATAGTTGCGCCCCTCATCATCGACGGTACCGCGCAGACGTATAGCACAACTCCAGGCGCCGCGGCTCGGGCTTCAAAAATTATTTTGCCGAAATAATCAGTGACATAACCAAGCTTCATACCCTGCTCGACATAGGTTCCCCGTTTTACGAGCGGATAGAAGATACCTGTTTGATCACTCGCGACCGTTACAACCTTTTCAATCCAGACAGGATGCTCGACAAACGAGGCTGTGCCCGGCAGCATCTTCAGATAGCGCATGACATTCAGGCAGCCGTTTATGAGCGCGTTCAGATCATCCGTTTCCACGGTGCCGGCGTGTCCCGCTTCAGCGGTAATCGATGGTTTGCCGCGGGTGGTGGCCGTGTTTTCCAGATATCGCGACGCCTGCGGATCTTTGGGGCGATCGGTTGAGATGATTATGTGATCGAGGCCGAAAGCCAAAACCATTTCCCGCGAGATCCGATCCTGCTTCTCATCGCCCGTTTTCGTCCAGTAACTGTACGGCCTCAGACTTTCGTCCAAATCACCGCCGTGTAAATCGATTAAATGATCACACTGCTCGACAACTTGTTTGGTGATCAGGTACGAAGCGCGCTCAGTTTGTGTACCGCTCATATTGCCGGGATAAAAGCGATTCATGCTTTTCTTATCCACTGGATTCACGTGAGGAACTTTTTGTTCGAATGACTGAATATTGATTAGCGGCACGATTATTATCGTTCCCGATACCTGTGCCGGATCAAGTAAACTAATCAATTTTTCGAGCGCAATTATTGAAGTGTATTCAGTACCATGCGCTCCCGCAACGAGCGCTAACACCGGTCCGGGTTTCATGCCTCGGACAATCACAACCGGGATGCTCAATGCAGAGTCCGTAGCCGCCGGGACTTCAATCGTCCCGGTAGCCTTTTCGCCGCGCGCGGCTGAGGCTGTGCCCACGGTGAAGCGCTCCTGCGCCACGGTTGAAACGCCAAGCGTCAAAAGTAATGCCGCAATTAAAGAAATTCTCATGGGTATTTTTTCAGGGCAACTTTACGATCCAGTTTTGTATCGAGCGCCAGATATACTTCACGCATTCCACCCGCGCCAATCTGCGAGCGGATTTCGTAGCGGCCAAGTTTAGCGCCTGGCGCAAGACTCATCGCCGAATTGCTTGAGAGCTGAAAGCAGACTACCCGAAGTACGGAGGAGATTCTAACTGCGTTCTATCAAGCGTACCAGAGTCGATAGAGCGGAAACGTCGTTTCATTTTGAAATTGGCCGGCGGCGGGCGCGCAGATAGACACGCACCTCATCAGGTCGCGGATTCACGATGTAGACGGATACGCGCCCATCGGGCAGTGTCTCAATGGTTGCCGGCGAGGCCAGTGCGGTCAGGTACCAGCCCGGTGGCAGCACCACCGTGTTGCGCAAGCGGCCAAAGCTCCGATCCCAGACCAGCTCATCACCATCCAGGTAATAGCTTTTAGGATCCGCGTAGGTTTCTTTCAGGCGGATCCGGTTGGTTGTCCCGGGCGCAAGCGGACGAGCCAGATGCGTGACCACAATCTCAGAATCGTCTTTGATCGCCTCGCCGATCGGCAGCTTGCGTTCGGTTGCCTGCTTGCCGTTGATGATTTCCCACTTCAACTTTTCGCCGCTATCGAGATCGATGCTCTCCGGATCAGACACGTGGCTGCCCGCACGCACTACGTTGAAATAGTATTGCTCGCCAACTTTACGGATCGTGTAGTCGTGAGCGATGCGAAACGCGTGCGACTCAGGAGATTGCAGTTCGTAGATGATCTCGCGATCCTGATAGGCACGTTCAGAAAGTGGCGGGTTCTGACTTTGACCGGCGCTGCTCGCGATCAGTGAGCAACATCCAAGAATGCTCAGCGCTATAATTGGAAGCCGAAGTTTCATATCTTTTTGCCCGAGAACTCTGAAAAATTACTTCGGCGACACTGGTTTCCTCGCCCTGATGGTGACTTCCAGTTGGCCGCCGCTTCCTGGATTCACGAAAGCCAACTTCAAGCGACTATCGGCCTCCATCAACACCTGAGCCGCCACGGAACAGGAAACGATTTCATAGCCGGCCGGCAGCACGACGCTGTCGCGGGGAATTCCCAGCGGACGTTTGAAAACGATCTGATCGCCTTCCGTGTAATAGCTCTTGTCGTCCTTGTACGTCTTGATGATTGCGAGGCGATACTCGCCGTTCGCAGGGATGGGATGGGCCAGAAACACCTTGATGTAGTGACCGAAGGCGCTGAGATTCTCAGCCGGCCAATCCGTCTTAGCCTGCGAGCCGGTGACCACCTCGAACTTGAGCGGCTTTCCGGTCGCAAGGTCGATTACGGACTCGTCGCTAGCTTCGCTGCCTTCACGAATTTGATTGAAATGAAACCGCGCGCCCACCCGCGTCTCAGTTACTTCGTAATAGATTTTGAACTGATGACTTTCGGGCGCCAGCAATTCATAGCGAGTATAGGTGTCGGCCGAAATGAACTGACTTCGCGCCGAGGCGCACAATATTGTCAGCACAGCTAAAGCGGTGAAAGATTTCGATCTCTTAAACATTTCCTCGGTTCAATTCTGAATTTCAGTCAATGGGAGCGATCTCTCTAAATTACTTCACATCGGCAAGCCGACGCGCCGAACAAGATCTGCGAAGCGCGGTTGCGATCGCAGCCCATCAAGCGTGGGGTTTGTCTTTAAGCTGACCATTTGCATATCGTGCTGCTCAAAAGCTTTGTTGAGCCATCTGAATGCTTCATCGATTCGACCCAGCGCGGCGTTGATTTCGGCGATGGAATGCGGTGATACGTTCAGGACTCCGGGCAACTGACCGCTTTCGCCCGAAGCCGCAGTTAACTCATCCAGGAGCTTAATCGCCTCGCTTCGCTGGCCGGATTTGGCGCAGGCATGAGCGATTACGGCTTTCATCGACATCTCGACTGGCGTAACTCCTTTTGAAAGATCCAACACCTTTTGATATTCCGACATCGTCTGCGCGTACGAACCTTGTTGCAGGTAAACGTTGCCCAGCACGCTGTGAGCCGCCGCGAAATTAGGTTCCATCTCGATAACCTTCTGAAGCTGCTCGACTGCAACGTCGTAATTGCGCGCCAGATACGATGCCAGGGCCGGCGTCATGTTCATCAGCAGCGAGAGCGGATCAAGCTCGACTGCCAGCCTGGCTTCGATCGCAGCCTCTTCATGCCGGCCAATGTTGGCGAAGTAGATTGCAGACCAATGATGAGCTTCCGCGTAATTTGGACTCAGCATTAGAGCTTGTCTGAACTCGGTTTCAGCGCCGGCGAAGTCCCAATCATAAATGAATTTGAAAAATCCAAGTGAGGCATGAGCTTCGCCGAGCGTCTCGTCAAGTTCCAAAGCTTTGCTCACTGCCTGTTTCGCGTCAACCGGACGGGCGAAATAGTTATAACAATCCCCCAACGCGGCATAGGCCAAAGCATAGTGCGAATCTTTTTCGATGGCTTGCTGGTGGTGTTCGATTCCTTTCTGCACGCCGTCTACGGTCAGCTTGTTGAAATAGTAGCGACCCTTCAGATAAAGCTGATACGCCTCGGCGTTTTCAGTGTGACGTCTGGCCAATTGTTGTTCTTGTGCATTCGTCAGCTTCAAGCGCAGCTTCTCTGCAATCTCGTGAGCGATCGTTTCCTGTATCGTGATAGTGTCTTCATGTTTTCTAACGTACTGTGCGCCCCAGATATGGGTGTCGTCGCGCGCATCGGCCAGCTCAACACTGATGGAAATCAGATCGTCATGCCTGGCGAGGCGGCCCGTCAGAACGGCCTGTACCTTCAATTCTTTACCTACGACGGACGCATCGGTTTCGCATCCTTTATAACGAAACGTCGAATTGCGCGACATGACTTTGAGTTGCGACAACTGGGACAGGTTATGGATCAAATTCTCCGCGATTCCCTCGCCGAGGTACTCAAGACCCGGATCGTTCGCTACGTCAGCGAACGGCAGGACGGCTATCGAATTGATTGACGGTCTCGCGGGTTCCTCAGTCACTTCCTTTACATTGGCAACGAAGCGATAGCCTCGCCAGGGAACAGTCTGAATGTATTTACTGTCGCGCGGCCGCTCGCCGAGCGCATTTCGCAGAGTTGAGATATTTCGCGCGATGTTTCCTTCTTCGACGGCAGTATCGGGCCAGACGAGTCTGATCACCTCGTCTTTGCTCAAAATGTGTCCTTTGTTTTGGACCAACACCAGCAAAATGTCGAAAACTTTTGGCGTTAGCGGGACCACTTCGCCATCGCGCAGCAACCGCCGCTCGCGCGCATCCACGCGAAATTGACCGAACTCGTAAGTCGTTTGTGTTTGCCAGAACACTTCGATTTCTGCTTTGAGTTTCCGAACTCTTTCCGAAACCTTTCCGAACTTGCAAAGGACTTTTGGGCTGCTCTGGAATTATCTTCCTGGCTTGAAAACAGTCGCGGTGATTCTATTGAAAGACCCGCGATGGAGCAACAGGATCGAATCACCAAAAGGAGCTAAATCAATGAGCGAAGTCGAAAGAGAAATACGGAAACTGGAAGAAGAACTGACGCAAACGGAGATGCGACTCGATTTCGATGCTCTCGATCGCATCTACGCCGATGACATTATGGTTACAGCGCCGATTGGTATCTGCGTTGACAAGCCGGCAGTTATGAATGAAGTGCGCCAGGCTGCCGAGAAAGCTATCGTCGGACGATACGACAAAGACAATCTAAAAATCCGTGCATACGGCGACCTGGCCATTTCGAGCTACCGCATGACGGCCTGGGCAACGTTCGAGGAAAAAGAGATCAAACGCGCGTTGTGCATCACGAACGTATGGATGAAGCGCAATGGCCACTGGCAGATCATTGCGAGACACACGGCCAGTCTGCCAGGTGACACGCCGCCGGCGGAAATATGTAGCTGACCGTGCGTCGTCGGATGCCGTCAGTTAGAGTCATCAAGGAAGAGCAGTTACTTATCCCCTCGCTCGAAGCCAGGGTTGAAGTCCCATGCGGCGCACAAGGTTGTCATAGCGCTGGTCACCGCGAAGACTGTCAAAATTAGGCCACCATGTAATAAATGGCAACTGACCGCTCCGTTGCTGAAAATCTTTCTCGAGCCAGGCGAATGCTTGATCCTTATCACCGAGTCCGGCATAAACAGTTGCCACAAAGAACCCGATCGCCGCGTGTTTTGCATATCGATTTTCGATTTCCTTAGCCAGAGCAAATGCCTCTGCTCGTTTTCCAGTTGCCCCGTAACAATGTCCCAGGTTACCCAGGGCCAGACTTGCCCTGCCGGATGAATCGACAGCTTTCTGAAACTCAGCAGTGGCCTCTTCATAGCGCCGTTGCTTAAGATATGCCCAGCCCATGTCATTGTGGGCGATCCAAAAACCTGGATCGAGTTCAACAATCTTCTTGTCCTGTTCGATAGCCGAGTTCAAATCATTCTTGAGCAGATATGCAAACGCAGCATTGGCGCTGATAAGGGGCGAGAGAGGATCCAGTTCCTGGGCTCGTTTGATCTCAGTCATAGCCTCATCGAAGCGCGACCTGGTCCTGAGATAGAGGGCAAACCACTGATGTGCAGTCGCATAGTTGGGGTTGAGGCTGATCGCGCGTTTGTATTCGTTCTCAGCTTCCGGCCAGCGCCACAACTGTTCATAAATTTTCGCTGAAGATGTATGCGCCTCGGAAAGGGAGTCATCGATTTCCAGCGCGTGGTCCGCAGCAGTTCGGGCTTTCGGCAGCAGTTCACTTGAAGGCATACCTGCATTTTGTTCCAACAGTGAATAGGAATCAGCAAAGCCTACGTAGCCGAGGGCATAATTTGGATCTCGATCAATTGCCTGTTGAAATTCTTCGATTGCTTTCATCAGGGCCTCGGCAGTGCGCTTGCCCTGGAAGTAGCGTCCTCGTAAGTAGAACTGATAGGCCTCGGCATTTTTCGTATCGCGACGCGTAAGCTTCTGTTGGTCCTCGCCGGAGAGTTTCAATTTCAGCTTGTCGATAACTTCGCGCGCGATAGTTTGCTTAACGGACAGCAAATCAGATGCTCTTCCTTCATATTCATGGCCCCACAGCTGGGCGCCGGTGCTCGTATTCACAAGGTCCACCTGGATGTTCAAAGAATCTCCCAATTGCCGAACGCGACCCATCAGCACCGCGCGGACGTTCAACTCGCGACCTATGGCCTGGGGATCAACCTCTTTACCTTTGTAGCGGAACGCGGTCGTGCGGGCAATGACTCGCAACTGTTGCAACTCAGTCAGGCTGTTAATGAGCGCCTCCGAGATTCCATCAGAGAGATATTCCATGTTTGGATCATTCCCGGTATTTGCCAGGGGCAAAACTGCTATTGAGTCAATCTCACCGGCGGATCTCGCAGAATAGAAACGGTAAATCAAACCGGCGGCCATTGCTGCGGCCAGGACCATCAAACCGATGATCAAATTTCCCCGGCGAGATTTGCTCCGCCGCCACAAGCTGTCAGTGACCGGTATCGTTTGCTTAGCTTCTCCGCTTGCCGTTGCGTCAGCCGGGGCCGCAAGATTCGTGTCTGGCGTTCCGGAGCGTTCCATTTCTGCGGCCAATTCCAGACGCGACTTCAGTTTCTTGAGATCGAGGAGCATGTCCTTCATCGTCTGGTATCGTTGCTCTCGGTCTTTGTGCAGCGCCTTGTCGACAATGCGCTCGAGCTCAGGCGGAATCTCGCGCGCATAGCGGGCCAGGGGTGACGGCTCTTTCTCGCTCAGAATAGACGCCAGGATTTCATTTGTATTCGAACCTTCAAATGGCAGACAGCCTGCGACCATTTCGTAAATCAAAACTCCGAGGCTGAAGATGTCCGTGCGCGCATCCACTTCACTTCCGCGAGCTTGTTCAGGGGACATGTAGAGCACAGTGCCCATGACCATTCTCGGGTCGGTGTTAACAGCAAAGCGCGTAGGAGCCTCAGTATCAACCAACACTGACGGCGCTCGCTCCGTGAGTTTCGCCAGCCCAAAATCCAACACCTTCACGATACCGTCGCAACGTACCATAATATTCTCGGGCTTGATGTCACGATGAATGATACCCGCCGCATGCGCGGCGGACAGGGCGCTGGCGATCTGTGTGGCGACATCAAGTGCTTCACGGAGCTTCATGGGCGCCCCGATCATGCGGGCGCGCAAGGTCTTGCCATCGATGAATTCGGTCGCGATAAAACGCGATGGTCCGATCGACCCGATCTCGTAGACCGTGAGAATTTGCGGATGATTCAGACTCGAAGCGGCTTTTGCTTCCTGAATGAATCGCCGCAGACGCTGCCGGTCCGCAGCCAGAGTTTCCGGCAGAACCTTGATCGCGACCGTTCGATCCAATTCCGTATCGACCGCGAGATAAACTTCGCCCATTCCGCCTTCACCAATCTTCGAGCGGATTTCGTATCGACCTAGTTTGGTGCCAGGAGCAAGGTTCATTTCGGAGGTTAGAGGCCGGGTTTCGCCAGCCCGAAATCCAGAATCTTCGCGTCACCATGACGCGTAATCATAAGAATTTCATAGTGATCCAGTCTGGTGCCTTTAATCAACGTGATGCTCCGTTTTCCGAATGCGCATTCTAGCTGAGTTCGTGAGCGAGAGGCCAGAAAAAGGCTTTCTGCTTAAAATGACCAGGCGCATATAGTACCATCCTCGGAATTTCTTCAAAGGAGATTCGCATGCGACCAAATTTCCTCTTGTTATTCCTGACGGTTTGTTTCTCTCCGTTGTTGAGTCACGCCCAGACCTCGCCACAGCGAAATTATCCGGCGCCCGTCGAAGGCGACTACGTCATTTCCAACTTTCATTTTCACAGCGGCGAGACATTGCCTGAATTGAAGATGCACTATCGCACCATTGGTACTCTGCAACGTGATGCTTCCGGTGCCGCGCGCAATGCGATCCTTATCGGGCACGGGACGGGCGGAGCGGG
>WNGK01003305.1_pt1 | contig 17455 bp, 17 predicted proteins | sample 5400601 | NCBI WGS metagenome assembly WNGK01 (sample SAMN13153376, study PRJNA577476) | soil metagenome | isolation source: 60 cm soil or saprolite under Garry oak tree replicate 1 | place: USA:California | collected 2016-06-15
TCCTGCCGAACGTCCGTTCGACGGTTGGTATGCCGCCTCACTCAGCGCCGATGCCGTGCCGCTGTTGCTGGAAGCGCTTCCACGTCTGGACGGACGTGCGCAGTGCACTGTCGCAGCGGGACTCCGCGAGCAGCTCGGGGGCCTCGAGCGCGATGACTGGCGCAACTGGAACTTCGCGCGAGGCCGCGCACGCCGCCTGCTGCGCGACCAGTGGACCCGTCTGCCGGCGGACGTCTGTCCGAAGGCCAAGATCGTGAACTAGCCTCGCTCGCCACCCGCGCCGGAAGCACGCTAGCTTACTTGGCATGAGCCTGAGGATCGTGCAGGTGGACGCCTTCGCGAGCCGCCCCTTCAGCGGCAACCCCGCCGCCGTGTGCGTGCTTCCCGCGCCGCAGGACGAGCGCTGGATGCAGGACGTGGCGCGCGAGATGAACCTCGCCGAGACGGCGTTCCTCCTTCCCGAGAACGAGGGCTACCGGCTCCGCTGGTTTACCCCCACCGTCGAGGTCGCGCTGTGCGGGCACGCGACCCTCGCGAGCGCGCACGTACTGTGGGAGGAGGGTCGCCTCCCGGCGGGCCGGCAGGCCCGGTTCCACACCCAGAGCGGCCTGCTCACGGCCGACCGCCGCGGCGAATGGATCGAGCTCGACTTCCCCGCCACTCCTCCGGCGTCCGCACCCGCGCCGCCCGGCCTCGCCACCGCGCTGGGGGAAGCGGTCACGCCCCGTTGGGTGGGGCGCAGCAAGTTCGACTACCTCGTCGAGCTCGATTCCGAAGACGCGGTGCGCAGCCTCAAGCCGGACTTGGCGGCGCTCGAGCGGGTGGACGCTCGCGGGATCATCGTGACGAGCGGCGCCACGACGCCGGGCTTCGACTTCGTGTCGCGCTTCTTCGCGCCCCGGTCCGGCGTGCCGGAGGATCCCGTCACCGGCTCCGCCCACTGCGCGCTGACGCCGTTCTGGGCCGAGCGCCTCGACCGCGCGGAGATGACCGCGTACCAGGCCTCGCCGCGCGGCGGCGTGATCCGCGTGCGGCTGGCGGGCGACCGCGTCAGGCTCGCCGGGCAGGCCGTGACCGTGCTGCGCGGAGAGCTCCTGTCGTGAAGCCGGTGACCTTCCCCTGCAGCGGCTCGGCCGCCGAGGCCCGGGCGCGGCTCGAGGCCGCCATCGACGGCCGGCCGTGGAACGCGGTCGGACTGGACGGCTGGATCCGCGGGGACGGTGTCGTGCTCTACTATCGCGATGCAGCCAAATACCGGGCGATTTTCCGACCCACCTTCATCGGGCGATTTCGCGAGCGCGACGGGAAGGCGGTGCTGGATGGCCGCTTCCGGATGACGTTGTTCGCCCGCGCCCTGCTGCCGATCTGGCTCGCGCCGGGGATCGTCTGCCTCGTGGTCGCGCTCGTCCCCACGCAACTCCAGCCGCAATCCCCGACCTTCCGAATCGCCCTCGCCCTGCTGGGCGGCCTGCTTGCACTGCTGGCGGTCGGCCGCTTCGCGCTCGAGTGGTGGGGGCGGCCGGGAGACGTGGACGCGGTCTCGCAGGCGATCCGCGCAGCCGTGCAGCTACACTAGCCAGATCCCGCCGGAGGCTTCTATCCAGACCACTCCGCGGGCGAGCCGGCTGGCAGGCTACCTGTTTGCCCTCGCGGCCGGCGCCATCTGGGGCACGACCGGCCCGCTGTCGACGGCGCTGTACCGCGCCGGCGAGGCGATTACCGGGATCGGCTTCTGGCGCCTGGTGGTCGGTCTCCTCGGATTTCTCGCATACGGCCTGTTCCGCCCGCATTTGTTCCGGATCGACCGAAAGGCCTGGGTCCTCGTGGGGCTCGGCGGCGGCGCGCTGGTGGCGCTGTTCGAGGTGGCTTACCAGTTCGGTATCGCGGGCGCGGGCGTCGCGAGTGCGGCGGCGCTGCTCTACATCGCGCCCGTGCTCGTGGCCATTCTCGCGAAGCCGCTCCTGGGCGAGAAGCTGACCGCCCTGCGGGTCGTCCTCGCGCTCGTCGTGATGGCCGGCGCGGCGCTCACGGTACAGGGCGGCAGCCACGGCGCGGGAGCGGGGGCGGCAGCGATCCCGCTGCCGAGTCTCATCCAGGGCGTCGCCGGAGGGCTGCTCGCCATGGTTTCGTTCGCCGGCACGACGCTGCTCGCACGCTACGCCGTGCCGCGCTACGGCGCGACGCAGGTGCTCTTCCTCGAGATCCTCGGCGGCATCGTGGTGCTCGGGATCGTGTTGCCGCTGGCAGGACACACGCCGCTGCCACCCCACACCGTGGGAGCGTGGATGTACGTTCTCTTGCTCTCGCTCGGCTCAGTCCTCGCGGCCAACTTTCTCTTCTTCGCCGCAGTACGGCGAATCGACGCAGCGCTCACCTCGGTGGCGGCCACCATCGAGCCGGTCGTGGGTGCGGTGCTCGCGTCGCTCCTCTTCAATCAGGCACTCTCGCTTCTCGGTTGGCTCGGGCTCACGATGGTGGTCGGCGGCGTGGCCACGAGCTACCTCTCGGAAGCGAAGACGGGGGAATAACATGCTGGCCTTGGCACTCGTGCTCGGCGCACTGCAGCAGCCCGCCGCTCCGCTCCCGTCGCTCCCCCCTCAGGTGGGCGACACGTCGCCGTTCCGACGGCTCGCCCTCCCCACACCCAACCAGGTGCGCGAGGGCTCGGGCACGCCGGGACCGCGGTACTGGCAGCAGCGCGCCGACTACACGATCCGAGCCACGCTCGACACCGCGACCCACGTGATCGCCGGGTCGGAGACCCTGCGCTATGCCAACAACTCGCCCGATACGCTGCGCTACCTCTGGCTGCAGGTCGAGCAGAACATCTACAAGGCGAACAGCCGGGGCGCCGCCCTGAACCCGACCGACGCACGGTTCGCGGGCCGCGGATTCGAGGGCGGCTACACGATCGAATACGTGCGAGCGGTGCGGCGCGTGGGGCAGGCCGCCGGACGGATCCCCGTCAAAACCACCGGTAACGGCACGATGCTGCGCGTCGACCTCGACCGGCCGCTCGCGCCGGGCGGGCGGGCGGAGCTCGAGCTGGCGTACCGCTTCGAAGTGCCGGAGCATGGGTCCGACCGTATGGGGCGCGAGCAGTTCCCCGGCGGCTGGCTGTACGAGGTCGCGCAGTGGTACCCGCGGGTCGCGGTATACGACGACGTGCGCGGCTGGAACACCGAGCAGTACCTCGGCCAGGGCGAGTTCTACCTCGAGTACGGCGACTTCGACGTGTGGATTACCGTGCCGAGGAGCTTCGTCGTGACGGCGACGGGGACGCTCGCCAACGCCGTCGAGGTGCTCACGGCGGACCAGCGCGCGCGGCTCGCACGGGCGGCCCGGTCCGACAGCACCGTCGCCGTCATCCCGAAGTCGGAGGTCGGGCAGCCGTTCAGCCGGCCCGCGGGCCCAAGGCCCACGCTCACCTGGCATTTCACGGCCAAGAACGTGCGCGACGTGGCCTGGGCGGCCGCGGCCAATTTCATCTGGGACGCGAGCGGCTACGACGGCATCCTGATCCAGTCGTTCTATCCGCCCGAGGCGAACGCCGACTGGGCGCGCTCGACGGAATACGCCCGTCACTCGATCAAGCACTACTCAGAGAAGTGGTTCCCCTATCCCTACCCGACCGCAATCAACGTCGCCGGTCCGGTGGGCGGGATGGAGTACCCGATGATCGTGTTCTGCGGGCACCGTGCCGGGGACCGCGCCCTGTTCGGCGTGACGACGCACGAGCTGGGCCATGAGTGGTTCCCCATGCTCGTGGGGTCGAACGAGCGGCTGTATGCCTGGATGGACGAGGGGTTCAACACGTTCATGAACATCTATTCGACGCTCGCGTTCTACCACGACACGACGCCGCGCGACCGCGGCGGCGCGACCCAGTGGGCGCGCTTCATTGCTACGGGGCTCGATGTTCCGTCGATGCTCCTGCCCGATCGCGTGCCCCCGCCCCTGCTGGGCCAGGCGGAATACAACAAACCCGCGACGGGGCTCTATCTGCTGCGCGAGCACATCCTCGGGGACACGGCGCGCTTCGACGCCGCGTTGCGCGAATACATCCGGCGCTGGGCGTACAAGCACCCCACACCAGCCGACTTCTTCCGCTCCATGGAGGACGGGCTCGGGGAAGACCTGTCGTGGTTCTGGCGCGGCTGGTTCTACCGGACCGACGTCGTGGACCTGGCGGTGGACTCGGTGCGCGCCCGGACGGACTCCACCGGGCCAAGTGCCTTGCTCTATCTCTCCAGCCTCGGCGGGCTTCCGATGCCCGTCGACTTGCGGCTCACGTACGCCAACGGCGCCACGGAGAACGTGCGTCTCCCCGTCGAGATCTGGTACCTGGGGAACCGCTACACGTACCAGCGCAAAGTTCCGGCCGACGTCGTGAAGGTCGAAATCGATCCGGGGCAGAATTTTCCGGATGTGCGACGGGGAAATAATACCTGGATGAAACCATAAATGCGTTACACGACGCTACGACGCCACGTTGTAAGACTTATGACGTAGCGTCGTGGCGTCGGGCAACGCCGTTCAAGACCACCAGGAACACGCCCCCCCAGATCAGGCCGGGTAGCTCCCGCAGATCCCGCCCGTACTGTATCCACAACCACCGCGCGACGACGGCGCACCACAGCCCACCGGCGAACCAGCCGACCACCCGCACCAGCGGTCCCGCGCCGGCCCGGATCCCGGGTAAGGCGAGCAACAACCGATCAACGTAATGACCCAGGAACGTGAAGCAGAACGCCACGGTGAACGCGTCCACGAAGTCGGAGGCCAGCGAGGCGTGCCGAGGGAAAACGAGCAAGAACACGACGCCCAGCGCTCCGGCGGCGACGGTGGTCCGCGTCAGTGTCTTGAGGAACGGCTCCCCCTCGCCCATTACCGGGCCCCCGTCGGCGTGGGCTTCAAGTATTGATCGAGCCAGTCGAGCACCGTTCCCCACCACAGGCGGCGGTTGCGCGGCCGCAGCACCCAGTGGCCCTCGTCGGGGAAGTAGAGGAACTTGGCGGGCACGCCCTGCACTTTCGCGGCGGTGAACGCCTGATAGCCTTCCGACAGGTCCACGCGAAAGTCGAGCTGGGAGTGGACGATCAAGATCGGCGTCTTCCAGTTCGGCACGTAATTCAGCGGCGACCACTTCTCGTACAGCGCGCGGTTGGCGTACGGCGTGCCGCCGAACTCCCAGTCCATGAACCACAGCTCTTCCGTCGCCCCCCCCATGCTCGCCGGATTGAACACACCATCGTGCGACACCAGCGTCTTGAAGCGGCTGGTGTGCCCGGCGATCCAGTAGATCATGTAGCCCCCGTAGGACGCACCCGCCGCGCCCATGCGCGTCGAATCGACGTAGGGGAGGCGTGCCACGACGTCGAGGCCCTTCATGAGATCCTGGTAAGGATAGTCCCCCCAGTGCCGGGAAATGGCGTCCGTGAACCTCTGGCCATAGCCGGTCGAGCCGTGGAAATTGACCGCGGCCACCACGTATCCGCGCGACGCGAACATCGTGTAATTCCAACGCGCGCTCCAGGAGTCGGTCCAGGCGCCCTGCGGCCCGCCGTGAATCAGATAGATAAGGGGATACCGCTTGGCGGGGTCGAAGCCGGGCGGCTTGAGCAGCCACCCGAACACGGAGTCTCCGAGCGCGCCCACGAAGCCGAGCTCGTCGAGCGGGCGGAGATCGAGCGTCTCGAGCGCTGCATCGTTGTGATGCGTGAGCTGCCGGCCGGCGACCCAAATCTCGTTGGGCTGGGTGTTGCTCTGGTGCAGGTACAAGAGCCCCCGACCGTCCGGCATCACCTGCAGGCTCGTGTTGACCCCGGCGCCTCCTACCGCTGAGGAACGACGGAATGACGGAAGGTCAATCCGGTACACGTTGTCTCGCCCGCGCTCCTCGACCACGGCGTAGAGGCATTTCGAATCGGGGCACCAGGTGTAGGACCCGACGGAGAGCGTCCAGCCCTTCGTCGCTTCGACGCTCGGTCCGTCGGTCCGACCGTCCGACCGTCCCGTCAGCATCAACCGTTGTCGGTCCGCCTCGAACCCGGCCCGCTCCATCGAGAGGTGCGCGAGCCACTTGCCGTCGGGCGAAAAGCGCGGCGAGTTGTCGGCTCCGCGTCCCGCGGTCAGCGCACGCATCCCGGAACCGTCCGGCCCCATGATGTAGACGTCCACGTTCGTATTGTCGGCGACGGTCGAATCGCCATGCACGGCGACCGCGATCTCTTTCCCGTCGCGCGAGACGCTCACGTCCCCGTCGCCGCCGGTCGCGATCGTCGGGACGTCGTGGTCCACGGGCGTCAGATCCGTGGCGCTGCCGTCCGCGAGCGTGACGGTGAACAAGTGCTGACGCTTGCCGGCACGCCAATCGTCCCAGTGCCGCCACAGGAGACCGGTCCAGAGGCGGGCATCGGTGGGGAAGTCGCCGTTGCGCCGGTCGATCTCCTGCTGCGCCGGCCACTTGAGGTCGCTCGTGACGACGAGCCCCGTGCCGTCGGGTAGCCACACCGGATCGAACACACCGTCGGCGAGCTTCGTCACGCGCCGCGCCTCGCCCCCGGCGATCGGGAGCACCCACAGCTGCGCGCCGTTCTCTCGCGTGGAGACGAAGGCGAGCGTGCGGCCGTCGGGCGACCAGCGCGGTTGCCGATCCGATCCGGGCCCCGCCGTGAGCTGACGCGCCGACCCGCTCGCCACGTCGGCAAGCCAGATGCGCGTGATGCCCCGGTTGTCCTTGAGCGAGTGCTCCGTGACGGTGTAGGCCACCCACTTCCCGTCGGGCGAGAGCTGCGGGTCGCCCACCGACTTGAGCGCCAGGTAGTCGTCGATGGACATCGCGCGCTTCTGGGCGGAGAGGCCGGGAAACGGGAAAAGGGAAACGGGAAACGTGAGGCATCCGAGGGCGACCAGTAGCCGTTTCATGAGTGGCAGCCTCTGTGCGTCTATGCGTCTGTGCGTCTGCGCGTCTAGTAGTCAGGGTGCGTCAGGATCGCCTGCACCAAGTCATCGAACAACTTCGATTCGGGCTTCACCGCCCCGCTCGCGTCGGTGTGCACGTTCCAGGCGCACAGCTCGTTCAGCGCCGTGGCTTCTTCGTAGCTCAGCTGCAGCACGTATCCGTCGCCCCCTCCCGAGCGCGTGGCGCCGTCCAGGACTTTCTTGAGGACGTCCGGCAGGTGCCGCGCCCCGCGCACGGCGTCGTATTGCGCCCGGGTGACCGTGAGATCCATGACTCCCTTGCCAAGCCTCGAGTCGGGGGCGAAATCTCCTCCGGTCCCCCCGTTCCCGCAAGGAAGACCGATGCCACGCACTGAGTTCATCGCCACGGGGTTCCACGTTCCCGAGCGCGTCGTCACCAACGATGATCTCGCCCAGATCATGGACACCTCCGACGAGTGGATCACCCAGCGCTCGGGGATCAAGACGCGATACTGGGTGTCGGACGGCGAAACCGGCGTCACGCTGGCACGGCAGGCGGCACTCCAGGCGCTCGCGAAGGCCGGCATGAAGCCGGCGGACTTGGACTGCATCGTCTACTGCACCTGCACCCCCGACCATTTCGAGCCCGGTAACGGCGTGTTCCTCGAGCGCGAGCTCGGGATCAGCAAGATCCCGGCGATCGACGTGCGCAACCAGTGCTCCGGGTTCATCTACGGCCTCTCGGTCGCGGACGCCTGGATACGGACCGGTCAGTATGCCCGCGTGCTGCTCGTGGGCGCCGAGGTCCACTCCCGCGGCCTCGACCGGACGACGCGGGGCCGCGACACCGCCGTGTTGTTCGGTGACGGCGCCGGGGCCGTAATCCTCGGCCCCACCGACGACCCGCGGCGCGGCGTGCTCTCGACCCACCTATACGCCGACGGCCGCCACGCCGAGAAGCTGTGGGTCGACGCCCCGGGCCTGGCGCACGACCCCTTCATCAGCGCCGAGCTGATCGAGGCGGGGAAGCACCGCGCCGTGATGGAGGGCCGTGAGGTGTTCAAGTTCGCGTCGGTGTTGATGCCGCAGTCGGTGGCGACGGCCCTCACGGCGAACGGCGTGACCCCGGCGGACGTGACGCTCCTGGTCCCGCACCAGGCGAACCTGCGGATTCTCGAGATGGTGCAGCAGGCCATCGGCCTGCGCGACGACCAGATCTACGTGAACATCGAGAAGTACGGCAATACGACCGCCGCGTCGATTCCGATCGCGCTGCACGAAGCGCTGTGCGAGGGACGGCTCAAGCGCGGCGACCTGCTGATCTTGACGGCGTTCGGCTCGGGATTCACCTGGGCCAGCGCGGCGATCCGGTGGTGACTACCTGATCTCCTGCCCCCAGAGATCGCGGTACACGATCGGCCCCTCGTTCAAGGCTTTGATCCCCGCCTCGACCTGACTCTTGTCGCCCACCACGACGATGTCGAAGTGGTCCGGGTCGATGTACTGGCGCGCGACGCGCTGCACGTCGGTGGCGGTAACGGCGTTGATCCGCTCGACGTACCGGTCGTAGTAGTCGAGCGGCAGGCCGAAAGCGAGCAGCTCGCGGAACCGCGTTGCGGCGCCGCCGGTCGTTTCGAAATCTCCCGGCAAGCCGAGGGTGAGATAGGCTTTCGCCTTCGCGAGCTCGGCAGGCGCCACCGGTTCTTCGCGGATGCGGCGCAGCTCTTTCAGAAACTCCATGAGCGAGCTGTCGGTCTTCGCCGTGACCACGGAAGCGAGCGCCACGAACGCTCCCGTGAGGCGCCGCGGCACGAACTGCGAGAAGGCGCCGTAGGTGTAGCCGTGCGTCTCGCGGAGATTCTGATTCAAGCGCGAGGTGAAGGCGCCGCCCACGATGGTGTTCAAGACCTCGAGCGCGAACCAGTCGGGGGTCGTGCGCATCGGGCCCACATGGCCGATCCGGACCACCGACTGCGCCGCCCCGGGTTTGTCGATCAGATACACCGTGCGGGCCGCCGCCGCCGACGGGGCGGGGGGGCTCGGGAACGCGGGCACGTCGCCGGCCTCCCAGCCGCCGAACTGCGCGGCCGCGAGCCGGCGAGCTTCGGCGAGCGTGACGTCGCCCACGATCAACAGACGCGCGCCGTTCGGCCGGTAGTACGTCCGATAGAACTCCGCGACGCGCTCGCGCGCGAGCCGGGCGGTCGCGCTGTCGGTGCCGTTCAGCGGGTGCCCGTACGGATGCTCGCGACCGTACACGATCGCCGGGAACGCGATGTTCGCCACGGCCACCGGCTCATCGCGCTGCTGCACGAGCTGCGCAGCGCGGAGGTCCCGCTGCCGTGTGATCTCCGAATCCGCAAAGCTGGGCCGCAGCACCACGTCCGCGAGCAAGTCGAGCGCGGCCGCGAGCCGCCGCTTGGGCACGTGGATCGACGCGCTCGCGCCATCGAAGCTCGCCCCCGTGCCGAGCTGGGCGCCGAGGAACGCGGCCTCGTCCGCGACGTCGAGGGCGCTGCGCGCGCCCGCTCCCTGCTGCAGCATCGTCGCCGTGAAGGTGGCGAGCCCGGGTGCGGCCGACGGGTCCCGCGCCGCGCCCGCGTCGACCAGGAGCTGCACGTCGACGACCGGCACCTTGTGCATCTCGACGACGGCGAGCGTGAGGCCGTTCGCGAGCGTCGTGGTTTGCACGGCCGGGAGCTTGAGCGCCGGGGGAGGCGGCAGTGCGGGCGGCTTGGTTCGGTCGACTTGGGCGGACAGGCGGACTGGCGGACTGGCGGACAGCACGGCCAGTGCTCCAGCCAACCACCGCAGCGCTCGCGTCGCGTGCGTTCGGTCCCTCCGTCCGCCCGTCCGCCCGTCCGCCGTCATGGCTTCACCCCCAGCTCGGGCTTCCCCTGGGGTACCACGCTGAGCACCACGCGGTGAGCATCGGGGAGGTAGGTCTGGACGGCGCGCTGCACCGCCGCAGGGGTCACCTTCCGGTAACGGTCGAGATCCTTCTGGAAATAGTCCGGGGTCCCGACAACGTAGTTGTAAAAGTTCAATTGATCGGCCTTGCCGCCAAACCCGCCCACGCGCTCCATCCGTGATAGGAACTGTGCCTCGACGGTGTTCTGGGCCCGCGCCACCTCGCGCGGCGTCGGGCCCTGGTCGGCGAGCTTCCGCAACTCCTCGTCGATTACCCGTTGCAGCTCGCCGAGTTCGTGGCCGGGGCGGGCGGTGGCGTACACCTCGAATTTGCCGTCGATACGGCTGCCGTCCTGGAACGCCACGACGTCGGTGGCGATTTGCAGCTCGTACACCAGCCGTCGATAGAGGCGTGACGACCGGCCGCCCGCGAGCACGTTCGCCAGGACGTCGAGCGTGGCGTCGTCGGCGCTGAACGCCTTCACGGTGTGCCAGGCATCGTACAGGCGCGGCAGCTGGACGCGGTCCTCCAGCACGGCGCCGACCACTCCCGCCACCTGCACCGGGGGCGGCGGCGTGCGGGTCACCGCGGGCCCGCGGGGGATATCGCCGAAGTAGCGCTCCACGAGCTGGCGTGCGTCCCGCGCCGTGATATCGCCCGCGATCGCGAGCGTCGCATTATTCGGCGTATAGTACGTCTGGAAGAATTGTCGTACGTCGGCCAGCGTCGCCGCCTGGAGATCCGCCATCGAGCCGATCACCGGCCAGTGGTAGGGATGGTTCGCGGGATAGAGGCGCTCGAGGATGTTCTCTTCCGCGAGCCCGTAGGGACGGTTCTCGTAGCTCTGCCGCCGCTCGTTCTGCACCACACCACGCTGCAGATCGACTTTGTCCGCCGTTATCTCGGGTAAGAGGAATCCCATGCGGTCCGCGTCGAGGTACAGCATCAGGGGAAGCGCGTTCGCGGGCCCATCCTCATAGTAGTTGGTGCGGTCTTCGGTGGTCGAGCCGTTGTTGTCCCCGCCCGCGGCCTCGAGCAGCCGGTCGAACTCGCCGGTGGGCACGTGCTGGGAGCCCATGAACATGATGTGCTCGAACAGGTGCGCGAACCCGGTGCGTCCCGGCTTCTCGTCCGACGAGCCGACGTGATACCACGCGTTCACCGCGACCACCGGTACCGAGTGATCCTCGTGCACGATCACCTGGAGGCCGTTCGGGAGGGTGAACGTCTGGTAGGGGACGCGGAGACCTTGGGCGGGCAGGCGGACGGGCGGACTGACGGACAGGAGGAGCGCCACGGCTACGGCCAGCCGGTGTGTGAGCCGCGGCATCTCTCTGTCCGACCGTCCTACCGTCCGACCGTCCGTCATCCTTGTGATTTGCGGTGGAAACTCCCTTCGCGCAAGTTGCGTAGGGCGCGAGACACAGGAGATCCACATGTTGGGTTTGTTGATCGGAGCGGCGGCGCTGGGCGGAGGGTTCGTGGCCACGCGCAATTTCGTGCGGCGTCGGCTGCGCTTCGTCGATGCGGTGCGCAAGCCCGCGGCGCCGCTCGTGGCAGGGCTCGCCGCGACCGCGGTCGCGCTCCCCGTCGCCGCGCTCCCGCTCGTGACCATCTGGACGGCGGCGGCGTTCGGGGTGGGGGTAGCCGGGGGGGTGGCGAGCGGGCGGCGGGCGCCCGAGCTCCCGCCCGGGTCCTAAACGACCCTCAGACCCGCCTCGGGCGCCGCGGCCTCCGGCCGGTCCGCGACGCTGCGCAGCGCCCGCACCGCATCCTTCGCGAACGTCTTGCCCGCCCCTTTCTCCACTTCCTCGAGGGCGGTCCACTTCGGAAACGCCGGACGCACCGGCGTCGCCATCTGCAAGGTCTCGAAGGCGTCCGCCACGGCGAGGATCTTCACCGTCAATGGCAGCGGGAGCGCCTCGATGTCCCAGTCCTCACCCACGATCTCGTAGTAGTGACCGTACTCCCCGATAATCTCCGCGGCGCCGCGCATGGCGCGCGCCACGCCCACCGAGGAGCTCGTCACCGAGCGGGACAGCAGCCGTAGCAGGCGCTGGTCGCGCGTCCCCACTTCGTGCAGCAGCGACGCTACCCGCAGGTTCTCGACGTCGACGTCGGTGAGCTTCAGCTCCCGCCCGATCGCCGCCGCCACTTCCGCCACCCGGTTCGAGTGCCCCTGCTGATTCCGCTCGGCGGACTCGATGTGGTAGGTCAGGAGCTCGAGGGTCGCCATGTACGCGTTCTTGACTTCTGCGAGCCGCGCCTCCCGCTGCTCGGCGAGCCCGCCTACGACGTAGCCGGTGAGGATGAGGAAGCCCGCCCACGGACCGAGCGCGAGCACCGCGTCGGGATAGAAGCCGGGCAGCATGTCCAGGCCCTGCACGTACTGGTAGAAGAAAATGAGCGCGACGACGAACACACCCGCCATCACCGCGAACCGTCGACCGCCGTAGAAGCCGGCGAGAATCATGGGCAGATAGTAGAAGCTCAGGAAGGCGAACTTTTGCTCCACCAACGCATGAATCGCGACCATCGCGAGCACCAACAGCAGCACGAACACCCGCTCGAAGTGGCGGAAGAAGAAGACCTTGGCGCGCTCCAGGGGACGCGATTGAGCCACGAAACACCTCGAGCGTGAGCGGTGTCAGGGGGGCGCGAAAGTCAAACTGGGGAAAGCGGCCCGCCGGCGCAATAGGCGGGCCTTGATTCGTGCCTAGCCCGCCTCTCCCCTCTCCCCCCTCCCCGCGTCGTGATCCGGCGGGCGCTCCTCGTACCCAATGCACTGCAGCATCGGAAGCGCCGGGTAGCGGGGGAAACGCGGATCGGTGTCGGCGCGGCCGCAGCGGAAGAACGTCGACCCGCGCCGATTGGTCACGGCTCGCATCCAGCGGCAACTGCGACACAGGCCGACGGCGTCGTGGTCAGTCATCCGTTATCCGTTGAGGCAATATCGCGCAGGGTCCAGTCCGCGCAACCACGCGCGGGCGCCGGCTATGGCATTTTGACGGGGCGGTTCCCCATCTTGGTAGTCCATGCCCGGTGACGCCACGCCGCCGCCGCTGCCCCCCCCGCCCCCCCCCGAGCTGCCGCCGGGGCTGCTCGCGGAGTACCTCGAGAGCGCACGCGCCCAACTCGGTGTGCTCGCGGGACTGGCCGAGCGGCTCGTCGCCGCAGGCGGCGACCGCGAAGCGCTCGATGCGCTGCGACGCGAGGCGCACAAGGTGCACGGCTCCGCCGGCTCGTACGGGTTCATGGCGGCGTCGCGCCTCGCGGCCGGCATGGAGGCGACCGTGAAGGATTGGGCGGCCCGCCCGGACGAGCCGGACGTGGAACGCGGCTCGCTCGCGCGCTGGTTCGCCAGGCGGCTCGCGGAGCTGCTCGGGATGGAGGTGCCGCGCGCGAGCGCTCCGCCCCAGGTCCCTGCCGCACCACTGCCGCGCGTCGGCCCGCCACCCCGCCCGGCACCGCGACCCCCGACACAGGCTCCTCCGCGGCCGACGTACCAACGCTCCGTGGCGCCGCCCGCGCGAGCGGTCTCCCCCCCGTTGTCCGCGACACCGGTGGAGCATTCGCCGAACGGGCCAGGGGCGCTCGCGGTCGCAGCGGGCGACGCCGCCCTCGTGCCGGAGTTGATCTACGTGGAGGACGACGCCGCGCTCGCCGAGCTGCTCGAGTACGGGTTACGCGCGCAGGGATATCGGTTCTTGGCATATCGGAACGGGCGGGATGCGCTGCGCGAGCTGCTCGCGCTCGACGTGCGGGGCACGCATCCGCTGCTCCTCCTGGACGTCGACCTTCCCGCCCTGGACGGGTATTCGATCCTCGGCGCGCTGGAGCGGGAGCGGCCGGGAACCTACCGAGTCGTTTTCACGACAGTGCACGGCACCGAGGAGGAGCAGCTGCGGGGACTCGAAGCGGGCGCGCTCGACTATCTCGTGAAGCCGATCAGCCTGCGCGTGGCGCTCGAGAAGATCAAGCGCTGGGTGGGCCCGTGACGAGCCTGCAATTCCTCTGGGTCGTCGCCGTCGCGCAGGGAGTCCTGCTCGTCGCGCTGATCATCCTCATCATCCTGAATCGCTGGTTTCGCGTGCGTCGCAGCGCCCGGCTGCAGCCGCGTCGCCGCGAGCTGGACGCGGTGATGCAGCGGTGGGCGATGGGACAAGCGCCGGCCCCCGAGGTGGAGCGGGCCCTGGCGCGTCTGCCGGTGTCGCTGGCCGTCGACGCGCTCGTCACGTGGTCCGCCCGGGTGCCGGGCGAGCGCTGGCAAGACCTATCGCGGCTGTTGGCCAGCCAGTGGTGGACACGCGTGTTGCGCACCAACAACCGGTCGGCGCGCTGGTGGAAGCGGCTCGAGTGCGCTCGCTTCCTCTCCGTAGCGGCGACACCGCACGACATCGGTCGGGTGCTCCGCCTGTTACGCGACGACCATCCCGCCGTGCAGATCGCAGCCGCCACGACGCTCGAGCGCCTGACCAGTCCGGTCCTCGTCACCGCGGCGCTCGATCAGCTGCCGCGTCTCGGGCCCACGGTGCAGGCGTACTACGCGAGTGCGCTCAAGAAGGCGCGTCCCGCCGTGGTGCGCCACCTACAGCAGTTGTTCGCCCGGCCCGACGATCCCCGGCTCCCCCGTATGGTCGAGTTCGCAGCGCGCCTGGAGCATCCGGACCTGCGCGCGCCGTTCACCGCGCTCGCCACACACCGGGACCCGGAAGTCCGGAGCCAGGTGGCCCGCGCGTTGGGGAAGTACCCCCACGCGGAGTCAATTGCCGCCCTGCGAGTCCTCGCGCAGGACCCCGCCTGGCCGGTGCGCGCCCAGGCCGTCCGCTCGCTCGGCATGATCGCCGATCCAGCCACCGTGCCGCTGGTGCGGGACGCGCTGCGCGATGGCGAGTGGTGGGTGCGTTTGCGGGCGGGGCTCGCCCTCACGCGGTTCGGCGCGGCCGGCCGCAACGTCCTGCTCACCGTGGAAGTCGGCGCGCACCAACCCAGCCGCGACATGGCGCGGCTCGTCCTCGGCCTCACCCCGCAGGCGCTGGCGGAATACGCCGCGTGAGCTCCGTCATTCACGGGGGCGACCTCGCGATCCTGCTCTACTTCCTGGTGTTGAATTCCTTCTACGCGCTGCTGCTCGTGCTCTCGATCCCCGAGATCTGGGAGCAGACCCGGCTGGCGGAGGACGAGGACTTTCAGCGGCTCATGCAGAGCGACGCCTTGCCGCCGATCAGCATCCTCGTCCCGGCCCACAACGAGAGCGCGACCATCGAGGCGAGCGTCACGGCCATCCTGACGCTCGAGTACCGCAACTTCGAGATCATCGTGGTGAACGACGGCTCCAAGGACGATACGTTGGAGCGCCTGCGGCACGCGTTCGACCTCTACGAGGTGCCGCGCACCTATCCGGAAACGATCGCCACCAAGCCGCTCCGGGCTCTGTACCGCTCGCGCACCCGCACGCGCCTGCTGGTCATCGACAAGGAGAACGGCGGCAAGGCGGATTCCCTCAACGCCGCCATCAACGCCAGCCGGTTTCCTCTGGTCATCGCGGTGGACGCGGACACGCTGATCGAGCCCGACGCGCTGCTGCGCCTCACCCGGCCGTTCCTGCTCGGCCGCCAGATCGCGGCGGTGGGGGGCACGGTCCGCGTCGCGAACGGGTGCACCGTGAAGGACGGACGCGTGACCGACGCTCGAGTCCCGGGCCGGTTCCTCCCCGGCGTGCAGGTGGTCGAATACCTGCGCGCCTTCTTGTTCGGTCGGCTCGGCTGGAACCGGCTGGGGGGGAGCCTGGTCATCTCCGGTGCCTTCGGGCTGTTCCGCAAGGAGTTTCTCACCGCGATCGGCGGGTACCGCACGGCGAGCGTGGTCGAGGACCTCGATCTCGTCGTGCGCCTGCATCGCTATCTGCGGCAGCAGAAGCGGCGCGACGAAATCCTCTTCATTCCCGACCCTGTGGCGTGGACCGAGGTCCCCGAATCCGGGCGGATCCTGTCGCGCCAGCGAGAGCGGTGGCACCGCGGTTTGATCGCCGCGATGTGGCAGTACAAGGGGATGCTCTTCAACCCCCGGTACGGCCGCGTGGGTTTGATCGCGATGCCGTTTTTCACGTTCGGTGAGATGCTCGCGCCGCTCGTCGAAGTCGTGGGGTACGTGATCACCATAGGCGGTCTGCTGCTTGGCGCGGTGAACCTCGACTTCGCGCTGCTCTTCGTGCTCGTGGCCTGGGGCTACGGGATGCTGCTCTCGCTCTGGGCCGTGGTGCTCGAGGAGGTGAGTTTCCAGCGGTATCGGCGGCTCGGCGATCTGGCCCGGCTGCTGCTGTTCGCGACCCTCGAGAACTTCGGCTACCGGCAGCGCACGGTCTGGTGGCGCCTCAAGGCGTTCTGGTCGGTGTTCCGGCAGAAGCAGGCGTGGGGAGAGATGACCAGGAAAGGCTTTGAGACAGCAGGAAAGCAGGCAGCAGAACCGGCAAGGGCTAGACGCGCGGACGCACAGCGGTGAACGGGGGCAGGTGCCCGCATCACAAGCCGACCCACCGGGCGAGTGCGGCAGGGGGGTATACAAACCGCCTACTTCGGTTGTCCACCACTACCTCCCCCCCAGTGCGGATCGGACGCCCGCCCGTAACCGGCAGCGTGGCCGGGAGGACCAGGCGCGCGAGGAACACCGACGTAGGATCCTGTCCCAGGACGTGTTCGGGGAGCGACCTGGGGCCGCTTTGGTCCGACGAGTCGTCGCCCCCCCCGCCCTCGTGCCACGCCGCGAAGATCGCGTCCTGGAGCTCCCTCCGGGCACCGTCCGTACGCGTGAACACCGGCCACGCCGGAGGCGGTAGCGGTGGCGGGTCCGGCTCTTGCCGGAGGTAGAGCTTCATCTCATACGCGGAGCCGGGTGTCTGACCCGGCTCGCCGGGCACGAGGCGCACGAACACGTCCGCCACCACGCCCTGAACCGATGGCTTGAAGGCGCCGATGAGGTGGGCTTCGCTCTGCCCGTCGAACCAGCGGTCCAGCGGGAGATCCGCGTCGCGCGGCACTTCGATGAGCCGGCCGAGCCGATCGAGCGCGATGCCGGACTTCACAACGAGCCGCTCACTGCCACCGCCGGTCGCCTTCTCCCATGTCACCTCGAGGCCGGCGAGCGTCCCGCTGCCGTGTAGGTAGGACAGCGCGCGCGGGAGCCAGCGGTGGTCGTACAGCTGCTCGGCATCGAGGTGCTGCGCGTCGAGCAGGACGCCGGTGGCGTAAAACACGCGACCGCGAGCCTCCCGCGCTCTTCCGAAGGCATCATCGCTTGGTACTTGCCCCACGATCGTGACCAGCGTGTCGACCGGATCGCTCTCGATGCCGTCGTTGTCGACCACGATCAAACGGAACCGGTGCCGGCCTGGTAACAGGATGCTCTCGACGCGGAGCCGTGGTTCAGGCGTCTCGAACGGCCGTTGCAACTCGAGCGTCGGCATCTCAGGTCATCATGATCCATTTGTACGACGTGATCTCACGCCCGGGCACCGGGGTCGACTGGGTACCGTCGAGGGTGAACGGCTGCCCGAACACGACCTCGGCCGGCATGGCCGTGAGCACGGCTTGTGGCTTCCGGTCATCTGGGCTTATCGTGACC
>WNGK01009495.1_pt2 | contig 17449 bp, 12 predicted proteins | sample 5400601 | NCBI WGS metagenome assembly WNGK01 (sample SAMN13153376, study PRJNA577476) | soil metagenome | isolation source: 60 cm soil or saprolite under Garry oak tree replicate 1 | place: USA:California | collected 2016-06-15
CGCTGGTCGTCCTGATCGGCGCCGCCGTCTTCCGCATCCACCTGGTAACGCCGCTGTTCCTGATTGTGTTTTCACTGGTGGGCACATCTTCCGCGGTTTCTAGCCGGCTCATTCTCCGTGCAGGCCTCGCATTCATCCGAAAGCGTGGCAGAAACCTGCGTAACATAGTCATTGTGGGAACCAACGGCCGCGCACTGGAATTTGCGGAGTGGCTTGCTTGTCAACCGGACACCGGCTATCGAATTATCGGGTTTGTGGATCGAGACTGGGGCGGTATCGAGACGTTTCGGAGAAGTGGCCACGTTCTCGTATGCGATCTCTGTAACTTCCCTGAGTTCCTACGGAGCAGTGAGGTGGATGAGGTCGTAATGGCATTGCCAATTCGTTCTCTGCACGAGGAGGGATCACAGATTGCGGCATTATGCGAAGAGCAAGGCATCACTCTCCGCCTGCTCACTAACATCTTTAACCTGAAACTGGCCCGTTCTTCTGCCAAAGATCTGCAGTGTGATCCTCTGATTACACATTGCACGAGTTCCTTCGAGGGATGGCCGGTCTTCATCAAGCGAATCTTTGATATCACGATCTCGTCTCTTGTAATTATCTTGCTATGCCCTGCCCTGCTGGTCGTGGCGATTCTGATTAAGCTGACCTCGCCCGGGCCGGTTCTATTCGCTCAGAAGAGGCTCGGCCTGAACAAGCGGCGCTTCGACGTATACAAATTTCGAACCATGGTAGTGGAGGCGGAAGCGCGAATGCGCGAGATTGAGCATCTGAACGAAGTTAGCGGTCCGGTCTTCAAAATCAAGAACGACCCTCGAATCACTCCGATCGGAAGGTTGCTCCGAAAACCTAGCATCGATGAACTGCCCCAACTCTTCAACGTGCTCAGAGGCGATATGAGCCTCGTGGGCCCTCGCCCCCTCCCCGTGCGCGACTACGAAGGCTTTAATGAAGACTGGCAGCGCCGTCGCTTCAGCGTGAAGCCAGGAATCACGTGCTTGTGGCAAGTTCGAGGCAGGAGTTCCATTCCGTTCCAAAAATGGATGGAGTTGGATCTTGAATACATCGACAAATGGTCTCTATGGCTGGATTTTCAAATCCTGATGCAGACTGTTCCTGCTGTTCTGAAGGGCTCGGGGGCTGCCTGACCCTAGAAGTACCTATCCAGTCGCTGGTCAACCGGATCCCAAGGTAAAAGGCAAAAGCGAGCCTCCTCCGCATGTCGCCCGTTCGAGGAACAATACCAATGCAAGCGAATCTTGGTACACAGTGGACTTTGCCGTTCACACGGACTCACCGCTCCGGAACACTTAACGTATTCAAATCGTTGCTCGACGCTCCTCTCGGATCGATCCCATCAGCCATCCCGAACGACTTTTCGATTCAACCCGATTCCCCGGCAAATAAGATCGGGCACTTGGGTTTCACCGAGGATCCCCATAGAGGTCCGAAGAGCTGAGACGCGCTCCAAGCACTATCGCGATCAATGGACACCAACAAGAAAACAGCAAACCACCACCCAGTGATCCGAGAGGCATCGTTTGAGGACCACCTTCAGATTACTTTACTGGCATCGCGACACGGCCTTGGCACCAAGAACTATGCGCAATGGAGACATCTATGGATCAACAATCCGGTTTACATCGAGTTTCAAAGAGACTGGCCTATCGGATGGGTCCTCGAGAACGGAGGCAAGCAGATTGTCGGCTACATAGGGAATATTCCGCTCTTATATGAATTCCAGGGAAGAAAAGTCATTGCTGGCTCAGCTCACGGTTGGGTGGTTGACCCGTCCTGGTCATAGCTATTACAAAAGCAAAAGCCTTAGTCTGGCACGAACCTTAGTAAATCCAATGGTTTAGAACCCAACCTGTTTCGACGGAGACTCATCTCTTTAGAGCAGAGCAGAAGCTTTCAACAATTCATAAGTTGCTTCGATGGCCTTGCGCATAAATGGGCTCGCGAGAATTGTGACAAGAGCCACAAAGGCAAATACCATGTCAGAGCCAGCTTTTAGATCTCCACATTTGCCGGGCAAATCGCAACTGAGTGGGTTTGACGTGCGCCGGCAAGCAGCCGGAAATGCAACTGCGGAAGGCTTCCCTCGACAAGTGTGGGTCCCGCAACTTACAAGTATGCAAGCGGCGGTTAACTCCCATGGCAGAGCACTGGTTGCCTGCGATGAAGTGCTTAGCTATCTGGAGTTAGACCAGCGAGCCAATCAGATAGCTCATTATCTACGTTCGCTCGGAGTAGGACCTGAGACTCTGGTTGGCGTCTGCTTGGAACGCTCCGTCGGGATGGTGGTAAGTGCACTCGGTATTCTCAAAGCGGGTGGCGCATATCTTCCGCTAGATCCAGCCTATCCGGGTGAGCGTCTGGCGTTTATGTTGCAGGACGCAGGAGCACGATTGTTGTTGACGCAGCGGCATCTCGCCAAACCGTTGCCCGCCGGCAAATGGCAGATCTTGGATGTGGATGAACTGCGAACTTCGAATTATCCCGTAACCCGAAGCGAAAATTCGGTGAGTGGAAATGACCTGGCCTATGTAATCTACACATCCGGTTCGACTGGCCGTCCGAAGGGAGTCCAGATCACCCATGCCAGTTTGCTTAACCTTGTATTCTGGCATCAGCAAACCTTCGGGGTTCAGCTCGGTGATCGGGCGACTCACTTAGCCAGTCCGGCATTCGACGCGGCGGTTTGGGAATTGTGGCCCTATCTAACGGCAGGAGCCAGCGTCTATTTGCCTGCCGATGTCGTTCGTAACGAGCCGACGTCTCTTCGCGACTGGCTGGTTGCACACCGCATCACCATAACTTTTGTTCCAACTCCGCTAGCTGAACGCATGATATCTCTACCGTGGCCGCGGGATACAGCTCTTCGATTACTCCTAACTGGTGCCGATACGCTTCACAGCTACCCGCCACCTGGTCTGCCTTTTACGTTGGTCAATAACTACGGACCTACCGAATGCACTGTTGTGGCCTCATCGGGCGCCATACCTTGCAATGAATGTCCGAATGGAATGCCCAGTATTGGCCGACCGATCGCAAATACTGAGATCCATATACTAGACGAACAAATGCGGCGGGTGCCGGTCGGCGTAACTGGAGAACTCTACATAGGTGGCGCGGGCGTAGCGCGAGGATATCTAAACCATCCTGAGCTCAGTGCAGAAAGATTTATTCCTAACCCATTCAGTTCCAATCGCAAAGACCGCGTATATCGAACGGGGGACCTGGGGCGCTATCTGCCTGATGGCCAGATCGCATTTGTGGGCCGAATTGACGACCAGATTAAGATCCGGGGATACCGTATCGAACCAAGCGAAATCATTACAGTCCTTAATCGTCACCCAGAGGTTGAAGCGAGCCAGGTTGTTGCAAGCGAGGACCCATTAGAAAGCAAACGATTAGTAGCTTACGTTGTGCCCCGTTCTGGATCCCGACTCAGTTACAGCCCTCTCCGAGAGTTCCTCGGAAAGCTCTTGCCTGACTACATGGTGCCGTCAATCTTCGTGCGGTTGGAGTCTTTGCCAGCGACCCCCAATGGCAAAGTAGATCGCGATAGGTTGCCGAGGCCGGACGCTGCCAATGTGCTGCACGATGAAGTTGTCAAACTCCCGCAGACGGGTCTGGAGCCACGAGTAGCGGCAATGTTAGCTAGCCTCTTCAAGCTGAAGCGAGTGGATATAAACGACAACTTTTTCCTGCTGGGCGGGCATTCATTGCTTGGTACTCAAGTTATCTCCCGAATTCATGAAACATTTGGAGTCGAGCTGCCACTGTACAGGCTATTCGAGGCTCCAACAGTTGCAGAGCTTTCGTCAGAAATCAAACGACTTCTCCTCTCAAAAATACAGGCCATGAGCGAAGAAGAAGCCGAGCGGTTGCTCGCTACTCATACGGCCAGCAGTGCGGAAAAGCTGTGATAACTGCGAATGAGAAGACTGAATCACGAACTGCTAACCATGATGCGGTTCTGAGTCTCTACCATCTGCTTGACCAAGATGTTCTTGCCAACCCTTATCCCTTATACAGCAGACTGCGGACCGAAGACCCGGTACATTGGGATCCTTTCCTCCACGCCTGGGTCGTTACCCGCTATGCGGATGTCGTGAAGGTGTTGCATGACTTCTCTGCAGATCGCACCCCAAGGCCCGAACAGTTCAATGCCATGGGACTGTCGGCCCTCGAACCAATTGCGCAAGTGATGGTCAAACAGATGCTGTTCATGGATGCTCCGGCACATACTCGGCTGAGAGCTTTGGCCTCTTCGGCCTTTACGCCGCACAGAGTTGAGATCCTGCGCTCTCATATCCGAGAGATCGCGAATAGCTTGCTCGATGCCGTGGGGAGCATGGGTCGCATGGACGTGATCGCGGACTTTGCGGCCCCTTTGCCGGCCATTGTGACAGCCGAAATGTTAGGAGTGCCTGTTGCCGATCACCGACAATTGAAGCAATGGTCAGCAGATTTCGCGGAGATGCTCGGTAATTTCCAACATAATCCGGACCATGTCCCCCGCGTGCTGCAGAGCCTGAGAGCTCTAATCGCGTACTTCCGCGATGCGATCCGCCAACAACACACGCAGCCCCGTGAAGGTCTGGTCCATGCGTTCCTAAATGCTGAGATCGAAGGGGATCGGCTGACCGAGGAAGAAGTTATCGCCAACTGCATTATCACTATGGTTGGTGGTCAGGAAACAACGACGAACTTGATCGGCAACGGCATGCTCTCCCTGTTAAGGAACCCGGATGAACTCGAGAAACTTCGTTCAGACTTTTCCCTCATCCCGTCGGCGGTCGAAGAACTGCTGCGCTATGAAAGCCCAAGCCAGCATACGGCCCGTTTAGCTCCCAACGACACAGCGCTGGGAGGCAAACTGATCGGCAAACGTCAAGCAGTCATTGCCGTGATGGCTGCTGCGAATCGTGACCCAGAACGGTTCCCTGACCCAGACAGACTCGACATCACGAGGAAGGATAATCGCCATCTTGCTTTTGGGTGGGCAGCCCATTTTTGTTTTGGGGCACCACTAGCGCGGATGGAGGGTCAAATCGCGTTAGAGACGCTGCTCCGACGCATACCCAATTGGGATCTCGAACCCAGCCCCCTCGTTTGGCGAACGAACTTGGGATTGCGTGGTTTGACGGCTTTACCTATTACGTTCGGCGTTGAACAATAGTATATGGAATGCAGTGGGCCTAAGCGAGAAGCACAATCGTACGTGAGTCAGTTCTCAATGCAGCCACAGGAAGCTCTTCTCGAAGCCAAACGTAAATTGCTCGAAATATACTTACGCGGCGAAGGGGGGTATGCGAGCACGATTCCGACCAAGATCACTCCGCGCCCTACGGGCGCGATAGCATCCCTCTCCTTGGCGCAAGAACAACTCTGGATTCGGGAACAGATATTGGCCGGTACAACGCTCCCCTACAACGAGTCCGTCACAATTAACGCGAGTAGCTGGCTCGATGCGGCCATTGTGGAACGAAGCTTTGCCGAAATCGTCCGCCGACACGAAATCTGGAGGACCAGCTACGACACAGCCGATGGACAGCCCGTCCAGACCATACACCCACCTCCTGTGAGCTTCCCTGTGCGGCTTGTGGACCTGCGCCGAGTTCCAGAAGCAAAGCGAGATGCGGAACTGCTGAAACTCACCTCGGAAGATGTCCGACAAGTATTTGATCTAAAGCGCGGCCTGCTGTTACGGGTTACGTTGGTGAGGCTTACAGATACAGACCAACGCTTGTTCATATTCGCGCACCTGAGCATTCTTGACGGTGTATCTGCTTACCAAATACTTCCTGTCGAACTCGCAGCCTTGTACAAAGCGTTCTCTGCTGGCAAAGCTTCACCTCTTCCGGACTTACCGATTCAGTATGCCGATTACGCCTATTGGCAACGTCAGTGGTTAAAGGACGACGAACTAGCAAAGCAGTTGGCTTATTGGCAAGAACAGCTTGCTGGCGAACTTCCGGTTCTACGGTGGCCAGCTGACCGTCCGCGGTCCGCGGTTCAAACGTACCGCGGGGCTATCCGACCATTCGCACTGAGCTCCCCTTTGACACAGGCATTAAAGGAAGTGAGCCGGGGCCAGGGCGTGACGTTGTTTACCATACTTCTGGCAAGCTTCGGCGCGTTGCTCTGTCGTTACACGCGCCAAGTTGATATCGTTATAGGGACTCCTTCCCCGGCTGGGCGGAAACGATCGGAGACCCAAGGGATGCTGGGTTACTTTCTTAACCCGGTCGCTCTTCGCCTCGATTTGGACGGCAATCCACTGTTCCGTGAGCTGCTGCCACGCGTCCAGAAGGTGATAGCGGAGGCAATCACTTACGATGATGTGCCCATCGAGCTTTTGACACAAGAACTACAGCTAAAGCCACATTCGAGCCACAGTCCAATATTCACGGTCGCAATTTCTCTCCAGCCACAAACGCCGACACTGGAGAGTGAATGGTACGTCACTTCGATGGATGCCGAAAGCGGAGGGTCAGTATGGGACGTTTATCTTGCGTTTATTGACACAGCGAGGGGTCTGGTCGGGCGCGCTCAATACAACCCAGATATTTTTGAAGCTGCGACGATTTCGCAGATGCTACAAGACCTGAGGAAATTGATGGAGTCTGTTGCTGACGATCTTGAGCAGCGCATTTCGGCGCTGCCTCCACAGTTGAGCAGTGTGGCGGGAACGGCATGAGGGAAGGCAATCTCCCGTTACTAAACCTAACCAGGAGCCAGGACATACGAATGAGAGTCCCCGTTTTCCATACCGAGACTCGAGCGAGGGCTTTGTATCCGTAAAGACGTATGATTGTGAATCGGTATTTCCATTCGACAGACAACGCCAAAGAGGCCGCGAGATCGCCGAAGCTTCGGGCAGCTGCATTTGAGGACTACCCCCGGATTGCCGCTTTACAGGTTGCAAACGGTCTCCAAACGAAGTCCTACGAAGAATGGAAACACCTATGGATCAACAACTCCGCGTACACAAAGTTTCAAGCGAGCTTGCCAATCGGATGGGTGCTTGAAGGTGAGGAGAAGAAACTTGTGGGCTACCTCGGCAACATCCCGCTGTTTTACGAATTGGAGGGGCGGAGACTCCTCGCTTCCGTAGCTCACGCTTGGGTGGTCGATACGCCCTATCGCAGCTATTCGCTATGGCTGTTGGACCAATACTTTTCTCAGAACACAGTAGAGCTTTTCCTAAATGCAACTGTCGGGCCGGCGGCAACCGATTCTTTTGCTGTATTTGAGTCCGTACCGGTGCCTGTTGGGGAGTGGGATCGCTCTGCGTTCTCGATCACACACTATCAGGGCTTTCTAGCTAGCTGGTTGGCAATGAAGGCAGTCCCCCTTGCCAGAACATTCAGTTACGTCCTTTCAGTTGGACCCTTTCTCAAAGACATACTTGCGAAAAGACAATCGCGTCAATGTGAAACCGGAGTAGAGGTGGAAGTATGCATAGAAGTAGATGGTCGGTTCGACGTTTTTTGGGAGGCATTGAGGAAGGCCAATCCCCATGTACTACAGCATCTTTGTTCGATACGACAATCCAACAGTCGGCTTAAAGCGACTACGCCTAGTGGATTTTCAAACTCTCGATGGAAATACAGCGCTTCTTGAACGAATGCTTTGGTGGGCGCTCGAAAAATGTCGAAATGAGGGAATAGATATGCTCGAGAGCATCGGGTTCCGTACAGATAAAAGCCGCGTCATATCCAAAATCGTGCCTTACAAACGCAAACTGCCATCCTGGCTGTACTTTTACAAAACGAGAGACAAGAACCTTGCTGAGATGCTCCGCGATCCAAATGTATGGGATCCATCCCAATTTGACGGTGACGCCAGCCTGTAGAAAGCCACGCCGAGCGCTGGGGAAAACAAAGTTTGCTCAACTTTCACACCGGCCGGGGTTAAGGCTTACATGTAGCAACTGGCAGGGGGTTGCAGCGGCTAAAACGAAAACGCTGCCCTGTGGCCCGAGCGTCTTTCTTGTTCCAGGATTATCAGCAGAGTGTTTAGCTCGCAGGCGTTGATTCAGGAGATGTGCAATGAACAAAAGATGGGTAGGAATGTTATTAGTTGTGACCATTGCGACGGCCGTATGTCTCGCGCGGGCTCTTTCGCCATCCGCCTCTGTGGACGCAGGTAATAACAAGGGCACTTCGTCCGATGGCACGGCGATCGACCACAGCTTTCAACAGCGCTACCCGCGCTACAAGCTAGAGTTCGGCGATCAACTCGAGGTTTCCTTCGAACTGAGTCCGGAATTTAATCAGACTGTCACCGTCCAGCCCGACGGGTACATTACTCTTCGAGGAGCGGGGGACGTCCGGGTGGCGGGCCAGACGGTGCCGGAACTGACGGAAACGCTGAAGCGGGCCTACGCCAAAATCCTGCATGATCCTCTGATTTCGGTTGTTCTGAAGGACTTTGAGAAGCCCTATTTCATCGCAGACGGGCAGGTTGGTAAACCGGGAAAGTACGAATTGAGGGGCGATACGACTTTGACTCAAGCGATCGCTATGGCCGGTGGTTTCCAGGATACTGCCAAGCACTCGCAAGTATTGTTATTCCGCCGTGTCGATAGCGACTGGGTTTCAGCCAAGATTATCAATGTGAAACAAATGGAAAAGGAAGGGAACCTTCACGAGGATCCCTACTTGCATCCTGGGGACATGGTGTTCGTGCCCAAAAACCGATTTTCGAAGATCAGACCCTTCCTGCCGAGTTCGTCCATGGGAACCCTTACGAAAACTTATTAGGAAGCCGAGGGCAAGATGTCGATGCAGTCGCGGGGAAGTCCACCTCCGGCTTTAACTGTGGGACATGACCCTTCGACTCGGTGTGCACCCTTGAGTCCAGATCTCACAGACAGGGTGGCCTCTTTGCGTCCCGGCGCGTGGATTCCCCCGTACCCGAACGTTCTTATGAACGAATTCCGTACTCACCCGAAAATGTGCTCGATCTGAACTAGGAGTAAGTGATATGGAAATACACGATCTTAGCAACAATGATGTTGCAGGAGACCGTCCCACAACCATGCGGGATCTCCTAGCGATTGCATTTCGGCACTACAAAATAATGGCCCTTTCCTTTGTGGGGATCTTGTCAGGAGCCACTCTTATTGCGTTGCTGCAGCCTAACTGGTATCAAGCGCAAATGAGGATTCTGGTTAAAAGCGAGCGTATTTACCCAGTTCTAACTCCTCAAGCGTCCACCGCCTCGCCCATGGCTGTCCCTGTGACTGAACAAGATTTGTATTCGGAACTGGAACTACTTAAAAGTAAGGACTTGCTTGAAAAAGTCGTACTCGCTTGCGGTCTCGAGAAGAGGAGTAATTCTACTTTGCCGAACTCGCCGTCGAGACCTGAGGCTCTCGAGCACGGCATTGCAACTGAACAGGCAGTTCGTGTCCTCGAGAAACAACTCAAAGTCGAGGTGGTAAAGAAAACGAACCTGATCGGCGTCGAATACGAATCCTCGGATTCGGAACTTGCGGCGCGGGTGCTTTCCATGCTGGCTAGCCTTTACCTAGAAAAGCACGTGGTCGTCCACCGACCGCCAGGTACTCTGGATTTTTTTCAGCAAGAAACTGAGCGCTACCGCACGGGACTGACGGACGCAGAAGCCCACCTGGTCGACTTCACACATGATGGCCCGGTCTCCGCCCGGCTAGAGAAGGAGGCGGCGCTGCAGAAGCTTGCGGATTTCGAGGCTGCAGAACAACAGACGCAACAGGCCATTGGCGAAACACAACAGCGCATTAAGACGCTAGAAGCACGGGCGTCGTCGACAGTACCTCGCATGATCACGCAAGTGCGCAACTCTGACGATGGACTACTCCTGTCAGGTTTGAGATCCACTCTTTTGAACTTAGAGTTGAAGCGCACGGAATTGCTTGAAAAGTTTGAGCCCGGCTATCGATTAGTTAGAGAAGTAGATGACCAGATTACTCAAACTCGCTCTGCTCTTGCCGCCGCTGAACAGTCGAAGTTACGCGACGAGACCACTGACGAGGATCCTACCTACGCGTGGGTGAGGGCGGAGCTGGCAAAAGCGAGGACTGACCTCGCGGGTCTCCAAGCGAAGGCTGCTGTAGCCTCGGGGACCGTGAGAGGTTATCGAGAAAGTGCACGAGTCCTCGGACAAAAGGAAATTGTTCAAGACGATCTGCTGCGGACGGTCAAGGTAGGCGAAGACAACTACATGCTGTACCTTCAGAAGATGGAAGAGGCTCGCATATCTGAAGCTCTTGACCGTCGGCGAATCATCAATGTCGCCATTGCCGAAGCCCCGACCGCGCCTTCATTACCTTCGAATCAACGATACCTTACAGTGCTAATGGGTGCCCTTCTAGCTACTCTGATGAGTGTGGGGATAGCTTTCATTTCAGAATACGCAGACTCAACATTCCGTACGCCTCACGAAGTCAGGATATATTTGAACATTCCTGTTCTCGCATCAATGCCGAAGAACGGAAACCACGGCTTACTCTCTTCCATTTCCCACGACAGATCGTCAGCTGTGGCTAAACAAGCGCTGGTGTAACTACCAGACGGAAACGCAGCAAAGAAACGCAAACAAAAGCAGAAAACAAAAGCAGAAAGGTATACAGACATCTTCGCAATGGAAGCGCTGCTACCGCAAGCACTGCGACTGTTCGTTGGCTCCGCATTAAGTCCAGTCGAAAGCAAGCGTGACGTATCCGATCTGGCTGGCTTGGGATTACCCACCGTATTTTCGTTGTGTCCCTCCAGCAAATTGCGAAATATGCTGAGGCACCAAGGCTATACACACATCCATTCGTTTGTAACCATACCTTCTCACAATATCCCGCGTTTTCTGTTGCCGGCCGGGGATCGTTGCAGGATGTTAGCAGGAGCGTCCATGTATCAGCCGCACAAATGGGCGCCCCGAGCCATCAAGAAGGCCCTTATCGGAATGATGAAGATGGGCTGGAACGGCGGGTGGTGCTCCAAGATTCTAATTGCCTCGACAGGCAAATTGGCTTTAGAGACCCTGGTGAGTGGTATCACGGGCGAAGCCGAGCCTGTTTTTGCAATGTCATTGGGCCGGCAGGCTGCGGTCCGCAAACTCACGGTCCAGGTCATGCGTCCAAGCGGAGACATCCTCGGATATATTAAACTGCCGCTCTGCGCCGCTGCGATTGAACGCGTGCGTAACGAGGCGCGAATCGTGGAACAGCTATGGAGCTTTCCAACACTCCGGCCGCATATCCCACGGGTTCTGTACAGCGGGAATTGGAATGGCACTTACGTGGTTTTTCAGTCTCCGCTCGAAGGTGAGCGCGGTCCCGCGATTTTCAATAGCATGCACGAAAGGTTTTTTCGCGCCCTCCGGGATGTAGGCTGTGCAGAAATACCCGGACAAACGGTAATTAATGCAGTGGCGGCGAAGTGGGAAAAAGCGGTCCGCCACCTCGGCGGGGAGTGGAAGGAGATAGGAGAGGAACTCTTGCGTCGATCGACTCGCGACCTGCAACGTAAGACATTGCGGTGCGGTGTTATGCATGGCGACTTTACTCCCTGGAACACCCGCGTCCGCCAGGAGCAATTGCTCTTATTTGACTGGGAATCTGCAGATTGGGAATCGCCCATATCTTGGGATATTTTTCATTTCCGGGTGCTGGTGGCGTATTGTTTTCGAAAAAACAAGAATTTACAAATTCCCGTGCACGAACCTTCTGAACGCATTTCTTTCATGCTTTTCCTCCTGAGTTCCGTGTGCCGATTCCTTGAAGAGGAGAATCACGAAGCAATCGTCCTGCACAAGCAACTTCTTCGAAAATGCCTTTCGATGGGAGATAGCGGGGATTGGGACGGTCGAGCTTCAGCGGCGTAATCATCTACGATCATGCATAATTTGAAAATCGTTACCACAAGCTGGGATGACGGAGATCCAGACGACGTCAGGATCGCAAACCTATTGCGCTCAAGGGGAGTGACGGGGACCTTTTATGTCCCTATCAATGCACTCAGCGGAAGGCAAAGACTTGGGGATTATGATCTCAGATCGATCAATTCTGAAGGTTTTGAGATCGGCGCCCACACAGTTTCTCATAACATGCTGCCAAGATTGACACCAAGAGAATTGACTTATGAGGTGCAGACTTGTAAACAGATGCTCGAGCAAAAGCTGGGCCGCCAAGTGCTGATGTTCTGTTATCCAAATGGCCGCTATAACGTTGAAGCGCTCCGATGCGTAAAGAAAGCAGGATATGTCGGAGCACGCACGACACGCATGCTGTCGCTAAGAACGCAATTTCCGCCTTTCGAAATGTCAACTACTGTACAGGCATACCCTCATTCCAGGCTGACATATCTCAAAAATCAAGGAAGAGCTAAAAGCGTGTCGGGCCTGGTGAAGTATTTAACGGAATTGAGGCGGTTTGAAAAATGGGTTGATCTCGGGAAATGGCTGTTCGATGAAGTTTTAGAACATGGCGGAATTTGGCACATGTACGGACATTCTTGGGAGATCGATGAGCTAGGCATTTGGGACGACCTTAGCGAGATGCTTGACTATGTAGCCCACCGCAAAGGGGTGACGTATGCTACAAACGGCCAGTTGTTATCGTTCATGAACGGGCTGACGGAATGAGTTCAGTGAATGCACGTACTCGAGCAATGTCCTCGCTAGGTTTGCGTGTCGGACCGGCTTAGGCCGAGGCGATCAACTCATGACTACCACGATTCCGGAACAAGCTTGCTTTGCTGCGCAGAAAGGAGCGTTAGCGCCGCTGTCTTTTGTACAGCAAGAAATTTGGTTGCGGTCACAGCTTGCGCTTAGCGACCCTATTTGCAATGAAGAAGTTGTTGCCCTTCAGCGGAAGGGTTCGCTCAACCCACACGCGTTGGAGCTGGCCTTCAGCGAAATTACTCGACGCCATGCGATCCTGCGCACGGTGTTTGGGAGCGCAGATGGGACTCCGATCCAGGCAATCAAGGAGCATTTAACCGCCAAACTGCCCATCACCGATTTAAGCGACTTGCCACACTCGCGACGCAACTTTGAGGTGTTACGGATAGCCAGGGAAGAAACCCTTCAGCGATTCGATCTGGCCACAGGTCCTCTAATGCGGGCTCGGCTAATACGGGTGTCCCGGGAAAATCATGTCTTGGTCGTGACGCTGCATACTATGATTGCTGACGAATGGTCACTCAATGTCCTCGCCTACGAACTTGTCACGCTCTACCAAGCATACTCGGTCGGCGACCCGTCTCCCCTCCCCGATCTGCCCGTCCAATATCTAGATTATGCAGATTCGCAAAGGAGCTGGGTAAAGGACGAAGCAATCGAGCAACAAACCGCTTGTTGGATTGAGCGGCTCGCCGGCATTCCTAGGGTTTTGGAGCTTCCGGTGGATCGGCCACGCCTGCCCGTTCAGCGGTTCAGCCGTGCGCGTCAATTCCTAATGCTCCCGAAGAGCTTGAGCGAATCACTCCATGAGCTCAGCGAGAGAGAGGGGGTAGCGCCATTTGTGACTCTGCTGGCCGCCTTCAAGACGCTGCTCTCGCGCTACGCGGGACAGGCCGACATTGTGGTCGGTTCGATCGTCCATGGTCGCGACCCGGTTGAGACGGACAGTTTGATTGGTCATTTCGCCCGCACCGTCGTGATGCGTACAGATTTGGGGGGAGATCCCACGTTTCGCGAGTCGGTATGGCGGGTGAGGGACGGCACGCGGTGGGCCTGCGAGCATCAGAATGTGTCGCTCGAGCGCCTGGTTAAAGAGCTCCAGCCGGAGCGCGATCCAAGCCATAACCCTCTCTTTCAGGTTCTGTTTTCCATGGCGCCTTCGTTTTCGCTCCCTCAAGAGGGTTGGGGAATCGCCAACTTAGAAGTGAATACTAATGCGGCGAAGGTAGACTTGCAGCTCCAACTCAAGGACAGCCCGGAAGGCATCGCCGCCTGCTTCACCTTCGACACCGACCTCTTTGACGCTGTCACGATTGCCCGGATGGCAGGACATTTCCAAACATTGCTGCAAGGCGTCGTCGCCAATCCCGACCAATCTCTTTCGAGATTACCTCTTCTAAGCAACGCCGAACGACATCAACTACTGGTTGAATGGAACAATACCCAGACGGACTACCCCAGGTCTCTATGTGTCCATCAGCTTTTCGAGGGGCAAGTGGACCGAACTCCGGACGCAACTGCGCTGGTGTTCAAGAACGAGAACCTGATCTATCTTGAGCTAAACAGGCGAGCCAATCAGCTGGCGCACCATTTGATAAAAGTAGGTGTCGGGCCAGACGTGCTGGTAGGTATCTGTGTTGAACGCTCGCTGGATATGGTAGTGGGGCTGCTGGGAATCCTCAAGGCGGGAGGAGCCTACGTGCCTCTGGACCCAGCATACCCACGCGAACGCCTCACCTTCATGTTGGAGGATGCTGAGGTGCCGGTATTGCTCACACAACAACGATTACTCAAGAACCTGCCTCAGAGTAGTGCCAGGGTCGTGTGTCTGGATACTGGCTGGCACGAAATTGCAAAAGAGAGTGCCGAGAATCCGGGTAGTACGGTGGAACCGGGAAACCTCGCGTACGTGATCTACACGTCAGGGTCCACGGGCAAGCCAAAGGGAGTCCAGATTCCGCATCGCGCAGTGGTCAATTTCCTGACGTCGATGAGCCAGAGGCCCGGCATGGGAAGCGGAGATCGACTACTGGCCGTCACTACACTCTCCTTTGATATCGCAGGTCTCGAAATTTATCTTCCGCTGATTCTGGGAGCATCTCTCGAGATCGTCAGCCGTGAGCTGTTGTCTGATGGAAGTCAGTTGCTTTTGAAGCTTGCCAGCTCGGATGCGACGGTGATGCAAGCCACACCAGCTACATGGCGTATGCTTATCGAAGCCGGATGGCAAGGCAGCAAAGATCTCAAACTGCTATGCGGCGGGGAAGCCATGCCACGTGAGATGGTCTCTGAGTTATTGAACAGAGCCTCGTCAGTCTGGAACATGTATGGGCCCACCGAAACTACTATCTGGTCGAGTACTTCTCAGATCACGTCAGCTGATAATCCGATCACCGTGGGCAGTCCTATTGCCAATACTGAATTCTATGTCCTAGACCGCCATCTGCAGCCCGTCCCTCTCGGCGTGTCGGGGGAGCTGTACATTGGTGGCGAAGGAGTCGCGCGAGGTTATCTGCATCGCCCTCAGCTGACCGCTGAAAAGTTCATCCCTAATCCGTTCCGTGAGCCAGAGTCGACATCACGTTTGTACAAAACCGGAGATCTGGCGCGCTATCGTGCCAACGGAGAAATCGAATGCCTCGGCCGAATCGATAATCAGGTGAAAGTCCGAGGATTTAGGATCGAGCTGGGCGAAATAGAAACCGCACTCGGCGGATGCGCGGGGGTGCTTCAGAACGCGGTGGTAGTGCGGGAAGATAACACTGCCGAGAAACAGCTCGTGGCATACGTGGTTCCTGTGGCAGGACAGCCTCCTTCAATCCCGGAACTTCGAGACCTCCTGAAACAGAAGTTGCCCGACTACATGCTGCCTTCCCGATTCGTATTCTTGGAAGCCTTGCCGTTGACTCCGAATGGTAAGGTGGATCGCAGAGCTCTCCCGGTGCCGGAGCAACTGGAGTTGACGCCGCAGAAAGGATATGTGCCCCCCAGGGACAGCATCGAATCACGACTGGTGGAAATATGGGAGTCCGTCCTCGATATCCACACTGTCGGCATCAAGGAGAACTTCTTTGAACTGGGCGGACATTCATTGATTGTTGCAAAACTCCTTCGGCGAATCGAGGACGCGTTCGAAAAGAAGCTATCGATGGCAGTGATCTTTGAAGCGCCCACTGTTGAACAACAAGCCTCTGTGCTGCGGAACGGCAGTGCTCTCAAGTGGCCGTCGGCATTGGTTCCAATTCAGCCTGCGGGGTTCAGACCGCCCTTCTTCTGCTTTGGCTCCGGTGCTGGCCCCATCTTCCGGCCTTTAGCACGGCGCCTTGGTTCTGAGCAACCTCTGATAGGTGTCGATCCAACTCTGCTTAAGGAGAGCCAGATACCCGAGTCTTATAGGATGGAAGACATCGCAGCTTGCCTCGCCAAACAAATGCGTGAACTGCAGCCAGAAGGTCCGTATTACCTTGGGGGTATTTGCGGGGGAGGGTTGATGGCTTATGCAACCGCCAGCTATCTCCTGGCTCAGGGCCAGCAAGTTGCAACCCTCGCCTTGTTTGAGCCTCACCCAAGTTATTACGACTATTACGTCGAACATTCGATTGGATTCCGGCTCGGTTGGCTGAGCCGGAGGGTGAAGTTTCATTTTGAAAATTTGCAACGATTAGAAACCAAGGATGCACGGGTGTATATGCGGGACCATATACGCGAGCGCAGCAAGGTTTTCTTTACCACACTTAACAGACTTCTCCAAAAAACTGTTAGTGACTTGCGACCGAGTATGCATAACGGTCGACTAGAAAACATTCGAGACATCCTAGGACGCGCTTACCGCGCCTATCGTCCTCAGCCTTTTCCTGGGCAAGTAGCTCTCTTCCAGGCTACCTATCGGGAACCGGGTGGTGATTGGGAACGCCAATACTGGACAGAACTTGCCACGAAAATTGCAATTCATGAGGTTCCGGGCTATTCAAACTGGATCGTCCGTTTTTTCCTTGAGCCTAATGTCGAGATTCTCGCGAGCAGGTTGCAAGCATATCTTCCCGGGGTACAGAACGCGGGAGGCTGACGGGTAGGAAGATGGGTAACCTCATGGCTTCGAGAGTAGTGGAATATGGCGATTCGTCCATCTGCTCATCAACGTCCCGGTCTGAGCCAAGTCGAAGTCACAAAGACTTTCTCTTAACTCTCTTCAGTTCTCTGGATGGCAATCAGATCCGTTATTGCGTGCTTCACTCCTGGGAAGGGTTACCGGAAAAGCTCTCCAGCGATTTGGATCTTGCTGTACATCCTGACGATGCCGAAAAGCTAAGATTCGCATTTGGGCTTCTCCTGAGAAGAGGTTACATACCCCTACCAATTGTCAACTACTTTATCGGTGCATACTGTTTTCGTTTCCTTTGGTTCGACGGGCCGATAGTCATCTGTTTGGCGGTTGACGTCATCTTCAAGTACCAAAGGGGTGTTCTTATCACACCCTCGGTCGAACTGCTCCTGTCTGGCCGCCTCAGGCATGGCATGTTCTGGATACCCGCTCCCGAGTGGGAATTCACTTATCTCCTAGCGAGAAAAACGTGGAAAGGCACAGCGCCGACCAGGCAACAGCGCCGACTGAAAGTCCTCGTCGAACAACTGGGCCAGTCCACAGCGGAGAGGCTAGCTAGTGAAATCTTTCTTGGAACACTGAACGTGCGCGTCGTCGAGGCATGCGCCAATGGGCGTCTGAACCCCCTCCTCGCGCTGATTAAGAGTAAGGTTTGGAAGACTAGTA
>WNGK01007684.1_pt1 | contig 17443 bp, 15 predicted proteins | sample 5400601 | NCBI WGS metagenome assembly WNGK01 (sample SAMN13153376, study PRJNA577476) | soil metagenome | isolation source: 60 cm soil or saprolite under Garry oak tree replicate 1 | place: USA:California | collected 2016-06-15
AGGACCGGCGGCGTTGAGGGCATCGGCCAGGGTCGGCTCGGCGTGCTCGACGAACGCGAGCTGGATATCGAGCACCGGGGCCAGGCGCTCGACCTGGCGGACCAGCTCGGTCACCGTCTCCGTAGCGCCCGGGTGCCGGCTGCCGTGCGCCACCGCGAGCAGCGTCGGGCCGCTCACGAGGTACCTGGCCGGGGCTGGGCTAGCTGGGCGTGCAGTCCCACCACGTCGCCGATGACCACCACCGCCGGCGGCCTGATCCGCTGCCGGGCGGCGTCGGCCGCGACGTGCTCGAGCGTCGATGTCAGTACCTGCTGGGTCGGCATAGTCCCGTCCTTGATCACCGCGACCGGTGTAGCCCGGTCCCGGCCGCGCTTGATCAGCTCGGTGCTGATGGCTTCCAGATGGGCAACGGCCATGAGCAGGACAAGGGTTCCCGGCCCGTGGGCGAGCGCCTCCCAGTCCAGGGTCGCTCCTGGCTGGGAGGGATCGAGGTGCGCCGAGACAACCGCGAAATCCTGCGTGATACCCCGGTGGGTGACCGGGATCCCCGCGTAGGCCGGTACCGCGACCGCGCTGGTGACGCCGGGGACGACCTGGAACGGCACCCCGGCGCGGACGCAGGCCAGCGCCTCCTCGCCGCCGCGGCCGAACACGAACGGGTCGCCGCCCTTGAGCCTGACTACGCGGTGACCGGCGCGCGCCCGGTCCACGATCAGCGCATTGATCTGGTCCTGGGTCATCGTGTGGGCGCCGGGCGCCTTGCCGGCCAGGATGACCTCCACGCCCGGATCGAGCTCGCCGAGCAGACCGCTCGGGCCGAGCCGGTCGGCCACCACGACGTCAGCCTCGGCGAGCAGCCGCCGTCCGTGCACCGTGATCAGCCCAGGGTCGCCGGGGCCGCCGCCGACCAGCGCGACGCTGCCGGCCTGACTGCCCGGGCCGGCCTGATCGCCGGTGCGGCGCTGGGGGCGCACCGGCAGGGAGCCGTCGGCCAGTGCCAGTCCGATCGCCGACCGCAACTGCTGCGACCGGCGGGGGTCACCGCCCGCGGTCACCGCGACGGTGACGTCGCCGTGCCGGGTGACAGCGGGCATCCGCGCCGCCGATGCCCGGCCGTCGTCGGCCCGGACGCACCAGATCCTGGCCCGCTCGGCGTCGGCGGCGACGGTGGCGTTGACGGCCGGATCGTCAGTGGCGGCGTGGGCGAGCCAGGCCCCGGTGAGGTCGCCGGCGCGGTAGCGACGGCGACAGACAGTCACCGGCAGCTCGGCGAACTCGCCGAGTAGTTCCTGAGCGACGACTAGGACGCGTGCCCCTGACTCGACCAGCGCGCGAGCGCGGCGCAGCGCGACTGCGCCGCCACCGACCACGACGACGAGCCGGTCACGGAGGTCGATCTCGACCGGGTAGCCGTTCATGCCCGCCGCCAACTCCGTGATCGTGAACGACAGGGCGGGCGGCCGCCCGTCCGATCCTTCGAGATCATGATGCTGCACCAGGCCGGGACGACACCAGGCCGGCGAAGCGCAGCTGGAAGCCGCGGGCGCATGACCGGCACTCCCAGTCGCCCGGCTTGGACCCGCCCGGACGCAGTTCTTCCTCACCGCAGTACGGACAGAAGAACGGCACCTGTCGCTCGCCGCCGGATTCGGCCGGGCCCGACGGGCCTGAAACGCCGCCGAGTTCCGATCGCCCGCCGCTCATGTCAGCAGGCTCTCGTCGGCACGCCTGACCCAGGTCGCGAACTCCTCGCCGTCGGCCCGGTCCTTGGTGTAGCCGCGCAGCAGCCGTTCCACGTAGTCGGGCAGGGCTTCCGCGGTCACCTTCAGCCCGCGGATCTTCCGGCCGAACGCCGGGTCGGCGCCGAGCGAGCCGCCGAGGTGGACCTGGAACCCCTCCTCGCCGTCGACGATCGACCCCTTCAGCCCGATGTCGGCGAGCTGGAACCTGGCGCACGAGTTCGGGCAGCCGTTGACGTTGATCGAAATCGGCGTATCGAAGTCCGGCAGCCGCTTGTCGAGCTCGGAGTACAGGTCACGGGCCCGCTGCTTGGTCTCCACGATCGCCAGCTTGCAGAACTCGATGCCGGTGCACGCCATCGTGGAGCGCCGGAACGGCGACGGACGGGCGGGCAGGTCGATGCAGTCAAGCTCGGCGACCAGCGGGGAGATGTTTCGTTCCGGAACATCAGTGATCAGCAGTTTCTGCTCGATGGTCGTCCGTACGTTGCCCGACCCGAAGCTCTCGGCCAGATCGGCCACCTGCCACAGCTGGGTGCCGGAGGTACGGCCGGTGTGCGGCGCCACGCCCACGTAGTACAGGCCGTCGCGCTGGCGGTGCACCCCGACGTGGTCGCGTGACCCTGGCGGCGGGGGCGGCGGCGCCGGGCCATCGGGCAGCGCAGTCCCGAGGTACTCGCGTTCCAGCACCTCGCGGAACCGATCGGCACCCCAGTCGGCGACCAGGAACTTGAGCCTCGCGCGGCTGCGCAGCCGGCGGTAGCCGTAGTCGCGGAACAGCCCGGTGACCCCGGCCCAGACCTCGGGGACCTGCTCGGGACGGACGAAGACACCGAGCCGCTGGGCCAGCATGGGGCTGGTCGACAGTCCGCCGCCAACCCAGAGGTCGAATCCGGGTGTCCCGTCCGGTCCGAGTACGCCCACGAAGGAGACGTCGTTGATCTCGTGCGCGGTGCACTGCGACGGGCAGCCCGAGATCGTCGTCTTGTACTTGCGGGGCAGGTTCACGAACTCGGGATTCAGCGCGGCCACGGCCTCGGTCGCGCGCAGCGCCGCGGTCGCGTCGATGACCTCGCTCGCGTCGAGGCCGGCCACCGGGCAGCCGAGTATGTTGCGCGGCACGTCACCGCAGGCCTGCAGCGAGGACAAGCCCACCTCTTCGAGCCGTCCCCAGATCTCCGGTACGTCCTCGATCCTGATCCAGTGGAACTGGACGTTCTGCCGGTCAGTGATATCGGCCAGGTCGCGGCCGTACTCCTTCGCGATCCCGGCGACGGTGCGCAGCTGATCGGCGCTGAGCTGGCCGCCAGGAATGCGCACGCGCATCATGAAGTAGGCGTCCTCGATGTCGGCGTCCTCGAGGGCGCCGGTCCGGCCGCCCGCGATGCCGGGACGCCGTTGGGTGTACAGGCCCCACCAGCGGAACCTGCCGCGCAGGTCGGTCGGGTCGATCGAGTCGAAGCCCTGGCTCGCGTACCTGCTGACGATCCGGTCCCTGACATTCAGCCCGGCGTCGTCCTTCTTGAATCGCTCGGCAGCATTCAGCGGCTCGTAATGACCGAGGGCCCACTGGCCCTGGCCGCGCTGCTTCGTCGGAGGCATGCGGTGAGTCCTTCTGCTTGAGGTCGGCGCGCGCGTCTGATGCGCCCGGGGCGGAACGGCCGGGCACGGTCGGCCGGGCGGATGCGCCCGGCGGCGGCGTGGAGCGAGATCAGCGGAAGGAACGACAGATAGCGCTTGAGACGCGCTGCAGATCGATGTGGCGTCGGCAGTAGAGCATCAGAGCCTGGCTCGCGGCCGTGCGGGTCATCGCGGCCTCCGGGTCTAGGTGATGCGACGTTCCTGACTCCGAGATTAACATCGCGGGTTCGCGATCTCATACCGCCGAGAGCTGGGAATTTGCGCAGCTGAAGTCGATAATTCAGACTGGCTAAGCCGGAAAATCGCCCGGTGCTGCCTTCCTGACCCGCGAGGGCCAATCACCTCGGTGAACGTCGCGTGAAGAAGGCCCGCGCGGTCTTGCTGCTGCCGCATGGTCGATCGACGCCGGCTTCGCGGCGACCGGCCTGGACGCCTTCGTAGCCACCTGCTCTCCTGCGATATGGGGGTCGCCAAGCCCGCGCCCGATTCTGCCGCCGGTGCCGCCAGGCGCCCGCCAGGGGCCCTCGCGCGGCCGCCGACGTGGCCGGCGTCGGCTGGGTCGCGTAGCGCGGTTCTGACCGGGCGCGGGTAGCCTGTCGGCCGTGCGGCTCACAGAGTTCTGGCAGCGGATGGACGAGCAGTTCGGCTCCGCGTACGCGCAGAGCGTCGCCAAGGACTATGTCATCGCCGGACTCGGCGGCCGTACGATCACGCAGGCTCTGGCCGAGGGCGAGGACGTCAAGGTCGTATGGCGCGCGGTCGCCGCGGCATTCAACGTGCCCGATCGGCTCCGCTGAGGCGCCCGCAGGACAGGCTGGCCGGCAGGCATGCCGATCTCCGGTGCTTCGGGCTCCGGCACGGCGAGTCGGCTTCATGATCGAACAGTTGTTCGTTAGAGTGGTCCGGCCGGAAGCTCCTCGCGGCCTCGCCTGATCGGGGAGACGCCGGCCCGGCTACGGCGCCAGCAGAGTGTCGGTGGCCGCGCGTAGCGTCAGCACTGGCAGCTCTTGGCCCTCGGACCCGACGGGAGTTCACATGGCACTGAACGACAAGGCGGGCGGCACCAAGGCCGGTGACAGGGACAAGGCCCTGGAGACCGCGCTCGCGCAGATCGAGCGGCAGTTCGGCCGTGGTGCCGTCATGCGACTCGGCGACGACGCCCGTGTCCCCGTCGAGGTGATCCCGACCGGTTCGATCGCGCTGGACGTCGCGCTCGGCATCGGCGGCCTGCCCCGCGGCCGGGTTGTCGAGATCTACGGACCGGAGAGCAGCGGCAAATGCCTGACGGCAGGGACATACGTCTGGACTGATCGCGGACTGGAGACAATCGCCGAGGTCTTCCAGCGCGTCGGCATGAAGGCTAGCTGCACATCGCGCATCACTGACATCAGCGGCTTTGGAATCCGCCTGGTCAATGAGCGCGGTGAACTCGAGACGCTCGCCGCATTGACTCATAACAACCGCAAGCCGGTGCTTCGGCTCCGCCTTCGCTCAGGTCGCATGATCGAGGCTACGGTCAATCATCCGCTGCGTGTGATGAGCGATCGCGGCTTCATCGTCTGGCGCGAAGCCGGGAAGATCCGGGAGGGAGACACCCTGGTGTCAGCCAGGTTCGGCGCCGTCGAGGCAGCGGGCGGTGACGGCATCAGCGAGGACGAAGCCGTCGTTCTTGGCTATCTCGTGGCTGAAGGATCGCTCTCCTACCGCGACAGCGTTCGCTTCACTAACTGGGATCCAGAGGTAAACAGCGAATACGCCCGCCTGATGACGGGTCTATTCGGCGTAAAGGTGCGAAATTATCACGACAAGGAGTTCTGCGTTTTTAGCAAGGTCTTCCGCGAGAGACTCGCAAAAGAGTACGGTCTTGACTATGTGAAAGCTGCCGGAAAGAAGGTTCCGGCATGCATTCGCATAGCTGGCCACAAGGCGCAGCGTGCCTTCCTGTCTGCCCTCTTCGAGGGTGACGGATGGATAGATCCGACTTCCACAATCGGCCTTAGAACGGCATCAGAAGAACTCGCTCAGCAGGTTCAACTCCTGCTCTATGGCCTTGGGATCCCGGCGACGGTCGGCTCGTCCTCCAACCCACTCTACGAGCGCGACTACTGGACCGTCACCATTAATCCCGCCGTCTCCCACCGGTTCCTTGCCGAGATCGGATTCCGCTCGGCGCGTCGCAAGGCGCAGGTGGAGAAGAACTTCCGCCCTTCGCCACTAGATCCTCAGTTCGAGAACATCCCGAACCTCGCTGGGCTGCTGCGTGATCTACGCGACAGCTGTGGTGGCGATAGGGAGTTCGATCGTATTGCCCGGGATCTCTTCCGCCCAGACATGAAACTCGGTTGCTCGCTGAGTCGTCTGAAGGCAGTCATAGAGTGGTGCGACCGCAGGACGGACAACTCTTCGGTCAGTGTGCAAGCCATCGTCCGGCATCTCAGGGCACTTGCGGAAGCGCCTTATACGTACGAGAAGGTCGACTCGATCGAAAACGGCGGCCTCCAGCCAACGTTCGATGTTGTCCTGCCGAATACGCATAGTTTCCTGGCCAATGGCGTACTGTCGCACAACACCACCCTGGCGCTGCACGCGGTGGCGAATGCGCAGAAGGGCGGCGGGATCGCCGCCTTTATCGACGCTGAGCATGCGCTCGACCCCGAGTACGCCAAGAAGCTCGGCGTCGACACCGACGCGCTGCTTGTCTCCCAGCCGGACACGGGGGAGCAGGCACTGGAGATCGCCGACATGCTGATCCGCTCCGGGGCGATCGACATCGTCGTGATCGACTCGGTGGCCGCGCTGGTGCCGCGGGCGGAGATCGAGGGCGAGATGGGAGACAGCCACGTCGGCCTGCAGGCCCGCCTGATGTCCCAGGCCCTCCGCAAGATCGCCGGCGCCCTGAACCAGACAAAGACACAAAGACAACAGCAATCTTTATCAACCAATTGAGGGAGAAAATAGGCGTTATGTTCGGTTCGCCCGAAACGACCACTGGTGGGAAGGCGCTGAAGTTCTACGCGTCGGTGCGGATCGACGTACGGCGGATCGAGACGCTGAAGGACGGCAACGAGGCGGTCGGCAACAGGACCAAGGCCAAGGTCGTGAAGAACAAGATGGCGTCGCCATTCAAAATCGCCGAATTCGACATCCTCTACGGCATCGGGATCAGCCGCGAGGGCAGCCTGATCGACCTGGGCGTCGAGCAGGCGATCGTCCGCAAGTCCGGTGCCTGGTACACCTACGACGGCGACCAGCTCGGCCAGGGCAAGGAGAACGCCAGGAATTACCTGCGCGCGAACCCGGACGTAGCGAACGAGATCGAGAAGAAGATCAAGGAGAAGCTCGGGATCGGGCCGCGGCTGGATGCCGACGTGACGCCGGCGCCTGACCCGACGCCCCGGCCGTCGCTCGAGGTGGTGACGGGACGGGCCGGTGCCAGGTAGGCGCCGCTCGGCGAGCGCCCGCAGCGGTGACGCGGACGCTCGCGCTGATCGTCCGGACGAGGCAGACGACCCGGAGTCCGTGGCCCGGCTGATCTGCCTGCGGCTGCTGACGGCTGCGCCGCGCACCAGGGCGCAGCTGGCTGACACGCTCCGTCGGCGGGGCGTGCCCGACGACGCTGCCACGGCCGTGCTGGCCCGCTTCGCCGAGGTGGGGCTGATTGACGACGCCATGTTCGCGAGCACGTGGGTCGAGTCCAGGCACTACGGCCGGGGTCTGGGTCGGCGGGCGCTGGCCGCCGAGCTGAACCAGCGCGGCGTGGACCGCAATGACATCGAGGCCGCCGTCGCGCAGCTCAGCCCCGAGACGGAGCTGGCCACGGCCCGGGCACTCGTCGGGCGCAGGCTGGCCAGCACGGCGGGCCAGCCCGCCCCGGTGCGGATCAGGCGGCTGGCCGGGATGCTCGCCAGGAGGGGTTACCCGGCTGGTCTTGCTTACCGGGTCGTCCGCGAGGCACTGGAGCAGGAAGGCCGGGATCAGGACGCGGGAATCGACGATGAGATCTTTGAGGCAGAGTTCGTTGACGGAGAGCAGGCCTAGGCCGCGTCACGATTCGCCGCTGGCCGAGTTGACGCGTGGGCTTGCGCCGCCGCGATAGCGGTCGCCGTGGTGGCCAGAATCCCGTTCGCGGCTGGCCATCGCCAGCTGGTCATTCCGCCCGGCCTGGCGTACGGAGACTGCGGTGCCGGGCACGCCATCGCGGCGGGCGAGAGGCTGATCTTCGTCTGCGGCCTGGTCTCGATCTGACCATCACCGGCGCGGCGGCAGCCGGAAATGCAGTTGGCCGGTGCTCTCTGGCCCTTGTAGTTTGCTCGGGTGTTCACTCAGCCAGCGGATCTTCCTGGGGCCTTGGTCAGCGACGCGCTGTACGAGGGCTGGGGATTGCGGCCCGCTTCGCTGACCTATCAGGCTGTCGGTTTCGGCAGACATCACTGGCTGGCCGTTGGCTCGGGCGGGCTGAAATTGTTCGCCACTGTCGATGACCTGAACGAGAGGCTCCGCGACGACACCGACACCACCAGCGCGGTGTTCGGCCGGCTGGATCAGGCATTCGGGTCGGCACTGTCGCTGCGGTGTGACGCTGGCCTGGACTTCGTCGTGGCACCGCTGCCTGGCTCCGGCGGGCGAGTACTGCGCAGGCTGACCGACCGCTACTCGCTGGTGGTCCATCCGTACCTGGCTGACTGTCAGAGCGGCCAGGATGGCGAGTTCGAGTCAAGCGCCGACCGGCATGTCGTGCTGGCCATGCTGGTCCGGCTGCACAGCGCGCAAGCGACCCGGCCGCCGACCGATAATTTCGAAATTCCTGGTCGTGCCACGCTGCTGGCGGCCATGCGCAGTACCGGTGAGCCATGGCAGGCCGGGCCGTACGGGACCCGAAGCAGGGACCTGCTGGCACGTCACGCCACGGATCTCGGCGCGCTGCTGGCCGCCTTCGACGAGCTGGCCGGCCGGGTCCGCGCTAGAGGTGACCGGATGGTCATCACCCACGGCGGGCCAGACGCGGGCAACGTGCTGAAGACACCGGGCGGCTTCGTCTTCGTGGACTGGGAGTCCGCGCTGCTGGCACCGCCCGAACGTGATCTATGGGCGCTGGCGGAGTCCGATCCCAGCGTGCTGGATGCCTACCGCGCCGCGACCGGCCCCGCCATCGACACCGACGCTCTGGCGCTGTATCGCATGTTGTACGACCTGGCCGAGATCGCCCTTTACGTCCGCTGGTTTCGGAGCGGCCACGACAACACGGCCGATGCCGCCGAGGGGTGGGAGAACCTCCAGTATTTCCTGCGGCCCGCGCAGCGCTGGCCGGATCTGCTGGCTCGCCCGGCCGCAGGAAGCACCTAGCCTGGCCCGGTTCGGTCTGCGCAGGTCTGCTGCTCGTCGGCACCGGAGGAACGACCGTGGCGCTGGCCAGTCACGCCTTCTCGGCAAGTACCTCAGGCACGGCGACTGCCTCCGGCGCCCAGGGAACCGCCGTCCAGACGTCTAACGCTCCGCACGTCAGCGGTGCTGTCGCCACCTCCGGCGGGTCCGGGGCGATGGTCACTACGAGCGCGCACGTGGTGAGCGGGAAGACCGCTGTCACGCCGGTCGGGCACCCGGCGGTCCATCACGACCACTAGCCGAACCGGAATAGCCCGTAATTTGGCGCCTAGGCCCGAACTTGACCGGCTCGTCACTCCCGGCTTAGCCTCACGGACAGTGAGGTTTATTCTGCGCAAGCGGATGATGAGCGACGGGCGACTACTGATGAGCTGCCGGGCAGCGCTGCGGAACTGCAAGCGAGTGCCCTGGCGCCACAATCTTGCTTGGCCTAGCTGCGCGGCAGCCAGCACGACCGAGGCGTGCCGGTAACCCGGGAAGGAGCGAACACGCACGGACAGGTGCGCCTGCCCGCCCGGCAGGCCGTACCGGGCCAGCACGTTGCCGGGCTGGCTCATTGGCGCGCTGCGCCGGGAGGGCGATCCCCGGCCGCGCGGTAACCCTCGCTACGGCAGATTTCGTGACATCGGATTGGCGATGTCACGGAGTCTTACTAGCGGGAAGGGGTACGCGCAGTGGGAAGTGGCATCGCGCTGATTCTGGCCATTGTTGCCGTGCTCGCTCTGCTCGCTGCCGGGGCGGCCGTCATGGCCATGGTCCGGGTGACCGGAAGGCTGCAGCGCACGGGCCAGACCGCGCACCCAGAACTTGCGGTGCCGCCCGTGACGACCGCCGTCCAGCAGGAGGCTGCTCGGCTAGCGCGGAGGGCCGGTCCGGCGCAGACAATGCCGGCGGCGATGACCGGCGAGCCCCCGCTGACCGCGCGGCCCGCGGCGACCGCCCAGGGGGATGCGGCGGCACCCGCTGAGCTCAAGGCCGCGGAGGCTGAGGCAGCGGCGATTGTCAGTAGGGCCCAGGAGGCAGCGGACCAGGCGGCCGAGGCCCGCCGGGACCTAGACGAGGAGGTCAGGGCGGTCACGGCCGAGGTCAGGCAACTGCGCGCCGATCTCGAGCGGCGCGAGGCACGGATTGCCGACCGTGAGCAGCGGCTCGACGACGAGGCCAGCCGGGTCGACAAGCTGGCCAGCGAGATCGAGCTGGCCCGCCGCCAACTCGACGACCGGCGCTCCGAGCTCGATCAGCTGGACGCCAGGGGAAAGGCCGAGCTCGAGCGGATTGCCGGGCTCACCGCCGACCAGGCCAAGAACGAGCTGGTGACGGCGATCGAGCACCTGGCCAAGCGCGAGGCAGCGGTCATCGTCAGGGAGATCGAGGGCGAGGCCAGGAAGGAAGGCCAGCACCGGGCCAGGAAGATCGTCACGCTCGCGATCCAGCGGGTTGCCAGCGAGCAGACCAGCGAGTCCGTCGTCTCGGTGCTGCACCTGCCGGCCGACGAGATGAAGGGCCGGATCATCGGTCGGGAAGGCCGCAACATCCGTGCCTTCGAGACTGTGACCGGAGTGAACCTGATCATCGACGACACGCCTGAGGCCGTCCTGCTGTCGTGTTTCGACCCCGTTCGCCGGGAGGTCGGCAGGCTCACCCTCGAGCGGCTGGTCGCCGACGGGAGGATTCACCCGCAGCGGATCGAGGAGGCCTACGAGCAGAGTCGGCTGACGATCGTGGAGGTCTGCGTCCGCGCTGGCGAGGACGCACTCATCGATCTCGCCATCACGGACATGCACCCCGAGCTCACCCAGCTGCTCGGCCAGCTCAAGTATCGGACATCGTACGGCCAGAACGTGCTGAAGCACCTGGTCGAGTCGGCCCACATCGCGGCGATGATGGCTAGCGAGCTAGGCCTGGACCCGGCCTTGATGAAACGAGGCACCGTACTGCACGACATCGGCAAGGCCCTGACCCACGAGGTCCAGGGCAGTCACGCGCTGATCGGCGCCGAGATCGCGCGCCGGTACGGCGAGAACGACGACGTCGTGCACGCCATCGAGGCCCACCACAACGAGGTCGAAGTCAGGACCGTCGAGGCGGTGCTGACTCAGGCGGCTGATGCGATCAGCGGGGGCCGGCCGGGGGCGCGCCGGGAGTCACTCGAGGCCTACATCAAGCGGCTGGAGCGGCTGGAGCAGATCGCCCAGGCACAGCCTGGCGTGGAGAAGGTATACGCGATGCAGGCGGGCCGCGAGATCCGGGTGATGGTCAAGCCTGGCGCAGTCGATGACATCGGCGCGCAGGTAATCGCCCGTGACGTCGCGCGCCAGGTGCAGGATGAGCTTACTTACCCGGGCCAGATCCGGGTCACGGTGATCAGGGAATCACGGGCTACCGAGTTCGCCCGCTAGCCGAGCGAGAGCCCCGGCTCGCGCGAGACCGCAGGCAGCTGCCGGGATTCCCGCACTCAGCCCTGCCGTCGCTGCCGGGCATATCGAATAATTCCGAGACTCAGCCGACAACGCCGGTAATGCCGAGATTCTCAGCCGAATCCCTATACGAAAAGTGGGGTGAAGTAATCTTGACACTGAGCTGAGCAGATGTTTAGATCGTTCGATCCGATGACCCCAAAGTGATGGTTAGCTGAAATCAGAGTTGTCGCCTGCTCGCGAATTATATGTGTACAGTTTTTCTCGAGGTTGGCATGTCCAGCATTAACGAGCACTTTGTCCACCTGCCGCGAATTAATAAACCGGAATTCGTCAGGCGCTGGCCCCGAACCAGCAAGGCACTTGCGGTGTGGCTCAGCTAAAAAGGCTGCCGCCCGCGGGTCAGGATGAACCCGCCGACGCCGCCGACCAGTCCGTGCTCCGCGAGTTGTGTCACGAACTCACCGGACCCGCGACCTCCATCAAGCTTCTGGCGCAAGTGGCCGCCATGGAGCCGGAAGTCGGACCCGCTATGCGGATCAGGCTGCGCCAGATAGGCGACGAAGCGGGTCTGATCAGTGACATATGCCGATACTTTCTCGATCAGTCAAGCGGCGCATGCCCGATCGGGCTGGACATCCTGGGCGGGGATGTGGCCAGCAGCACCCGGACGCGGCACGCCGCCGGCATCGATGTGGTGACCGAGGCCGTCACCGTGCAGGTTCATCCCGTGGTCATCGTGCGGATCCTGACCAATCTCTTGGACAACGCGTGCCGGGCGGCCGGGCCACGCGGCCAGGTGCGGCTCGCCGTGGAGCGGGCTGGGGATCAGGCCAGGCTCGTCGTCGCGGACTCCGGGCAGGGGTTCGGTCACAGCGAGGCCGGGAAGGCGTCGCTGGGATTGGACATCATCGACACCCTGGTCCGCAATAGCGGCGGCGCATTGAGCATGGGTACCAGTGACCTGGGCGGCCTCGCCGTGACCGTCATGCTGCCGGGCGCCAGCTGTCCCGCCACCCCGCCCGATGCCAGCTCCGCGGACCTGACGCCTGCCGGGAAGGAGCCCGGGCCAGGATGAGGATTGTCATCTGCGATGCGCACCGAGTCTTTGCCGACGCGCTGACGGCCTTGCTCCTGGCAGCGGGGCATCGTGTCGTCGGCAGTACCCTCGACCTAGTCGGCCTGGCCGGGATCTTGCAGCGCGAGCCGGCCGACGTCTGCGCGGCTGACCTGCGCTGCCTGCCGCCGGACGATCGGCGGATCGAGCACGCAATTGACTCCTTTCCCGGCACCACCTTCGTTGCGGTCAGCGCGTCGGCTGACCCGGCTGGGCTCCGCCAGGCCCTGGCGGCCGGATTCCGCGGCCTGTCGCTGAAGGGCGATGATTTCGACGAGGTCCTGCAGGTGCTCACGTCAGCGTCGGTTGGCACCGGCCAGGATTGCCGTCGACCAGAGCCGCCGGTCCTGTCGGCATCCGCGCGGGCCGCTCTCAGGTGCGGTGGCCGCCAGGCCGGTCTCGGCCAGTTCCTGACCGAGCGCGAGCGCGAGGTGCTCGCCCGGCTGGTCCGGGGGGAGAGCACGCAGGACATGGCCCGAGGGATGGGCGTGCGGGCCTGCACCGCCCGGACCCACATCGACGGCGTCATGAGCAAGCTGGGCGCACATTCGCGCCCGGCGGTGATGGCCTATGCGGTACGGGAGGGACTCGTGGATCTTGGCCACCTACGGCACGATCCGGTGACGGCGGGCGATGGCACCGATCAAGCTGCTCATCGTCGATGACCACAAGGTCTTCGCGCAGGGTCTGGAGGCGATCTTCAGCGCCCAGCCCGACTTTGCCCCGCTGCCGGCCGTCACCGATCCCGACCGCGTACTGGGAGCCGTCGCCTCCTGCCAGCCCGATGTGGTGATCATGGATGTCCTGCTCGGTGACGTCAGCGGCATTGACCTGACCGCTCAGCTGACGGTCATGCCCGCGCCGCCGGCGGTGGTCGTGCTCACCGCCTACGCGGACGCCGTGACCGCGATCGGCGCCGTCCACGCGGGCGCGACGGCCTTCGTGCCGAAGGACGCGCCCGCCGAGCATGTCGTCTGCGCGACCCGTGCGGCGGTGCAGGGCGGCACGTGGTTTCCGGCCGGCTTGCTGGCCAGGGCGCTCAAGCCGTCAGATCGTGTCAGCGCAGGCCTGACGGGCCAGGTCTTCGACCGGCTCACCGAACGCGAACTCGAGGTGCTCACGCTGATCGTCAGCGGGCTGGACCGGCGGTCTATTGCGGGCCGGCTGGGCCTGGCACCGGAAACAGTCAAGACCCACCTGCGCAAGATCACGTCGAAGCTGGGCACGCATAGCGCGGTGGAAACCGTGGCCGTGGCCCTGAAAGCTGGCCTGCGTCCGGAGTGAGCGTGCTCGCTGCGGCCTTGGTCACCCGGGGTACGCCGGGTACCCCTCGTGCCCGACGACACTCGGGCCGGACGTCCATATGCTCGGTAGATGCGGTACCGGTATCGGGCCGTCCGCGCATCGGGCCTGGCGCTGGCCGGTGCGGGGCTGGCCTCCGGGCTGCTCGGCACCGGCTGCAGCGCAGCCGCCGCAGGCGGCCACGGGGCCGCGATGACACCCGGCTCGCACCGCACTGGTGGTGGCCGGGAGGCCGCCATGACACCCGGCCCGCACCGCGCTGGTGGTGGCCGGGCGGGACAGGCGTCCGCGCCCAGCATTCCCGGATCCCGGCCACTGCGGCTCGGGGCGAGCAAGATACTCGTGATCATGGAGGAAAATCACAGTATCGGGCAGGTCTTTCCGTCCGGAATGCCCTACCTGTGGAGGCTCGCCAGGCGATACGCGAGGGCCACGGCCTGGCGTGACGTCGGGCATCCCAGCCTGCCGAATTACCTGGCTATCTTTGGCGGGTCCGCATTCGGCGAACCGCAGGACTGCCTTCCGGGTCCCGGCTGCATCTTCCGCGGGCCGTCGGTATTCGGCCAGACGCTGCGTAATGGCAAGGCCGTGCGTGCCTACGAGGAATCAATGCCCGTGAAATGCGATCACGTGAGCAGCGGGAATTACGATGTCAACCACAATCCGTGGGCGTATTTCCCGAGCGAGCGCCGCACCTGCCTGGCCGGGGATCTCCCGGCGGGCACCGTCGCCGCCGGGCCGCTGGCCACCGACGTCCGGCGCGGAACTCTGCCGGCCGTCGGGTTGCTGACGCCCAATCTGGTCCACGACGCGCATAACGGGACGCTTGCGCAGGCGGACAGGTGGCTCCGCTCGTGGGTACCGGTGCTCATGTCGGGGCCGGACTGGCGCGCCGGGCGGCTGGCGATCGTCGTAGTGTTCGACGAGGGCGTCTCGACCGAGCGAGTGCCGTTCGTGATCATGGCGCCGGGCCTGTCCGGTGTCGTGACCGGGCGGGCGCTCGACCATTACGACCTCACCCGGCTGATCGACGAGGTCGCGGGCGTTCGGCCACTCCGGCAGGCGGCGAGGGCGAGCCACGTCGCGCGGCTGTTCGGGCTGAGCCGGCGCAGCGGCCACGATCCGCTGCGCTACCGGTACCTGACCAACGTCCCGCACGGCATCAGGACCCTCCCGTACGGGTACAACCTGGTCGACGTTGGGCCGTATCGCTCGGTGATAGACGCGCTGCCCGCGCGGCAGCGCGCGCTGGTGTGGATCGGCGGTTACAGCACGGCGCGGTGCGCCTTCGACCGGTCGGACGCCAACATCCGGCACGTGATCGGGAACCTGGCCGGGGACCGGAAGGTAGCCGGCTTTTACATCGACGACGAAGCAGATGACGCGCTGCCCGACGTCGGCGGGCATTGCCCGGACGTCGTGGCGCAGGTGGCTGCTCGCAGTCGGCTCGTGCGCCGCCTGGCGCCGGGCACGTTCAGCTACGAGGTCGTGACCGAGCCGGCCCACTTCGCCGAGTTCGCCAGGGCCACGGACGTCCTCGGCGCGGATCCCTATCCGTGCTTGCGCGGTCGTCCGTGCGACTGGTCCATGATCCCGCGGTACCTAGCGGCCCTGCGTGCCGCGCATGTCACCCGCTACTGGGGTGTCCTGCAGGCATTCGCGACCCGGCGGTGGCGCTACCCGACCCGGCGCGAGCTGGCCAGGATGGTCGCCCAGTGGCAGCGTTCTGACTGGCAGGGTGAGCAGACCTTCACCTGGAGCCTCGCGGGGCTCAGCCGCCATCCCGGCCTGCTCACCGTCCTCGGTGCGGTCAACCGCGGCCGCGCCGCGCCCCCACCTCGGTGAGTCAGCGTTCGGTCCTGGCTCCGGCGAAGATGAGGGCGACGGTACGCAGCACGATGCCGACGTCAATCCGCAGGCCGCGGCGCTCCAGGTAGTCAAGGTCCACGGCCAGCTTGGGGTGCAGCTGCGAGTTCACGTAACGCGTCTCGGCATCGGCTGACTCGCCGCACGCGGATGCGGGCAGCTCGGGGCAGAGGATCTGTCCAAGGCCGGTCAGGCCAGGCCGGACGCGCAGGACAGTCAGCTCGCCGGCGCGGTAGAACGGCAGGAAATGAGGCACCTCTGGCCGGGGTCCGATGATAGTCATGTCGCCCCTGACGACATTCCACAGCTGCGGTAGCTCGTCTAGCTTGGTGGCCCGCAGCCAGCGGCCGACGCGGGTGACCCGGGGATCCGACCGGTCGGTCACGAGCGGGCCGAGCTGGTCCGCGCCCGGCACCATGGTGCGGAACTTGAGCAGCGTGAACTGCCGGCCCGACCGGCCCACCCTGACCTGCCGGTAGAGCATCGGGCCGCGGCTGCTGAGGCGCACCGCTGCCGCCGCCGCGAGCTCCAGCGGAGCGACAACGAGCAGCGCGGCGGCCGCGATGATGAGATCCGCCGCCCGCCGGAGCGCGGTATCGGCACCGGTTCCGCCCTGGCGGGCGACCCGGTAGGCCAGGCAGGTGAGCACCACCGTCGCCGCGAGGTAGGTCACCGCCGAGGTGACCGCGCCGCCGAGCGCGCCGTACCGGGGGATGAGGATGAGGTCGAGCGTCACGGTGATCACCGCGCCCACGCCCATCCCGACCGAATTGAGACCCGGCCTGCCGCTGCCGAGCAGGAAGGCGGACGCGACCGCGGCGGCTCCCTCGATCGAGAGCCCGGCGATGATGATCTCGGCGGGCAGCACCGCGGCGTGGAAGGCGCGCCCGTAGAGCACCGGCAGCGCGACCAGGCTGAGCCCGGCCACGAGCGGCGTCATGATCACGGTCAGCCCCGCCGCGCGCGGCAGCAGCCGCCGCGCCGCCGCGGTCGCCTGCTCGTTGCTCAGGCCAGCGAACCGCGGGTACAGAACGTAGTTGATGGCCGTGGGGACGAGCCGCATCAGCTCGGCGAACTTCGACGCGACCGCGTAGATCCCGAGTGCTGCCGGGCCGGCCAGCGCGCCGAGCAGCAAGAAGTCGAATCTGAGGTTGGTCAGCCACAGCATGTTCCCGAGCTGGCCGCGGCCGCCGAAGGCGGCCACCCGGCGGGCCAGCGACGCCGACGGCCTGCCCCATCCGGCGTAGAACCGGCGCTGCCGCAGCCGGAGCAGCCCGGTCGCCGCCGCCAGGACACCCGACGCGATCAGGGCGGCCGCGACGGCGCCGGCGCCCGGGTCGCCGAGGAGGAGCAGCACGGCGGGGTAGCAGATGATGAACCACAGCTCTTCGGCCACGATGACCAGGTTCGCGCCGGTGATGTCGCCGCTGCCCTGACAGCATCCCTTCGCCGTGACCGTGATGAGCTGGGTGACGACGGTGACCGCCATCACCATGATCAGCCAGGCCGGCAGCTGCCTGAAGAACAGCGCCTGGAACGGCACCGCGCAGGCCAGCCAGGCTAGTGCGCCGGCGGCCGCGCCGGCTCCGGTCATGACAGCCAGGGTGGGCCGCAGGCGGCCGGCCCCGGCGCGCGGGCCGGCCAGGAAGAAGGCCGACGCGGTCGGCAGCCCGCACGAGAACACGACCCCGAACAGCCAGGGCAGGACCCGCAGCAGGGCGTACTCACCGACGACGGCAGGGCCGCCGATCCTGGCGACCAGCAGGCTGGCCACCGAGACCGCGGCCAGCGCACCGCCCTGGGCGCCGAGATTCGACACCGCGGCACGGGAAACCAGCGCCGTTCCGCGGTGACCGCTGTCAGCTCCGGCCGCACCTGGGGTCATCGCGGCTAATCGCGCCTTGCATCCCGGCCCAGTATCGCGACGACCCCGAGCAGTGCCCACAGGAAGCGGAAGTGCAGGACCTCCTCGTAGAACG